>Ga0315338_1001155_pt1 | contig 37701 bp, 31 predicted proteins | sample ASW8metaG_FD_204518 | JGI IMG/M metagenome (GOLD analysis project Ga0315338, IMG submission 204518) | Ammonia-oxidizing marine archaeal communities from Monterey Bay, California, United States - ASW #8 | ecosystem: Environmental > Aquatic > Marine > Coastal | place: USA: California | collected... | reverse complement strand
TGATGTCCTCTTCCTCGGTCATGCCGAGTCCACCGTACAACTGCAGCGCCTCTTCGGTCACGAGGCGAGCCGTCTCGGAAGCGAGGGCCTTCGCCGAACTCGCGAGGACGGAGGCCTCCGCATCGCGCTCGTCGAGTGCGCGCAGCGCTTCCTGGACGACGGAAATGGTTCGCTCGACCTCGCTGAACAGGCGCGCGCATCGATGTTGAAGGGCCTGGAATCCGGCCAGCTTCTCTTCGAACTGCTCGCGCGTCTTCAGATACTCGACCGTTCTCGACAGCGCTTCCGCCGCGATGCCGGCGAGCTCAGCCGCCAGCGCCGTCGCCGCTCGATCCACGAGAGCGTCGACGAGTTCGTCAGGCGCGCGCGTTTCGCCCACTCGTGCGTCGGCCGCGAGAGGGACGTGGTCGAACTCGAAGTCCGCGGCTCGCCGGCCATCCAACCAGGATCGGGTCTGGCAGTCGACTCCGGCGGCGGTCGGAGGGACACAGAAGAGGCCAAGCCGCCCTGCGCCATCGCTGCCCCCTTCGACGCGTGCGACGACGAGGAGCTGGTCGGCCGAGGCGCCATCGAGAACGGCTCGCTTCGAGCCCGACAGTTCGAACCCTGCATCGGTCGAGCGAGCGACGGTCTCGATCGCGTGCGGATCGAACCGCGCCGTCTCCTCCAACGCGAGCGCGACACGGATCTCGCCGGAAGCGAGGCCGCCGGCCTTGGGGAAGTCATCCCAGCCCCGCACGAGGGACAAGGCGCAGACGGAGAGGACGCTCGACGAGAGCAGCGGTGTCGAGACCAAATGCCGCCCGAGCGCTTCGAAAACGACCCCGAGTTCCCCGAACCCGAGTCCGGCCCCACCGACCGCCTCGGGCGCGAGCAGCCCGGGCCAACCGAGGCCCGTGATCTCTTGCCACAGTTTCGGTGAGATACCGGCGATGTCGTCAGACTCCCGGAGCGTGCGCATCTCCTTGATCGGCTCCTGTTCGGCGAGGAATTGGAGCGCGCTCTCGCGGATCATCGCCTGGTCCTCACCGCGGGCGAGCGACTGGTCCGGGATGCCCGCCTGCATCGACGTCATGCCGAGCACCCGCTTCGCGATGATGTTCAGCTGGACCTCGGAGGTGCCGCCTTCGATCGTGTTCGCGCGCGACCGCAGCCATTGTCTCGGAATCGACGACCGCGCTTCGTCTGCGCTGCTCCATTCGAGCCCCTCGGTCCCGAGCAGATCCATCAACAGGCTGTAGCGCTGCTGATTCGTCTCGGAGCTGGCGAGTTTCAGGGTCGACGACACGCGTGCGGCGTCCTCACCGCGAGCACGCGCACCGGTGAGTCGATTCGCGCGCTCGTCGACGCCCTGCCGCGCGACTCGAAGGCGCAGCGCGTCGTCACGCAAGGCTCCGCTCGGATCGACGCCGACCTGTTCACGCGCGACTTCGGCCAACGACTTCCGGCCACCCGAGCCCGTGAGCGAACTCAAGCCACCCGACCCGAGCATGCTGCGCTCGTGCTGGAGGAGACGCTTCGCGATAGGCCACCCGCCGCCCTCACCACCGATCAGGTTCTCCTTCGGGACTTCGACGTCCGAGAAGAACACCTGACAGAACGGCGAGCGACCGGAGATCAGGACGATGGGCGAGATCGTGATCCCCGGGCTTTGCAGCTCGACGAGCAGAAAACTGATCCCGTCGTGTTTCGTGGCGCTCGGATCCGTGCGCACGAGACAGAAGATCCAATCCGACTCGTCTGCGCCGGACGTCCATATCTTCTGCCCATTCACGAGGTAGTGATCGCCACGATCCTCACAGCGCATCTGCACGTTCGCCAGGTCCGAGCCCGCCTGTGGTTCGGAGTAACCCTGCGCCCAGGTGGTCTCACCGCGCGCGATCGGCGGCAGGAAACGCGCGCATTGCTCGTCGCTCGCGTACTCGCGGAGCACCGGCCCGAGCATTGTCAGCCCGCCGCTCACTCCCCGTCGGATTCCACGCTCTCGCAACGCCGCTTCGAGTCGCTTCACGCGCGTCCTATCGAGCCCGCAACCGCCATGTTCCGGCGCCCAGTCGGGCGCGAGGAGTCCAGCCTCACCGAGACGACGCATCCACCCGACCGCGTCCCCCGGCGCTGGTACGCCCGGCGCGTCCAGCCAGTCGGCGAGTTCGCGCTCGAAAGCGTCGAGAGACTGATCTTGTTGCATGAAAACGTGCTCCTGTCTATACGATCCGCCGCGTCCGATGCTAGGCGGCATGCGGCATCGAATTGCCCGGCGCCACGGACAGCCCGCGCGGCAGTGGGCCCTCGATGGTCGTCCGCTCTTCGCTGATCTGCTGTTGGCAGTCTCGCTGAGCGTGTAGAACATTTCGCCCCTCAGCAACTCGTCCAGTCCGGCATGCCTCGATCGACCGACTCCGTCATCGACCGACACCCGTACGAGCAGACCTATCAGCCCCCCGCTCCCAGCTCCCAGCCCCCCGAACCTCCGGCGCGGTCGGATTCTTTGATTGACTCGCCTTCTCCGATCCTGATAGATTGATGGTGACTGGGAAGCGGCGATTCGACGATGCATTTCGTCGGATCGGGTTGTCGTCTTTCTCGATCAGGTATCTCTCGATCAAGGAGGCGTCATGGCCCCGTTCCCAAGCTCGCCATTCGGTTCCAACGGCTCCAGTACGCCCCACCACGCCTCGCCCGATCCCTTGTCGGGTTCGAGCGAAGCGAGCTTTGCCAGCTCGCGGCTCGCCCTCATCCTCGCGGTCCTCGCGTCGGCCCTCCTCGCCATCACGAGTTCCGCCTCGGCCACGACCGTCGACCTCGTCGATGGAAACGGAACCTTGACCTGGGACACGAGCGTCAGCGTCGGATCAGTCAGCGACAATACGAGCGTCACGCATCCCCTCTTCCCGACGAACCGCCACCCACGCGAAGGCTGGTTCATCTATCTCCCCGCCGTCGGCCTCCTGCATGAGTTCACGAACTTCACGAAGACCGTCGACGGCGCGAGTCAGGATGTGTTGACCTCGAGTTATACGACCTTCTTCAACGAAACCTTCGTCCTCGACCTGACCTACGGAATCAACGCCGTCGGACCCGATGGACTGCCCGACCTTGCCTGGAGCGGCTCGCTCTCGCGGCCGCTCGGTATGGCCTTCGCGCCGCTCTTCGAGGTCCGACTCTTCAACGTCTTCGACTACGACGTGGGAAACGTACTCGGAGCCGATTCGGCGAGCGTCTCGTTCCCGACGAATGCGACCTTGATCGAGATCCAGGGCGACGGCGGCATCTCCGGCCAGCGAGGCGCGTACATGAGTGGGGGCTACACAGCGGATACGTTGACGAACGTCCTGAACCAGATCCAGACGGTCCACACGCTGAACAACATCGCAGCGCCCGGAAGCTACGACGTGGCCGGTGCCTTCGAATGGTATTTCAACCTCTGCATCACCGGTGACCCGATGTGCACCGGTACGGGCGGCGGCACCGGGGGCATGGGCGGATTCGGCGGATTCGGTGCTCAGGTTCCTGAGCCCTCGACGGCCGTGCTCCTGCTCGGAGGTCTCTGCATCCTGGCGAGCCGACGCCGCTCTGCAGACGGCGAACACTGAAACGCCTCGAATGACCGACCTCGCCCCCGACGCCTCTCCAGACCCGGCCGAGCACCGCGTACGACTCGACGATTGCGAGCTGACCTATTTCGAGCGGCATCCGGAACTGCGAGGACAGGGGCCCACGCTCTTCTTCGTGCACGCCACAGGATTCCATGCACGCGTCTGGGACGGGATCATCGCCCGCCTGCCGAAGATGCACAGCATCGCGCTCGACCAACGCGGCCACGGACGCAGCGAGAAGAAACCCATCACGCACTGGCGCATGGTGGGCGAGGATCAAGCCGCCCTCGCCCGAGCGCTCGACCTGAAGGACATCGTCGGCGTCGGCCACTCGATGGGGGCGCACGCGATGATCGATGCCGCGGCTCTATGTCCCGATCGATTCCGTCGGCTGATCCTGATCGACCCCGTCGTGCCGGCGCCCGAGTCCTACTCCGACGGGGCGGAACCATGGCGCCTGCGTGAGGGCGAGATGCATCCCGCCGCCAAGCGCCGCAACCGCTTCGACTCGGTCGAAGAGATGATCGAGCGGCTCGAGGAGCGCAGTTCGTTCCCCCGCTTCGATCCACAGATCTTTCGCGACTACTGCGAACACGGGCTCCAGCCCGCTGACGATGGGAATGGTTTCGTGCTGGCGTGTCCGCCCGAGATCGAAGCCAGCGTATACATGTCGAGCCGCACCAATGGCGCCGTCTACGAGAGCGTTCGCTCGCTCGAGATCCCGGTTCTCGTGTTGCGTGCACAGGCGCCCTCGAAAGAACTCACCGGGCCGATGGCGTTCTCGACGTCACCGACCTGGCCGGGTCTCGCTTCGGAGTTTCGGAACGGGCGCGAGATCCACTTCCCCGACAAGACGCATTTTCTGCCAATGGAGATCCCGGATGAAGTGGCAGAGCTGATTCGGGGAGAGGTCGAAGCGACGGACTGACGATCGAGCGACGACCGCCTCAGAGTTCCCCGCTCTTCAGCAATTCGAGCGGGTCTCGCGTGTCCACGACGCCGAGATAGCCGCCACCCGCCGAAAGCGCATCGTGCGCCGCGTAGCCGAGCAGCGCCTGCGCCTTCTCGGGAAGAGTGCGCGCCAGGTTCGGAGGCACCGACAGGTAGTTGTTCTCTTCCGTGCGCAGCCAGCCGAGGTTGAAGCTCATGTGCATGCCTCTTCGGCGACGATCGTCGGTCACGTTCGGACCGCCACCATGCATCGTCGAACCGAGGTAGACGATGGCCGATCCGGCGGACATCTCCGCGATCGCGATCTCGTCGGGTTCCGGCTGTCGCTCCCGATCCCAACGGTGGCTGCCCGGCACCACCCGGGTCGCTCCGTTCTCCGCCGTGAAATCCTCGAGCGCGATCACCGACGCGACCTGGACCTCGGGATGCGGATTCGGCAGATGCACCCAGACGAGTTCGTCGCGATGCATCAGCTGCTGCTCGCTGCCCGGCCCCCGATCGAGGACGTGCGCGATGTTGAGTCGGTAATTCATGCAGTTCGGCAATAGGATCTCGTCGCAGACGGCGAGCAGCGCCGGGTGAATCAACACCTCCTCCGCGAAGACCCGCGACTTCGCGGCGACTCCGGTCATATGTCGCGTCTTCGCGCCCATGAACCACTGGATTGCCGGGGATAGGGCGGCCTTCCCCTCGACCTCCTGCGCGAGTCCGACGTCGATCTCGGCGTTGAAACGCTCGAGCACGTCGGCATCGAGGAGACCTTCGAGAACCACGGCGCCATCCGCCTCGAGCTGTGAAACGATCTCGAAGGTCGGCGCAGTGGCCTTCAGATGTTCGACGGTCGCTGCCATGGCGATTCTCCGGAAATGTTGCTTCGAATCTCCCGATTCTACTCCCAATCGGCGTCGCGGCGACATCAACATGCGGCGAGGCTCGAGCTAGAAGAGTCGTGCCACGTCCAGGATCGGCTGCCTCGACTGGCGCAAGCGAGCGAGGATCAGCGCTCCTTCGACGGCCGCGACCAGGAGCTGCGCCCTCGTTCGGGCGGCACGCGGTGGCCTCTCGACGCGACCGAAGACCTCCGCAGCGACATCGATCCAGCTATCGACCGCGTCGAGACCCGCACGCGTGATCGCCGGAGACTGAGGCGCATTCTCGAGCAGGGTCGTTGCGATCGGGCAGCCCGAGCGGAATTCCGATTCCGCCATCCAGTTCGACATGACGCGGCAGTAGCCGCGCACGAAGGCCTGCGGCTCTTCGTGGCGCTTCGCGAGACCGTCGAGCATGTCGCGAACCCTCTGGCCCGCGAGCGTCACCGCCGCCGCCCCGAGTTCCTCCTTGCCGCCGGGAAAGTAGTGGTAGAGCGATCCCTTCGGCGCGCCGCTCTCCGCGAGGATCTGCTGAAGTCCGGTCGAGGCAAAGCCCTGTCTCCGAAACAGCCGCATCGCCGTCTCGACCAACTCGTCTCTATGCATCGCAGCGTTCGGCATCACACCCCCGATTGACATTATAACGATCGGTCTATATCGTGCATCCGAATTATGATGATCAGTCTAGTTCGCTCTGCGCCCGAGAGGAGAATGCATATGACGCTCACCCAGATGACGATTCGAGACGATGCCGCGTGGATCACCCTCGACGACGGCAAGGTCAATGCGATGTCGCCGAACATGCTCCGCGAAATCGCTTCGCACCTCGATACGGCCGAAGGATCCGTAGCAGTGACCGTGATTCGCGGCCGAGACGGCATCTTTTCCGCGGGATTCGACATGTCGACCCTGGCATCCGGCCGCAACGCCGCGATCGAGATGGTCCGCGAAGGCGCGCGTCTGGTTGAACGGCTGCTCGCACATCCCCATCCGGTCGTGACGGCGTGCACCGGCCATGCCTATCCAATGGGCGCGTTCGTGATGCTCGCCGCCGACAGTCGATTTGGCGTCGAAGGTCCGTATCGGATCGGCATGAACGAGACGGCGATCGGACTGACCGTGCCCAGGTTCGCGCTCGAGCTGGGCAGGGAGCGATTGACGCGACACGGATTCGCCCGCATCGCCGCCGCGACGCTTCATTCGCCCGAGGAGGCCCGCGAGATGGGTTACCTGGATCATGTCGTCGGGACGGGCGATCTCGACGCACGGGTTCGCGAGGAAGTTGCGCGCCTTGCGGCCCTCGACGCGCCGAGCTTCACGGCGACGAAGGCCCGGATGAACCAGCCCGTCCTCGAGGCGATCGCTACCGCGATCGACGAGGAACTGGCGGAGGCGGCCTAGCTACCGCAAGTCAAGCCAAGGACACCCGACGCCGGAGCGTCTCTCCCCCGATCGTTCTCCCAAAGAAAGGCGCCGGCCATTCACGTTAGGCCGAAGACGCGCTCGCGAGGCGAGTGCCGTCGATGATCATCGGCGCGGTTTCGCTGAACACATCCGCGTCGCTGTGGATACCCATGAACTCGGCGACGTCCTCGGGCAGGTCGAGATCCGCGACGGCCGGGCTGAGTTTCGACTGGGCCGCACCGACCTGCAGGGCCGCCAATGAAATGAGGAGCCTTCCACCCGCCCCTTCCCCGAGCCGAAGCACACGTTCGACCGGCGGCGCCAGCTCGCCGATCAGATCGCGCATTCGACGCTTCGCGGCGACCAGGCAGTCGATCGAAACGTTGTGCTCGATGACGCTCTCGAGGCGCGCGCGAAGCGTGAGGAAATTCGGGTCCGCGAGGGTGATTCGCTGGAAGTGATCGACGAACTCGGCGTCGGTCATGCCATCACTGAGCGCCGCCGACATCGCATCGCACCACGCTTCGAGGCCCTCGATGAAGAGTGTCAGCAGGACCTCTTCGCGGGTCTCGAAGTAGAGATAGAGGGTGCCCTTGGCGATGCCGGTCTTGCGGGCGAGGACCGCCATGCTGAAACCCTCGAATCCCACCGACGGAAGCAATGCTCCGGCGGCCCCGAGAATCGCTGCGCGGCGCTCGGCCTTCTCGGTCTCGCGGCGAGCGCGCTTGTAGTGGGGTCTGGCTTCGGCTTCGGACATGGCAAGCGAGATGAGTGTCGCCCGACAGGCTCGACTTGACAACCAACCGACGGTCATTTATTTACTGACAGCCGGTCATCAAAATATCCCACGGCACACGGACCGTCGTCACCATCCCAGCCGAACCCAAACTCGAACCCCAAGGAGAAACCCATGCCCCGTACCCTCGTCACCGGAGCGTCCGGCTTCATCGCCCAGCAGCTGATCCTCGACCTCCTCGAACAAGGCCACAGCGTTCGCGGCACCGTTCGCTCGGCCGCCAAGGGCGAAGCGCTCAAGGCCGCTCTCGGAGCGCATAGCGACCGCGCGTCCGAGATCGACCTCGTCGAGGCCGACCTCGAGAGCGATGCAGGCTGGTCCGAGGCCGTCGCCGGCATCGACGTCATCCACCATCTGGCCTCTCCCTTCCCGATGGCCGCACCGAAGGACCCCGACGAGTTGATCCGCCCCGCGCGCGACGGCGCCCTTCGCGTCTTGCGCGCGGCCAAGGGTGCCGATGTCGATCGCGTCGTGCTGACCTCATCGGGCGCGGCGATCGCATACGGCCGTCGCGGCGAACTCCCGGGGCGGTTCACCGAAGCCGACTGGACCGACACGACTCATACCGCCGACTGTGCACCCTACATGGCGTCCAAGACGCTGGCTGAACGTGCGGCATGGGACTATGTGGCGGGCGACGGCAGCGGACTCCAGCTCACCGTCATCAACCCCGTCGGCGTCTTCGGGCCGATCCGCAGCGCACAGGTCAAGACCTCGGTCGACATCATCGCCAGGCTGCTCGGCGGTCGGCTCCCCCTCCTCCCGAACGCCGGGATCCAGCTCGTCGACGTGCGAGACGTCTCTGCCGCGCATATCGCCGCGATGAACGATCCGGCTTCGGTGGGTGAGCGATATATCGTGGCCGACGAGTTTCGCACGCTGAAGGAAGTCGCCGCGGTGCTTCGCTCCGCCTATCCGGATCGGAAGAAGATCCCGGCACGGGGCATGCCCGACTTCCTGGTGAGGGCGCTTGCGCTCGTGAGCGGTGACGTCGCGACGATCGCGTCAGAGCTCCACAAGCGCCGCATCCTCTCCTCGGAGAAAGTGCGCAAGCTGCTCGGTCGCGATCTGATCGGTGCGGACGATTCGATCCGTGCGAGCGCGGAGACGCTCATCGAGTTCGGTGCGGTCTGAGCTTGGAGCGAGGGCACGTCGCGGTCGTCGATTCGGCTTCTCAGGAGGAGGGAGATCACCCGAACTGGATTGGGTGAGAAACACGTCGATCCAGGACGGAATCCCGCTCAGCTTCGGCGGCCTTCGGCAACGACTCTAAGGCCGGGCCCTTCGTACGTCGATGTTCAGTTCGACCCGCAACGGAGGGGGGCACGATGCAGCTCGTCTTTCAGTCAATGGCCGCCATGCTCGTCGTCGGGCTCGGGATTCGCCTCATGCGGCTCGCGCGCAGGACGGGCGGCAAGCCCGAGTTCTGGCTCGGGGGGTTCTTCGGAATCGTCGGCTTGTCACTGATCCTCACCCCTCTCGGCGGCCAGATGACCGGCACGACCCTGGGTCGCGTGCTGGTCACGACGGGTCAGGCTGCAACGACGCTCGGGCTCATCTGCCTGATCCGCTTCAACTGGCAGGTCTTCCGACCCGGATCCACGACCGCCCGCACCTTCGCCCTCTTCTGCGGCGGACTCGATCTCGCGTGCTTCATCGTCGCAGCCTGGATGGGATTCGGCCCTGCGCTCCAGAGCGACTTCGGGCACGTCTTCGTCTTCAGTCGATTCCTCATCCTCGCCTGGTCCTGCTTCGAGTGCACCACGCACGCACTCATGATGAAGAAGCGACTGGCGCTGGGTCTCGCGGATCCCGTCGTCACGAATCGCTTCGCCTTGTGGGCGATGTGGACCGGGGTCCTCGCGGCACTCCCCCTCGTTGCGACGGGAGTGAAGCTCAGCGGCGCGATCCTCGTCGCTGCCCCCGGCGAGCCGATGACGGCCACGCTGCGGATGCTCCTCGCGATCATCGCGAGTGGCTCGATGGTCGCGGCGGTCGCGGTCGCGCTCGCGTTCTTCCCGCCTCAGCGCTACCAGGCCTGGCTGCGACACGGGGCGGGCGCCGCGTAGGCGACTCCACGCGCGATAGTGAGCTGCAGCCACCGCAAATTCGCGTCGGGCATCGGATGACCCTGACGTAGCTGTCGCGATCCGAGGAATCACCTTCACTGGAAGGCACGCTCATTGTGACCGAAGCTGTCCGAGTCGAAGCCAACGACTCGAAGGAGAGCACTCGGATGAGCTCAACCCATCCAGGACGCGCGAGCGAAGACGAACGCACCGATCCCATCACGCCCGAGAACGCGCGCGCGATCGGCAATCGCTCCGCTTCGACGATCCCGATCGAAGGCGATCCGATCCTGCCCATGAACGTCTACGGGCCCGAGGTCTCCTACTTCACAGGAAAGCTCGAGGCCGCGCTGCGCTACATGGAGCTGCCCTACCGGGCCATCGCCAAGGGACCCGCGGAGATGGCGGGCCCGACCGGTGTCGCGCAGGTGCCGGGTCTCGAACTCGCCGATGGTCGATGGTTGACCGACACGACGCCGATCATCGAATGGCTCGACGCGCGCTATCCCGATCGTCAGGTGATCCCTCGAGATCCCGTGGCCGCATTCTTCAGCCGCTTGCTCGAGGACTACGCGGACGAGTGGCTCTGGCGGCCGGCCATGCACTACCGATGGGACTACGACGAGGGTGCCCAGCATCTGAGCCGGATCCTCGTCGAAGAAGCCGCCCGCCACATCCCGCTCCCGGGCTTCGTCGTGCGAAAGTTCATTCGCAACCGCCAGCGCACGCTCTTCACGCGAGGCGATGGCGTCAGCGCCGACACCTGGGATCACGTCGAGAAGATCTACATCGACTCGCTCGGTTGGCTCGAATCGATCTTCGAGACGCGCCCCTTTCTTCTGGGAACGCGGCCGAGCCTCGTCGACTTCGGGTTCTTCGGTCCGATGTTCCGCCACTTCGCGATGGACCCGCCGAGCGCGCGCATCATGCGCGAGACCGCGCCCGGCGTATTCGAGTGGGTCGCGCGTGTCTGGAACGCGCGGCATAGCGTGACGGGCGGCGAACTGCTGGGATCTGTCCCCGACGATTGGGGCCCCATCCTCGATTCGGTGGGTTCGGCCTATCTCCCCTACCTCTGCGCGAACGCCGAAGCCTGGAAGGCGGACCAGAGCCATTTCGACGTCGACATCGAGGGCGCACCCTATCGGCGCATCCGCACCGCGCGATATCGCGTGTGGTGCCTCGAAGAGCTTCGCCGCCACTTCGACGAACTCTCCGAGCCGCATCAGCGCGACGTCCGCTCCCGACTCGAATCACACGGATGTTGGGAGCCTCTGTGGAGGGTCGAGGGTCCGGGTTCGGGCCTCGATTCGAAGCGCGAGGCGCCCTTTGCCGGTGGCCATTCGATGACCGGCATGGAACCGGGGGAAGCGGAGAAGTTCTATTGGCTGCCCGTCGGAGCCGGTGAGCATCGCCGCTGAAAGAACTCGCGCGGATCTCGACCGAAGGACCTCCCTCGCCCTACTCGACCAGATCCAGGAGATCCGTCGCCTCTACCGCGCGCAGGCCGTCGTTCGATCCCGGCGCGTGCCAATACAGACCTCCGTCGATCATCGTCGGCTCGCGATCGCCCTCGTCGCTCTCGATGACGACGACGGGATTCCCGTCGGAATCGAACGATCGGTCCGGATCGAAGAACAAGATCTGCGTTCCCTGATTGCGCTCTTCTGTCCAGGCCACGCCGACCGACGAAACCGTCGGATCCGATTTCTGGGCCGTGGAGTCGCTGAGGGTCGTGCGGGAAGAGTTGCCCGACGCCTCCACGTCGAAGAAGACGATCTCGGAGTCGTTGGACGAACAGCTGCTGGGCGAGGGCTTGCCATCGAGACATTGGGTCCAGGTCGCCCAACTGCCGGATATGGCTGGGCGCCGCGCGTCCACGTCCCGCTCGCTGATGCGTCGGTCCCTGAAATCGTCCTCCGAGAGATCCGCCGTGAAGACCTGGTCGTCATCTCGGTCTTCCTCGATCCAGATTGCGTGCGGGCCCGAGAGCGCATGATCGCCAGACTCGCGCTGCACGCGGCCGATGCGGTCGGGGTTGTCGCCCGAGACGTTGCGCTGCGTATCGAAGCCGAACAGGTCGAATTCCTCGCCGTTCGAGCGCTCCTCGACGAAGAGAAGGTACTCGCCACTCAGCATCGGGCCCCGTCCGGTATCGACTTCGATCTCGCTGGTAGATCCGTCGAAAGGAGCGTCCCGGAAGTAGACCAACTCATCGCTACCAAAAATGGAGGGCTGCACCCAGGCGATGCCGGCCTCCGAGATCGCGATGTCCTGCGGGCTCGAGAATTCCGCGCTGTCGGTCAGCAACTGGACGTCGGCGCCGAGCCCGTCCTCGATGTCGTCGACATACACTTCGTATCCACGAAAGATCGAGAAGTTGGTGACCGTGACGAACCAGCCTTCGGCATAGAGGTAGAACGCTCCGCCGAAGGGGCCAGACGGGGGAATCGCAGACTCTCCGGCCGGCTGTGGATTCGTGGCCGAGATCGCACGCGAACGATCGTATCGCTGGAACCCGTCCGGGGTCTGATACACCACCCAGTCTTCGTCGACCCCAATGATCGAACCGCGCTCGCCTGGCTCGGAGAACAGGGCCAGAGGATTCGCGTCGAACGGATCGGTCGAAAGCGGCGAGCCGAACTCGAAGAAGTGGACACCGACGGTCGTCTTCGGCTGGACGTCCGCTTCTTGAGTCAGGTACGCGACGCCCGTCTTCGCGGGGTAGGTCTCGAAGTCGCCTAACCCCTCGTCGACCTCGAGCACGATCGACGGCGCGGGCGGCGGCGGATCCGGGTCGGGATCCGGGTCCGGGTCCGGGTCCGGATCGGGATCAGGATCGGGATCGGGATCGGGATCGGGATCAGGATCGGGATCGGGATCGGGATCGGGATCGGGCAAGACGACCGATGCGACGTTGGCGCCCTGGCCGACGGATTCGACGTTGGACGAATTGCAAGCGCCGACAACGAGCATCAGCAGCGCGCCTAACGTGACTCGGATCGTCCAGAACTTGATTCGTTCGACCATGGGGGGTCCTCGCTGCCGGAGGTCGTCTCGACGGCTCGGCAGCGCGGCCGCGCTACTCCACCACTGGAGTGCGCGAACGGCAGGAGCCTGAATGGCCGAACACGCGAAGCGGAACTTCGACTGCGCGCGCCGTGCGTCGAGATCGATATCTGGCAGTCGAATTATAAGGGGGAATTACCCCTCGCCGCACGGCAATTTCGAGCCCTTTGGGGGCCGAGGCGGCAAGTCCCTCGCGCGAATGGCTTCAGACCTTCGCGCAGACCACGCGGTTCCGACCACCCTGCTTGCCCTCGTAGAGCGCCTGATCGGCCCGTCGAATGCATTCTTCCATGGATTCACCCGGCTGACACTCGGCAACGCCGATCGTCATGGTCACTTCGACGGGCTCCAGACCGATCGTAAAGGGCATCTCTGCCATCGCCTTGCGAATCTGCTCTGCGGCGATCTCCGCTCCATGCAGAGCGGCATCTTCGAAGAGCACGATGAACTCCTCGCCGCCCCAGCGCGCGACCGGGTCGACGGCTCGGGTGTTCCTCCGTAGCTGCCGACTCACGGACGTCAGGAGCCGGTCGCCCTCGTCGTGACCGAAGCGGTCGTTGATCGACTTGAAGTGATCGATGTCGGCCAGCAGAATCGAGAAGGGCTTGCCGCTCCGCTTCAGTCTCTGCCACGGCGCTTCCGCCCGGTGCTCGAAACCGCGCCGATTGAGGAGACCCGTCAAGGGATCTTCCAGAGCCAACAGCTCGAGCTGGGTGTTCGTCTCCGAGAGCCGCTGGTTCGCGTCGCGCAGCTCCTCGGTCCGCTCACGCACCTGGGATTCGAGCGATGAGCGGAGTCGCGTGAACTGGTCGACTAGCGTCACACCGATCGTGGCGACCAGGAACAAGAAGCCGAGCGGCTGGAGCTGGACCGAGTCGATGATCCCCATGTTGATCAGGATGTCGTGTGTGCCGAATACGAACACCGCCAACATCCCGACCGAGAGCGTCTTCGCGCCTTCGGAGCCACGCGCCCTCTGTCGAAAGACCACCCAGAACGTGGGGATCCAACCGACGATGACCGAAAACTGCCAGACCGGGCGAATGGCGTAAAACAGGTCCAAGCCCGGATAAAGGACGATGGAGAGCGCGGCGACCACGTACGCTGCTTGCCAGACCCGTACCGGCCAACGAATCTGCGCCTCCGACAATGTCCAGAAGAGCTGAATGAAGAGTGGCGCCAGCGCGTAGGCCACCACCGTCTCCCATTTCTCGAAGACGATGAAGGGTAGATCGAGGACGTACTTCGTCTGTGTCTGGCTCAGTAGCCAGAGACTCAGATCGATCGCGGTCAGCCCGAACCACCAGTAGCCGCTCAGCTGGCGGTTGCGGAGACCGAGGTAGGCGAAGTACAGGCCGAGGGGGCAGAAGAGCGCGGCGAAGACCAGGAGGGGAATCTGCTCGGCGTCCATGCCCTGAACCAGCCGGGTGTAGTCCCCCAGAAGGAATCCGCTCGTTCTTGGCCCACCGCCAGTCGAGGACACCGCACGATCGGAGCCACCCCAGACGCGCAGCGCCAGAACGAGCGATCCGTCCGCGACCAATTCCTCGGGAATCAGGAACACCCGCTGCTCGTCGTAGTTCGTGCTCGCATCGGGCGGCAGGCGACCGACGGCACCGAGGCGTTCGCCATCGGCGAAGATCTCGTACGCACTGCGAACCGCGACGACTCGAACGCCCCACTGCGTCGGTCGTGCATCGACGGGAAGTTTGATGGTCCGTCGATACCAGGCCATCTGGTGCGTTTCAGGGAAGCCGTCACCCTCCCAGGAATCGCTGATCCCGCGAGAGTCCCAGGCGCGATCGTCGAGTCCAGGCTCGGCAAAGACGGGGTCGTCTCCCGCATGAAACCGCCATGTGCCATCGAGCTCGAGAGCGTCGAATGCCGCGGCCGACGAAGCCCACATCACGGGATGCAATACCAGAGACAAAGCCACGACCGCGAGCGCGCGAACGAAGCGCGCCGATCGAAGGTTCGATGAGGTCATTCTCTTCCTGTTCACGCTGAAATACATCACTCGCATCACGACTCGGAGCCGACTTCATCGGTCGATCGGGCGGCCCGAACGAGCCCTTCGAGCGCGGAACGAGAAAGAGATCGTCTCGAATGTGCGTGAGTCGATGCGGGCGAGCGAAGGGCTGCACGGCTCGTGTGAAGACTTGAAGCCTGCCGGTGGTCGTGGACAGCCCAATCGTGCGCCTGGAACTCGAAGCTCCCGATCGGCGACCCGGATTGCACCCCGGCGCCAGCGGCCAGTCGCCAGTCAGGGCGTCGAAGGATCCGGCGCCCCGCCATCCGCGAACGACTCGCCCGCAGAGTTCCTGGCATCCAGCTCCGCGCGCACCTCGGCATGTGCGCTCTCGTCGAGGGCGAATCGCATGAAGAGGAACCCCGCGATCGTGTACATGACGAGCGGCAATCCACCGTTCAGGATGCGCAACATCCAGAGCGTTCCTTCGGTTTGATCCTGATTCGCTTCGAAATCCGAGAACTGTAGGGCGCCGCTCACGAGCACTATGATGATCGCGGTCGCGCTCTTGATCGCGAAGCCCCAGGCGGCGGAGTAGGCGCCCTCCTTCCTCTCGCCGGTTCGAAGCTCGTCCCAGTCGATCACGTCCGCGAGGATCGAGTTGCCGACCATCATGCCGCAGCCGACGAAGAACCCAGCGGAGCAGAGCATGACGCCCAACAAGGCGAGATCGCCCTCGGCCACCAGGAGGATCATCCCGAAGGACACGCCGCTGCCGAAGAGGCCGATGATCCAGGCTGTCTTCTTGCCGATGTGTCGCGTGATCCGGACCCAGATGGGAATCGAGAGAATCGTCGCGATGACGAAAATGCCCGGCATCACGCCGACTAGATCTGGACGCTTCACGACGTAGCGCATCAGGTAGGGCGCCATGAGTCCCAGCACGCCAGAGCCGGCGAGCTGACAGAACTGGACCGTGAGCAGAAGCCGAGCATGCGGATTCGCGAGCACGTCCCGCATCGCCCCGAGTGAACTCGTCGCGCCGCGACCCTGGTATTCGACCTTCTCGCGCAACCGAAAGGGCGGCACGAGGAGGACGAACGGGAGCAAGGCCGCGACCCCGAACGCGAGGCGTGAAGCGGCCACGCGCGAGTCCTCCGCGTTCATCACGTATTGCATGCCACCGAAAGCGAGCAGCATGCCGAACGTGAACGCCGCCGAGTTCGCACCAAAGATGCGATTCCGTTCGTGGTAGTCCGTCGTCAGTTCGGCACCCAGCGCGGAATGCGGAACCGAGTACATCGTATAGGCCGTATAGAAGGAGAAGAGCGCGAGCGTCGCCCAGGCATACATCGCGCCCGACTCGAGGTCGGGCGGGCTCCAGATCATCACGAAGCTCAGCATCAGAAACGGCACGCCCGCCAGCATCCACGGCCGACGACGACCGAGACGCGTCTGAGTGCGATCGCTCAGCGTCCCCACGATCGGGTCGGAGATGGCATCCCAAACGCGACCCGCCGCAAAGAGCAGTCCGACCGAGAGCGGCGCGAGCAGCAGCACGTCGGTGGCGAAGTTCAGGAAGTAGAACTGGACGATGAAGAGCGGGCCAGAAAGTCCGGCGACAGGAGGCGAATAGGAAAGAAGAACCGAAGTCGAAACCGAGGGGCCCGGAGATCGGGGCGTCGCTTCGCTCAAGACTGACTCCTTCGTCGAAGACGCCCAGGCCGCGGACCGCGTGCCTGGTCGTCATTCGGACCCTGCCGGGTGCATTGCGATCCGGTCGGGCGAGATCCGGTCGGAGTTGTCGGGCGACGTGCGATTCCGAGGGTATCCCGTCTACCCCGACGATGCGGACCACCGACGAGTGACGCACGGCGTCCTCGACCGGACGGCCGGACGCACGGGCGGGCGGGCGGGCGGGCGCTGGAGTCATAGAGACGAAACGATGCGAGGCGGGGTGTTCGGCTTCGAGATCGTGACCAACGCACGATTCGAGAGCCGCATCGATGAGGAATAGCGTTTCTTGAACAATCAGTTAAGTTTAATTCATGGCCCGCCCCGGACGACATCTCGAAGGCGCGCGGACGCGTGAGCGCGTCCTCGAGGTCGCGGCACAGCTGATCGCCAACCACGGCTACGCGGCCACCTCGATTGCGCGGATCAGCAAGGCGTCGGGCGCCAATCCAGCCTCGATCTACTGGGCCTTCGAAAGCAAAGAGGGCCTCTTCGCCGCGGTCATGGAGCGCGCCGCCGAAGCGTTCTTCCGCGAGCTGGCCAGGCCGTCCGACGAGCCCGATCCATGGACACGACTCGCTGCGCTCTCGACCGCCTTCGAGGGTGGGCCCGAGTTCCTCCGCCTGCTGCTCGTGCTGTCTCTCGAACGCCGCGACGGTGATCCGGCCGTGCTCGAGGCCGCCCGCCGAGTTCGCACAAACGCGGCTGATCAGATTGCCGCGGGCTATGCGACAGCACTCGACCTCGATGACGAACTCGAGCGGCGACGCATCGCCGATTCGCTGGCGCGCTTCACCTTGATGCTCTTCGACGGCGTCTTCGTGGCCAGCCAGATCGAGCCGGAAACGACGGACCTCGAGCGCGCGTTCGAACTGATCGCCGTTGGCGTCAAAGCCACTGGCGAACGTCTCGTCCAGGAGGCGCTCGCCGCTCGCTAGTCCAGCTCCAGAAGAACTCGAGGAGAATTCCGCGATGACCGATCCGACCAACACGGCCCCCCAGGCTGGCACGCCCCTCTCCGGGGACGAGATCTTGCAGAATGCACGAGCGCTCGCCGAGCGCGTGCGCAGCAAGGACCTGGCCGCCGAGTACGACCGGCTCCGACGCCTACCCGAAGACATCGTCGCCGAGATCCGCGACGCCGGCGTGATGCGCATGAACATGCCGAAGATCTGGGGCGGACCAGAGATGACGGCGATGGAACAGGTCGAAGTCATCGAGGCACTCGCACGCGCCGACGCTTCGATCGCGTGGTGCTCCTTCATCTGGTGCGACTCGGGTATCTACTCGGGATACCTCGACGACGCGGTCGCCCGCGAGATGTATCCGCGGCTCGACATGGCGACCTCCGGCTGGGTCTATCCAGTCGCGCCCGCCCATCGGGTCGAGGGCGGCTTTCGCGTGAGCGGCCAATGGATGTTCGGCAGCGGCAGCAATCACTGCGACTGGCTGGTCGCCGGCTGCGTCGTCTTCGAGAACGATGCGCCCGTGATCGAAGAGAGCGGCAGGCCGATGTGGCGCATCCTGATGGCTCCGCGCGAGTCGTACGAGATCCTCGACAACTGGTACACGACGGGGCTGCGCGGCACGGGCAGCAACGACTACCAATGCGAAGATCTATTCGTCCCCGAAGAGCGCAGCTTCAGCCTCTTCGAACCGGCGAAACGAGAGGGCACCATCTGGGCCCGACCCGACCATTTCCTGCGCAAGATGTCAGGCGTTCCGCTCGGCGTCGCCGCGGACGCGATCGAGACGGCGAGGAACCTGCTCTCGGACAAGATGGACCGGTTGACCGGCATCCCGTACCGCGACACGCCGCGCGTCCGCTCAGCGGTGGCCGAGGCGCAAGGTCTGCTCGGTGCGGCGCGCAGCTATGTGTTCAGCTCGCTCGAAGTTCAGTGGGAGAAGCTCGAGCGTGACACGCCGCTGACACCCGAGGAGCGCGCCGACGTGTGGCTCTCGCGTACGAATGCATTCCAGACCGGTCGCAAGGTCGTTTCGTTGCTGTACGACACGATCGGCGGCTCCGCGATCTACGCCCAGAAGAGCCCCTTCGACCGGCACCTGCGCGACATGCAGACCGCCTGCCAGCATGTCGTCGGACAGACGAAGGGCTGGGAGGGCGTGGGCGGAGTGCTCCTCGGCGCAGAAGACGGTCACCCGCTGATGTGATCGAATGACAATGACCTCTCACATCCTATGCCGCCTACGTGTATTGACCTCCGCGACGAGCCAGGTACGCCGCGCCGACTCCGCCAGCCAGAGCGAGCACGGCCAGGGGAACGTGCAGTTCTGGAATGTGCAGCCCCTGAACCAACATCCGGTCGTTCCGTTTGAGTGCTGCCCATTTGTGCGCGCTGGCCTGAGAGAACTCTGGGGTTGCGAAGATCTCGGCGATATCTCTGCGACTGCGGTAGCGGACGATCACGATGCGGTCCCAACCGCTCGAGCTGATGTCTGCCCAATCGCTCCCGAAGACGGGATGCGACGCGCGCTTCGCCAGCAAACGAAGCATGACGGCGCTGAAGTTCGCGAAGGCGTCCTGCCCGGACGCTTCATGCGCGCGACCATCGAGATACTGCGCCCGCTCGTGGAACTCGTACAGGTTGACCGTGTAGAAAGCCCGCCCGTCGTCGCCGTCGAGGAATCGACGAAGCGCCGGCATGTCGTGCCGACCCCCGGGCTTCTCCGCATGAGCCTCGATGCGTTCGAGATAGCGGTCGACCTCCTCGGCGCTGAGGGGGCTCTGACTGAATGCGTATGACCAGAGCAGCACCAGGAGCAGAACCCCGAGAGCGGTACTCAATGCGGCAATCGATCGACGGCCGGGCTTGGACATGTACGGATCCTCCCTCGCTAAGAGCTTGCAAAACGCAAGTCGATGTGAGAATATCCAAGCGCTTGCATTTTACAAGTAGAGGGGATCGAACTTCGCAAATGGCGCACGACTCAGATCTCTGCCGCTCCAACTGCCCCATCAACTTCGTCCTGGAAACGTTCGGCGACAAATGGACGTTGCTCGTGATTCGGGATCTGCTGTTTCACGGGAAGCGGCACTACAGCGAGTTCCTCGCTTCGGACGAAGGAATCTCGACCAACATCCTCGCGAATCGACTGCAACGCCTCACGCGAGACGGCGTGGTCGAAAAGGAAGTCGACCCGGACAACCGATCGAAAGCCATCTATCGACTCACTGAGAAGGGCAAAGATCTGCTGCCAGTCATGCTCGAGATCACCGCATGGAGCGGAAAGTACGACTCGAAGACCAACGCTCCGGGAGCGTTCCTCGAGGCGCTGAACGAGGATCGACGCCCTTTGATCGCAAAGATTCTCTCAGACCTCGAAGGGGACGAAGGATGATCGAGACGCCTGTCCTGGTCTCCGGTGGAGGCCCAATCGGCTTGATCGTTGCGATCGAGATGCACGAACGCGGTGTGCCCTGCGTGCTCGTCGAGAAGGAACTCGAGCCCACGGCGTTCCCGAAGATGGACATCACGAACGTGCGGTCGATGGAGCATTTCCGGCGCCTGGGAATCGCCGATGATCTGCGGAAGATCGCCGTGCCGAGCGACCACAACTTCGACGTCGTCTATTGCACGCGCCATAGCGAGTGGGAGCTCGCGCGCTTCCCCTACGCCTCGCCAAACGAGCTCCGCGCGCTCGCAAGGGCGCGCAACGACGGCACGCAGCCCGCTGAGTCCTACATGCGCCTCGCCCAGTCGAAGCTGGAGCGACTTCTTCGCGAGAAGATCGACGACTCGAACGTCGTCGAGGCGCGCTGGGGCGTCGAGTTAGTCAGGCTCGAGCAGGACGCCGATGGCGTCACCTCGACCATTCGCAACGCCGAATCGGGCAAAGAGGAGCAGATCCGCTCCCAATACGTCGCGGGCTGCGACGGCGGGAGCAGCGCCGTGCGTGAGGCGCTCGGCATTCCCCTGGTCGGTGAGTTCGGCGTCGGGCGGATCTACATGGTCCACTTCCGCTCGACCGACATGGAACTGCTCCAGCGCTTCGGCCAGTCATGGCATGTGCAGTCGCCGGCGTGCACGCTGATCGCACAAGACGATCTCGGCGAATGGACGGCGCATATGCCCTTGCCGCCCGGGACCGACGAAAGCGCGCTCGACCCGCGCGAGAAGCTGATCGAATCCATCGGCCAGGACTTCGACTTCGAAGTCGTGCTGGCGAGCGTCTGGGGACCACACCTCGTCACAGCGTCGCGCTACGGCGAAGGGCGGGTCTGGCTCGCCGGCGATGCCGCACATCAGCTGATCCCGACCGGCGGCTATGGAATGAACACGGGTGTCGTCGACGCGGCAAACCTGGCCTGGAAGTTCGCGGCCGCCGTCCAGGGCTGGGGAGGACAGCCCCTCCTCGACTCCATCGACAGCGAAGGGAGGCCCATCGGCGTTCGGTCGGTTCGCGGCTCGCGCATCAACATGAGCGTGCGAATGGAGATCGCGATGGCGTACGTCACGCGGTTCCTGGGCGTACACGAGGACAATGACGAGGGCGCCCGGCAGCGCCGCGAGTTTGGCCGACTGATCCTGGATCTGGGCAACGATGAGAACGAGTCGTTCGGCCTCGAACTCGGCCACTCCTACTGGGACTCACCCGTGGTCTTCCAGGAGGAATGGAAGCCCGACGATCCCAAGGTCGCCTACACCCCGACGTCGATCCCCGGGCATCGCCTTCCCCATCTCTACATCAACGACCGTCCCGTCTACGAACGGCTCGGGATCGGCTTCACGCTCCTCTGCCTGACGGACGGTCTCGACAGCTCCGGTTTCGAGAAGGCCGCACAACAACGCTCACTGCCCTTCGACGTCGTTCAGCTCCGCTGCGACAACGCACGCAAGGTCTACGAGCGCGATCTGATTCTGGTTCGCCCAGATCAGCACGTCTGCTGGCGTGGCAATGAAATGCCCTGGGACGCGGGTGCCATCCTGGACCGCGTTCGCGGCGCGTAAACCGAAAGGAGGAACGCATGAATCGTCGGAACATCCGATTCAGCCACCTCGGCTTCCACGTACGTGACCTCGACACGATGGTCGCCTTCTACTGCCAGCACCTCGGCCTGCAGGTCACCGACCGCGGACCCCTTACCGCGCTCCCCGGACAACCCGAGATCTGTTTCTTGAGTTCCGATCCGACCGAGCATCATCAAGTCGCACTCGTCGAAGGTCGTGGAGACGAAAAGGGCATGCTCAACCAGGTCTCCTTCCACGTGGATTCGCTTCAGGATCTCCGCGATCTCGACGCCGACCTCGCGGAAGCGGGCGTCGAACAGAAATTCGGCCTCAACCACGGCAACGCATGGTCGCTCTACTTCTTCGATCCCGAAGGCAACATGGTCGAGTGCTTCGTGCAGAGCCCCTGGCACACCCGCCAACCCGTCACGGATCCACTCGACGTCTCCATGTCGGACGAAGAGATCCTAGAGCGGACGAAAGAACGCTACTCGGGCGATCCGGACTTCCAACCGATCGAAGAGTGGCGTTCCGCATTCGCGAAGCGACTCGACCAGGCACCTTGAACCTGACGATCCCGTCCGGATGTTCGTGCCCGCAAGAGATCGCTTCCTCGCGATAGCGCGGGGACGGGCGCACGTCGGGGTGCTGGCCGTCCATGCGTCCGGTCTGAAACAAGCGAGCCTCCTCGAAATCAGCTTTCGCCCGTCCGTCTGCGAGACAGCCGAAGAGATCTAGTCACGCGCCGGCGGCGTCTCGTCCCCGACCCGATCGACGATGACCGCTTCCGGCGTCGCCAGCACCATTTCCCAGACACCGGGCGGCATCGTCGGATGCGGCCTGGTGGCGTCGAAGGCGGGCTGGTCGACGGCGCCGCCCTGACCCTCGAAGGGTTCCGGGTTGATGTAGCGATCGAGTTCTTCGTCGGAAATCCCGGCAAGTTTCTGCACCTCCGGATCGACCCAGGTCGCCTCGTGGTCGAGCGGAGCCGGCGCGCCTCCGGACGTGGCGATTTCGAGTGTGAGGTTCTCCGGTCCTGCAAAATAGATCGAATAACAGAGCCCGTGCGGAATCGGCCCGATCACGGTCACGCCCTTCGCCCGGATGCGATCGCGCAGATCCAGGAGTTCCTGCTTCGAGTCCACGTTGAAGGCGACGTGCTGCATGGTGCCGGGTGACGATGGCCCGCCCGAGTTGCCCGCATGGGTCTGGCCCAGAACCGGCTCGATCTTCTCGTTGCCGGGGATGAAGACGAACGCGAGGGTCGACGAGTCGTTGAGTTCGAGGAAGGCGTGCCACGCGCCTTCCGCGCCGTGCATCCAGTAGAGGGCGAGGAGTCTCATTCCGAGGACGTCGGTGAAGAACTCGATCTGCCCCTTCATGTCGCCGGTCGAGAGGGCCAGATGGTGGATGCCATTGGGATTCGTCATGGTCGTCTCCTTCGCGCGAATACGTCGAAATCGTGTTTCAAATGTGGGCAAGGTGAAGTTCGTGGCTCTCGACGGAGAATGCTTCGGTCGCGAGATCGAGACGGCAAGGGCAGATTCAGCACGATCGAAATCCATCTCCGCGAAGGGAATCCATGACCCACGCGAATCTAGCAGGCTGTACAATCCCAGACAGAGCGCGCCGACTGGGCGTCGTTGAAGGTCGTCGACTCACCGCGACGATGCTCGGCCAACGGGAGCCCACGCATTGAAACGTCTTGCAGCAAGACTCACCCTGACCCTCCTCACCGCGGGACTCCTCGGCTGCGAAGGCGTCGATCAAGATCCCGGTTCGATCTCGACGGTCGCTCGGCCGACGTCGCCCAGCGAGGGATCGCAGATCCTGTTCGGCGACCTGCACGTTCACACGACGTATTCGATGGACGCGTTCTTCACATCGCTGCCGCTCACCGGCGGCGAGGGCACGCATCCACCCGCCGATGCATGCGACTTTGCCCGGCACTGTGCGGGCCTCGACTTCTTCGCCATCACGGATCACGCGATGGAGATGACACCCGCCCATTGGGCGATGGAGAAAGAGGCCACGCGGCAATGCAACGCTGTCGCCGGCGATCCGTCGAACCCGGACCTGGTCGCTTTCCACGGCTGGGAATGGACGCAGGTCGGCCTTACGCCCGAGACGCATTGGGGTCACAAGAACGTGATCTTCAAGGATCTCGGTGACGACGAGGTCCCTGCGCGACCGATCGGCGCGCTCGGCCCCGACACCGTGAATCCTTGGATGGAGCGCGCGCCGGCGGTGGCGAAGGCCTGGCTCGTCGATCCGCTGAACGCTCGGCCCTATTGGGATTTCGGTTGGATGCTCGACGAGATCCTCGGCACCCCCGCCTGTGACCCCGATGTCCACACACGCGAACTCCCACTCGACTGTCACGAAGACGCCCCCACGCCGGACGTCCTCTTTCGCAAGCTCGACGAATGGGGCTTCGACTCCCTGGTAATTCCGCACGGCACGGCGTGGGGAAGCTATTCGCCGCCTGGGACGGCACTCGACAAACAACTCACACCGACTATGCACGACCCCGAGCGACAGAAGCTGATCGAGGTCATGTCCGGGCATGGCAACTCGGAGCAGTACCGCGACTGGCGTGAGTTCGAGACGGGCGAAGACGGCGAACTCATCTGCCCCGAGCCCACCGACGACTACTTGCCCTGCTGCTGGCGCGCGGGCGAGATCATTCGCGATCGCTGCGACGACCTGCCAGCGGACGTGTGTGAAGAGCGCGTCGAAGAAGCGAAGCAGTTCACCATGCGCGCGGGCGTAGCGCCCGATCAGATTCTGCCCGGCACGAACGCCTCGGACTGGCTCGACTGCGGGCAGGACCGACGCGGCTTCAAGCCGGCCTATGGCCTGCGTCCGCGCGGAACCGTGCAGTATGCGCTTGCCCTCTCACGCGAGGCCGAGACCGATGAGGAGGGTGGAGGCGACAAGCCGCTTCGTTTCCGGTTCGGTCTCATCGGCTCGAGTGATTCCCACACCGGCCGACCCTCGACGGGTTACAAGCAGACCGGCCCGATCAAGGGCATGACCGATGCCGTTGGAATTCGAAGCGCGTTCCATGCCCGGCTCCTGCTCGCAGGAGGCGATCCCGACGACCCCCAGCGAGCCGAAGCGCCGAGCCCGATGACGTCCTCCCCTCTGACTGCCGAACGCATGACGAGCTTCCTCTATCCCGGCGGATCGGTCGCCGTGCACGCAGAGGGCCGCGACCGTGACGCCATCTGGGACGCGCTCGAGCGACGCGAAGTCTATTCGACGAGCGGACCGCGCATCCTGCTGTGGTTCGACCTTCTCGATGATGGTGATGGTGACGGCAGTGGCGACGGCGACGGCGACGGCGACGGCGACGGAAAGGATGCCACCCGACGCCCGATGGGGAGCGAGATCGAGACACGGTCGACGCCGCGCTTCGAGGCCCGGGCTGTCGGCTCGTTCGTGCAGAAACCCGGCTGTCCGGATGATGTCGTCGATGCGCTCGGCGCCGATCGGATCACGTCCCTGTGTCTGAACGAATGCAACCACCCGAGCGACACGCGACATGAGATCGCCGGCTTCGAGGTCGTCCGCATCCGTCCCCAACTGAGCGGGAGCGAAGACATGACGTCCCTGATCGAGGACCCATGGCTGACCCTGCCCTGCGAGCCGGATCCCGCCGGCTGTGCCGTTCGCTTCGAAGATCCGGAGTTCGCGGAGATCGGTCGCGACACTCTGTACTACGTCCGCGCGCTGCAGATGCCGACGCCCGCCATCAACGGCGCGAACTTGCGAACCGAATTCGAGGACGAGCGGGCCGTCTCGGTGCAGCCCTGTCGTATGGGCGCGGGCTCCGACCCGAGCGACGAATGTCTGGGCGATGTCCAGGAGCACGCCTGGTCGTCACCAATCTTCGTCGACTATCGGCGCTGATCTTCCGTCGGCCCCTGGCTCGCGACGGTTTCCGCCGCGTAGAGCTCCGGCAGAAAATCCGCGAGGTAACCCATCTCCTGGATGGCGTGCGTCATCAGGTCGACGGCGGCCGTCTCGTCGAGGGCCACCATGCGGGCGAGCGCCGTGTTGCCCACGAGCCCTTCGATCGAGAAGACCGTGTCGTTGCCATCGCGCTTCGACACGTCGCCCATCCAAAAGACCGAGCGCATCTCCGACCCCCATCCCATGTCACGAACCAGGTGACACATCGTGGCGACGTTGAAGGGCATTTCGAGCATGCCCGCCCGAGCGCAGATCACCCAGAGGTCCGCGCGATCGCCCAGCTCACCGAGTAGCTCTTCGGGGGGAATGAACTGGATGCGCAGCTTCGAGAGATCCGGACCGATGTACTCATGCACGAGGTGGCTCGCGCCGACCACCTCGCCCGGAACCTTGTTCTCCCAGTCCATCCAGATATGCGCCGTGGGATGCCAGCGCTTGTAGTGCTCCGTCGTCTGCATGTATTCGGCGAACCACCATCGAACCATCGCGGGCTCGACCCCCGGCATGCGTGTGAGCGCACGCACGCGGTAGATCCCGTTCGATTGACGCCGCACGCCGGTCTCGAATCCCGAGTAGTCATCGACCAGCAGACCGGTCAAATCACGCCTGGCCGAAAAGGGCTTCCAACCGAAGACGGCGATCACGAGCACGATCAGCGCGGCGATTCTGGCGTTGCGTTTCATACGTGCTCGACCTTTCGTGGGCTATCCGCGTGATCTCGTCGCCATCAGGGAGATCACGGCCATCAGGGAGCGCGGAGTTCGAAGGACCAGCAGCCGTCGGCCCGCGCCGACTCGTCCAGGGAACCATGCATGAATCAGATCGACGTCGCGTCGGTCGCCCCGAGCCAACGGACGAGAATCTCGTCGAAGTCCGTCTCCTGCGAAACCCAATGCCCGCAGTCGAGCCCGACGACCTCGCCGCCGGTGCGCTTCACGTGATCGACCCATGCCTCTGAGTGGAAGGGAAAGGGTTTCCTCGTTCCGTAGACGAAGAGCAGCGGCATCTCGGGCCAATAGTCTTCGAAATGCTGCCGACCGCGCCCGGCGAAGATGTCCTGCCAGATATTGCGATAGGGATAGTTCATCCACGCGTTGATTTGATCGCGGGACATGGGAGCCCCGATGGCGCTCGCGAATGCACGCGTCATCCAGTCCCCGACAGGGCCACCGAGGAAGAAGGCAAGCGCAAGCCAGCCCTGATAGAGGATGATGCCGAGGGCGGCGCCGAAACCGGGCTCGACTTGCGGCGCCACATCGAGGCAGGCGATTCGCTTGACCAGCTCGGGATGGCGGGCGTGCATTGCATGGCCCCAGTAGGCGCCCCAATCGTGAATGATGAGCGTGACCGGGGAGTCGGGTGATGTCTTCCGGATGCAACGCGCGAGCGCCTCGATGATCTCCTCGGTGCTATGCCCCCAGCGTACCTCCCGCGTTCCTGCGTAGTTGGGCATGGTGACACGAACACATCGATACCGCGCCGAGAGAATCCCGACCAGACGGTCCCAGAGCGATGCGTCGTCGGGCCAGCCCTGTACGAATACGAGGGTTTCCCCGGAGACGTTTCCTTCGATGATCGGATCGAGTTCGAGAATCATTCTTCCTTCCCGGCCCTCGACGACACCGATCGGGTGCATTCGACGGTCGTCGCGCGACAGCAGCCGACCGCCTGGTTCATCGAGGAGGAACCGGGCGTCTCACTTCCGCCTGACCTTTACCGGCAGGTACGTGTACCCCTTCACGAAGGAAGACAGCGTGCGACTCGGCTCGTCCTGCACTTCGATTCTCTCGAAGCGCTGGAGGATCTCCTCCCAGAGCACCCGGAGCTGCAATTCGGCCACCCGACTTCCCATGCAGAAATGGGTGCCGTGGCCGAAGGACAGGTGGGTGGCCGCGTTGCGGCGTTCGATGTCGAGCACGTTCGCGTTCTCGAAGACGTCTTCGTCTCGGTTGCCGGACACGTACCACATGAGCAGCTGATCCTTCTTCTGGATCTGCTTGCCGCCGAGTTCGCAGTCGCGGGTGGCCGTTCTTCTCATGTACGAGAGCGGCGTCTGCCAACGGATGACTTCCGGCACCATGCCCTTCACGAGATCGGGATTGGCGATCAGCTTGTCGTACTGCTCCCCGAATTTATCGAGCGCGTAGACGCTTCCGGACATCGTGTTACGCGTCGTGTCGTTCCCGCCCACGATGAGGAGGATGACGTTGCCGAGATGGTCGGCCGGGGAAAGATCCTTCGTGGCCTCTCCGTTCGCGAGCATGGAGACGAGATCCTTGCCGGGCTTCCCCCGACGTTCGTCCCAGAGCCGCGTGAAGTACTCGAGGCAGCCCATGATCTCCTCGCGCTTCTGGGCCTGCGATTCGACGACGCCTCCGGGCTGCGGAATCGCGAAGATGATGTCGGACCATCTCGTCAGCTTGCGACGATCTTCGAAGGGGAAATCGAAGAGCGTCGCGAGCATCGCCGTCGTCAGTTCGATCGAAACCGTGTCGACCCAATCGAAGGTCTCGCCTTCGGGCAGCGAGTCGAGGACCTTCTGCGTCCGCTCGCGGATGAGCGGCTCCAGATGGACGAGATTGCGGGGCGCGACCACGGGTTGAACGGTCTTGCGCTGCTCGGTCTGGCTGGGCGGATCTTGCGAGATGAAGGGCGGGCGGCCCTGCGGTCGAAAGGCTTCTGGAACCTGCTCGCCGACGCGAAATCCGAGCGTTATGCCCTGGGCCGATGAGTAGGTCTGCCAGTCCGAGCTGACCGTCTTGATGTCGGCGTACTTCGTGACCGACCAATAACGGCCGGAGGGCTCGACGTCGTTCAGGTGGACCGGGTCTTCCTTGCGTAAGCGCTCGAAGTAGCCCTGCCAGCGATCCTCGGCGAAGAGGTTCGCGTTCAGCGGGTTGATCTCTTCGAGCGAAAGTTCGTCGGCCGGTGCAACCCCCCGGCCCAGTTCCTCGAGGACCTGTTCGGGGGTGCGGGGCAAGGTCGATACCGGCTCACTCGGCTGCATGGCTGTCTCGCTCATTCGAACTCTCCTCTGAAATCGGTTTCGATACTCGATGAATCTCTGTTCTCGTTCACGCGTGACTCGGACTTCGATCTCGAACCCTGCGCGGGTCCAGCTCGAGGAGCGTGTCGATGATCTCGTCACGGCTGGCTCGCGAAGGGTCTTCGGCCCACCAGGCAACGACGCGCACCACGAGAGCCGCGCGCGCCTGAGCGGCCGCGCCGGGATGGAGCCCGATGTCCCGCTCGCGGAAGACGCGGGTGTAGACACCCTCCAATCGACTGGCGATCCGATCCTGGACCCGCCCGGCCAGGCCCGTGCCCTCGCCGCGATCGAAGACGGCGCGGATCAAATCGCGCCGACGCTCGGCGACGTCGATGACGCGCTCCAGATCGCCGCGGATCCCCGCCTCGCTGCCCGGGCCCGCGCGATCGGGATCAAAGTGGGCGCCCATTTCTTCGAGGGCCGCCTCGACCAGTTCTTCGAAGAGGGCGTGCTTGTCGGGGAAGTGGAGGTAGAAGGTTCCTGTCGCGACGCCGGCTCGGTTCGCGATCGCGGTGCTGGTGACTGCGCCGAGACCCCCTTCGGCGAAGAGCTCGGTGCCGGCCTCCACCAGCCTGCGGTGGGTCTCGAGCCGACGAGTCGTGTGCCCGCTGGCCGGGATCTCTGTGGAGACGGCGATATCTGACATGAAGTTCAGTTCATATATCTGATGATGGGGGGGTGCAAGAGGTCGACTCCGAGGCTGCGCCAAGGCGGTCGTTATCTTCGAGAGCCTGGGATCGGGAATTAAATGGACAGTGTTTAGTTTTTGAGTATGCTCCCCGAATGGCGCGGCCGACCCTCACCCAGGAACAAGTCCAGACCCGACGCAACGAGATCCTCGACGTGGCCGAAGACCTCTTCGAGCACCAGGGTCTCGAGGCCGTGTCGTTCCGCCGCATCGCGGCCCGGCACGGTTGCAGCCCGGCAGCGACCTACCGATATTTCGCGACCAAGGGGCATGTCCTGTTAGGCCTTCGCATCCGCGCCGCGGATGCCTTGCGCGACATCCTGGCCGAGGCGGCCGCCGCAGAAGCCGAGCCCGTTGCTCAACTTCGCGCCATCGCGGAGGCCTATCTCACTTTCGCTCTCGAACAGCCGAGCAAGTACTCGCTGCTCTTCGTGATGGAGAGGGGCGTCGAAGACGATCCGGAGTTTGCGCGCGCCAAGAGCGACGCGCTCGGCGTCTGCCGCGATGCACTCGCGAATGCGGAAGCGCGCGGCGACCTATCGCTTCAGACCGATCCCCTCACGGCCGCACACCTCTTCTGGGCCGCGGCGCACGGAGCCGTATCGCTCCACCAGGGCGGGCAGTTCGTCGTCGGACGTTCGCTCGACGACATCATGCCCACGCTCGTCACGACCCTCATGTCGGGCCTCACTAGACCGGGAGCCTCGCCATGACAGACGAAGACCGCAGACGTGTACCGGCACCCGGCGAACTCGTGGTTCGTAAGATCCCGTTCGAGTTTCCCGAGGATCTAGACCCATGCTGGAAGCCCGACGAACCCGAGTGGAGTCATATGGTGAACGGCGCATCCCTCACGATGCCCTATCTCGAGCCGTTCCTGATCGACACCATGAAGGAGGCGTTGCCCCTGATCGAAGATGATCGAGTTCGCGAAGAAGCGCGCGGATTCATGGCTCAGGAGGGGCAGCACTACCGTGCGCATCGCCGCTACAACGAAGTCCTGAAGGCGAATGGCTATCCCGAACTGGCCGACGTCGAAGCCGAGATGCAGGAATCGTACGACCGGATGCGGTCTCGCCGCTCTCTCGCGTTCAGGATGGGATACTCGGCAGGCTTCGAGACGATGACCCTCGGCATCACGCGCTGGCTCGTCGAGCATAGAGAAGATCTTTTTCGAGACTCGGACACGCGCGTCTGCTCCTTCGTCCTATGGCATATGGTCGAAGAGACCGAGCACAAACGCGTTGCCTATGACGTATTCCAGGCGGCCTGTCCGGGATACTGGATGCGCGTGCTCGGCGTGTTCACAGGGTCGCTGCATGTCATCTGGTTCACGCGTCGCGGATACATCACGATGCTGAAGAAGGACGGGCTCTGGTTCGACTGGCGCTCGCGACTCCGGCTCTGGCGTCGAGCCGCGCAGGCGGTCCGTGCCGTATCCCCCTTCCTGATTCGAAGCGCCCTCCCCGGCCACGATCCGGAGAACGAACCCGATCCGCGATGGGTCCGCGATTGGATCGAGGGATACGCGCGCAAGGCAACCCGAGATTCCATTCCATTGATCGACACGGCGGGCTCCATGCCCGTCCCGTACGCATAGCGACGGAGACACTCGAAAGGACGATCATGAACGAACGCACACGCGTACTCCTCGTCGCTCACGGCGCCGGCCTCTGGATCACGGCGATCCTCGTCGGCTGGATGTACATGTTCATGCTGCTCGGCGAGATCGTCGTCTTCCCGATCATTCCCTCGATCGACATCCAGATTCCCGGCGAAGCACGGGCCTGGAACATGGCGCATCTCGAGGGCGTCACGAACGGGCTGCTGCTGATGGGGCTGGCCGCCATCTCGCCGCTCCTCACGCTCAGCGAACGACAGAACCGGGTCTTGTTCTGGTCGGCCGTGATCACCACGTGGGGCTTCACCTTGCCCGCCTGGGCGAACGCGCTCATGGGAACACGCGGTCTGGCTTTCGGCGGAGGGCCTTTCCCGAGCGGCCTCGCGAACGACATGATCTTTCTCTCCGGCTACCCGGCGATCATTGCCGTTCACATTCTGTTCGGTCTTCTCCTCTGGGGAGCCATTCGGCGATTACGAGAACTCGGCGGGGGCGCTTCTCGCTGAGTGCTTCAACTCTGCGCCTCTGCGCGCGTGGCGCAGAGTTGATCGTGAGCCCGCACGCGCGCGTTGTGCCAACGTGACCTCTCGTTCGAGCACTCGGACCGCGAGAGGACACCCGATGAGAAGAGCTTCAATCCAGATTCGGCCTCGCCGACTCGGCGCAATCGCGCTGATCCCGGCCCTTCTACTCGCTTGCGGCGAATCCGACGTCGAAGAGCGCTCGCCCGGCGCCGCACCGCCACAGTCCGAGATGCGCACCGACGGCCCCGTAGCGACCTACCAGGGCAAGCCCGCGACGGCCGCCACGACGGCCGTGCTCCAGGAAGTCGAGGCTCGACTTCCCGCCGGCGATTTTCGCGACGGCTCGATGATGGCCGAGAACAGCAACGACGTACTCATCGCCCCGCTGCCGCCGGGTGTCGGCGCCGCGTCATCACAAGACGTCTCGTTCCTCGAGCGGTCACGCCCCGAGAGTGTCCATCCCAGCCTCTTCGACTGGACCCGTGACAGCTATGCGCAGTCGGGTCTATACCGGATCGCCGAGGGCGTCTACCAGATTCGCGGCGACCTCTCCTACATCACCCTGCTTCGAGGACGACGCGGCTGGATCGTGATCGACACGGGCACGACGCGCGAGTTCTCGTCCGCTGCCTGGAACTTTGCGCGGGAGCATCTGCCGGGCGGCACCGACGTGCCGGTCTCGGTCGTCATCTATTCACATAGCCACGTCGACCACTTCGGCGGCGTGAAGGGCTTCGTGACGCAGGACGACGTCGACTCGGGACGCGTCGAGGTCATCGCGCCCCACGGCTTCATGGCCGAGGCGCTGGCCGAGAACGTGATCGCCGGCGCCGCCATGCTGCGCCGCGCGCAATACCATTTCGGGGCCAACCTCGAGTTGAAGCCCGACGGAAGCGAGCTCTTCTATCTGAGTGTCCTGGGCGGCGAGTTCACCCTGATCGCTCCGACTCGGGAGCTTCCCGAAGGTCGAAGCGAGATCACGCTCCAGGACGTCGACGGGGTCCCGATCGAGTTCATGGACATCAGTTCGGCCGAGGCGCCGGCCGCGACCCTGCTCTACCTGCCGACCTACCAGCTGCTCTTCAATTCCGAACTCATGTTTCGCGGGCTGCACAACGTCTACACGCTGCGGGGCGCACGTGTCCGCGACGCGCTCGGCTGGTCCAAGCTGATCCATCAGGTGATCGAACGCTGGGGCGACGACGTCGAGGTCATGACGGGCCCACACGGACCCAACTTCGCGGGCAATGACAAGATCAACGAGTACATGAAGATTCAGCGCGACAACTACGGCTTCATCCACAATCAGACCGTCCGGCTCATCAACAGCGGCATGAAGATGCAGGACGTAGGTCCGGCCATCGAGGCGATGGTTCCCGAGAGTCTCTCGGGCGTCTGGCACACCCATGGTTATCACGGCACATACAGCCACAACGCGCGCGGCGTCGTGAATCGCTACATCGGGTTCTACGACGGCAACCCCGCGAACCTGAACCCGCTGCCGATCGAGCCCGAGGCGGAAAAGTACGTGGCTTACATGGGCGGGGCCGACGTCATTCTCGAGAAGGCGCGCGCCGACTTCGAGGCGGGCGAGTACCGCTTCGTTGCGACGGTCGTGAACAAACTCGTCACGGCCGAGCCCGAGAACTGGCCGGCCCGCCACCTTCTCGCAGACGCCTTCGAACAGCTCGGCTACCAGTCGGAGGGTCCGCAATGGCGCAACGCCTACCTGACGGCTGCGAAGGAGCTTCGCCGGGGCGAGATCCTCGTCCCGGCCGCCGCCGAACCGCCGCGCGACATGCTCGCCGCCGCGACGATCGAAAACCTCCTCGATTCGGTCGCGGTTCGCCTCAACGCAGAGAGGGCCGAGGGAAAGAGCCTCTCCTTCAACCTCGTCATACCCGACGAAAACGAGCGCTGGTACGCAGAACTCTCGAACAGCAACCTCAGCTACGTGCGCGTGGCAGAGGCAAGGCCCGCCGACATGACCCTCACTGTCGATCGGCGAGACCTCATGCGCCTGATGCTAGGCGACCTATCGACCCCGGAGATGCTCCGCCTCGGCGCTGGCGCGATCGAAGGTTCGCCGCTCACCCTCGTGACCCTGGTTCGCTTGCTCGACCAGGCCGACCGCTTCTACCCGATGGTCCCGATGCCGGAGAGCTGAGCGGGGTGAGCTGGAGTGGGAATCCGCGAACTGGCCTTCGGCGGAGGGCCTTTCCCGAGTGGCCTCGCGTTCAGTTCACGCCGCGCTTCGATTCGCCCCAGTACTCTGCACGCAGCACTTTCTTGTCCGGTTTGCCGACGGCCGTGAGCGGGAGCGCGTCGACGACGTCGATGGACTTGGGCGCGTAGACGGGCCCCTTCTGTTCCTTCACGAGGCCGATCAGCGCATCTGCATCGATCGCCTCTCCCGGACGCGCGACGACGATCGCCTTGACGGCCTCGCCCCATTTCTCGTCGGGCACGCCGATCACGGCCGCCGCGGACACACTCGGATGCGCCGAGAGCACGTCCTCGATCTCGCGCGGGAATACATTGAACCCGCCGGACACGATCATGTCCTTCTTGCGATCGACGATGGTGAAGAAGCCCTCTTCGTCTCGAACCGCCATGTCGCCCGTTCGTAGCCAACCGTCGACGATCGTCTCGGCCGTCAGCTCGGGCTGCTTGAAGTATCCGCGCATGACACTCGGCCCCTGCACGCAGATCTCCCCCGCCTCGCCATCGGGCACCGGCTGCCCCGCCTCGTCGAGCACCTCGACCCGCGCTCCGGGCATCGTGATGCCACAGCTCGAAAGGCGCTCCATCCGGGACACGTCATGATGCTCTCGCCAGAGGCTCGTCGCGACGCCGCCGCATTCCGTCTGGCCGTAGAGCTGTGCGAAGACGGGCCCGATCCGCTCGATCCCTTCGACGAGCCGAGAAGGGGACATCGGCGACGCCCCGTACATGATCGTCTCGAGGCGCGAGAAATCGGCGGACTCGAGCTTCGGATGGTCGAGCACGGCGTAGATCATCGTCGGCACGAGCAAAGCGAGTGTCGCCTGTTCCGACACCACGTCCGACAGCCAGCGCTCCGGATCGAACCCGTTCTGGAGCACGATCGTGCCGCCCGCCATCAAGGTCGGTGTGATCAGCATGCCCGCCGCATGAGTGATCGGCGCGCAGGCGAGGTAGCGGCGCTGCTTCGGCAGATCCCAGCCGTTCGAAACAGAGAACGCCATCTGTGCGACCGCCGCCTCGGGTAGCTGCGCCGCTTTCGGAACGCCCGTTGTGCCACCCGTGTAGAGCAGCCAGGAAATATCCTCGGGACCGTTCGGTCCGCCGTCGAGTCGCGCGGCACCGATCTTTTCGACGAGCGCGTTCACGTCCTCGCCGACGTCGGCCGGACCAAAGGTGAGCACCGTCTCGACCGCGGGGCACGCCTCGAGTAGCGCCCCTGCGCGCTCGGCGAATTTCGGATCGACGAGCAGGATGCGCAGCTCTGCCTCGTTGCAGGCGTACTCGTGATCGCTGAAGGAGCCGAGGGGATGAAGCGCGGTGTAGCGACCGCCCGCGATGCCCGCGCCCGCTTGCGAGAGCCAGACCTCGGGCCGGTTGGGCGAGAGGACACCCACGCCCTGCCCGCGACCGAGCCCTTTCGATTGCAGGACAGGCACGAAGCGAGCCAGTCGCGCCTCGGTTTCGCGATAGGTCCAGCTGAGGTCGTCCTGCCGGAACGCCTCGCGATGGGGCCAGCGGCGCAGCGAGTTCACGATCAGCTCGCTGTGGGTGATCGGGCGGTGCAGGTCGGATTGGGTCATGGAGTCGCTCCTTGCGTATAGGACGAACCACGAAGGGTCGGTCGTCCCCTCGGCATCCGTCAAGAGACGGCGCAGAGGATCTGGACCGAGCGTCGCGTCGTTGCTTCGGCTTCCGTCGAACCTAGTTGTCGAATGGCAAGCTGTCGCAGTTTCCCCGTAGCTCCTCGCCCGAGAACACTGCCTTGACGAAGGGAATCGAGTCGACCAACGAATGGTTGAGCACCGTCAGGTGGTCATAGCCCTCGTACAGGTGGGCCGATACGTTCGAGCCCGCCTCGCACGCAGCATCGACCAGGCGGGCCTGCATGCGTGGCGGGGTATCGCGATCGTTCGACCCGGTTCCGACGTAGAGTGGGACAGAGAGAGCGAGTGTCGGAAATTGCATCTTCTCGAAGCCCTGCTCGAGCGGCGGCGACCGCTTGAAAGTGTTGTCGTAGGTGAGCCCAAGGTCCTCGATCTTCGCCCGCATATCCCGATTGCAGACCGCTTGGACCGCGCGCGCCGTCGGCTGCACGCTCTCGTAGACGTAGTCCGCCGCATCGAACGTCGGGTCCAATTGTTCGACCAGCGACAGGACGAGAAAGTTGTATCCGAGCATCGGGTCCACGACGTCCCTCGGACGTGCTTGCTGGACTGCAACCAGCGCTTCGGGCGTGAAGTACGGCACACCCGTCGCAACGACGCCCCTGAGACGAATCTCCGGGGCGTAGTCCGACGCGTAGCCGGCCGTCGCCAACGCCGCGCCGGCGCCTTGCGATTGCCCGGCGACGACGACTTCGCTCGAAAGCGGGAAGTCTGCGGACTGCACCGCTCGAATCACATCCAGGTTGCTGAACGCTTCGGGACGGGTGGCGAGATAGGGGTGCGTTCCGCTCGTGCCCAGGCCTTGATAGTCGGACGCCACGATCGCGTAGCCACTCTGGAGCCATCGTCTCAGGTGCTCCTGGTGAAACGGCACGTAACCCGTCCAGCTCGGCGCACAGACATCGGCGATTCCGACCGTTCCGTGAGACCAGAGAATGAGCGGCCAGCCACTCTCGGGCGGCTCGCCTTGGGGAAGAAACAGCCCACCGGAAACCGCGACGGGCGTCTTCCCATCGAGTCCATTCGTCGATGAATAGAGCAAGCGAATATTCTCTGCGGCGCTGGGAATCGACTGGTGTGCCTGCAATGGCTCTTGCCGCAACAAGATTCCGGGCGTCGACGGAATCTCGCCGTCGTAGCGATAGAACTCCGAGACGCCTCCATCTCCGAGAGTTCCTCTGGTGCCGGTGGCCTCGGAAGGAGTCGACGACAACGCAGCATCATCGCCACCGCATCCGCAGATCAACAAGCCCACGAGGCAGACCGCCAGTCTCTTCATCACTCTCATTGCTCTCTCCCTCGCCTCCAACAACTGAACGGACCACTCAGAGGATGACGCAGTATTCGAGTCACGAGCGAATCCAGGAACCCAATCTGACTGTACACAGTTCGTATCCTGGATAACGTTTCGCATCAGTCTCCTCATGGGATGCAAAGTGATTTCCGATAGGAACCGGATAGGACAGGGACAAACCCACCTCACGTTCCGCAAGCGGAGAGCGCAGCATGAGCGAAGCCGGATCGCCAGGTGAAATCATCCCTGATCGCCGAACAGCGTCCCGACATCGATTCACGTCGAAGGCGACGGGGACAGCCGCATGAACGAGCGCCGAAAGAGCCCCCGCATGCGCTGTCGACTCGGCTGCCGCGTCGAACGCGGACGCGACCGCATTCGTGCACGTGTGCTCGACGTGTCCGAGGGCGGCCTGTGCGTCCTCTCACCCGTCGAGCTCGAGAAGGGCTACATCGTCAAGGTGATGATCGACATCCCGAGCCACGGCCCGGTCGAAGTGCAGTCGCGAGTCTGGCACGTGCGCAAGAATCGGAATCCGACCACGCAAGCGATCGTGTGGTCGGTGGGCATGCTCCTGCTAAAGGCGGACGCCGAATACAGGCGTCTGCTCCCCCATCCTCAAGCGACTGCGGTCGAAGACGACGGAACCCGTGACGAAACCGATCAGTTCATCGCATTCCGCGTGCGCGTCCAGGTTCGCGGCGAACCGCGTACGCGACTCCTGAACCTCGCCGCGTCGAGCGAAGAGGAAGCGCGGCGGCTGGCGCTGCTCGATCTGGACGACTCCTGGTCCATCGTCGAGGTTCGCCAGGTTCCCGCGTCCAACTGAAGTCGGGGAAACCCGTACCCGAACATCCCGATCGAGTCATCAGGACGACGGCGATGCTCTGCCGCTCAGGGGTTCACGAGCCCGCCGAGATGGCGGCGAAACGGCTCGCGCTCGCAGAGCGACTCGATGTGGCGAACCGTCCGGGGAAAATCGACGGCTGTGTCTGCGCTGATCGGCTCGAGGCCCTTCTGGGAAAGATACTCCCCTGCCCTCCGCTCTCTCATGAACTGAAGCGCGTCGCAGACGAAGCCGATGTCGGCGAGGCTGAGCTGGTCGCCCGCGAGATACTCGTCCCTCTCGAGCGCTCGTTCGACACCTGCGAAAAGGAATTCGTAGGCCCCCGCCATCCGCTCATGCGTCGCAGGGGTCATCTTCTTGAGCGCCAGGAGATAGACCTGTGC
>Ga0315338_1001154_pt1 | contig 37713 bp, 34 predicted proteins | sample ASW8metaG_FD_204518 | JGI IMG/M metagenome (GOLD analysis project Ga0315338, IMG submission 204518) | Ammonia-oxidizing marine archaeal communities from Monterey Bay, California, United States - ASW #8 | ecosystem: Environmental > Aquatic > Marine > Coastal | place: USA: California | collected... | reverse complement strand
TAAGCCCCGGGCTTTCCATACCGAACAAATTTACCAGGCCAGCAAGGCCATGTTTGCTTTCCCCCTCGATTATGAAATCAGCCATGCCGTCAGTCGGTGACTGTGTTTTAGGTCGAATGCCGGAATAAGCCGGGAGCAAGCTGCCGTCGGGAAGGTCTTTCCAATATCGGCGAATGGCAGAATAAAAACTCTCTGCACGGGCGGGGTCGACTTCGTAGTCGATCTCGTCAATCCATTCCTGGTCCGGCCCGAACCGAATTTGCCCGGCAATATCCAGGGTCACGTGAATACCGAGGCTGGCTGTATTGGGAACGGGGTAAATAAGCCGAGAGAACGGGGAGGGCGCATTCATGGTAAAGTAGCTGCCTTTTGTCAGATACCGGGTTGGAATATGTTCCTGCGCCAGACCTTCTATGTTGCCCGCAACGGATTGCGCAGACAGCCCCGCTGAGTTGATTATATTGCGGCACGTGACATTGGTTTCCCCGCTGACAACGGTAAATACGCCCTCCTTGTGGCTAGCCGATTGAAACGGGGCGTTGTAGGCGATGGCGCCGCCGTTGTCCTCGATCTCGCCGACATAAGCCAACATGAGCTGATGGCTATCAACCGTGCCGGTGGAGGGGGAGAGCAGGGCGCCTGTACAAGAGAGCGCCGGTTCAAGACGCATGGCTTCCGTCGCGTTCAGATGAGTTAAGTCAGTTACGCCGTTGTCACTTGCTTTGGCTGTCAGTGTCTCGAGCGTTGCGAGTTCGTTGTCTGACGTCGCGACGATGAGCTTTTCGGTTTTTTTGTGAGGCACATGATGGCTTTTGCAATATTCGTAGAGCATTTCCTTGCCTTCAACACAAAATTTGGCTTTCAGGCTGTCCTTTGGATAGTAAATGCCGGCATGAATCACTTCACTGTTGCGCGAAGATGTTTCGCTTCCGAAATGGGCGGCTTTTTCAAGGACCAAGACGTCACGGCCCCTGAACGCGAGCTCGCGGGCGATGGCAAGGCCGATCACACCGGCACCAATTACGATATTTTCTGCGTCTACTGACATGGGGCCTGACATTAATCGTTTTGGTTTCCATCACAAAGGCTTGATTTTGGTGATTGGGTCGCTGGGTTTATTCTTGGATATGAGAAATTTTCTAGCACTCAGCATCGGGATTATGTTGTCTGTAGTTGTTTTTGCGGAAACGGCGACGGCGAACTCCGAATTCTGGGCGCAAGAATGGCCGATGACAGATTTCAGTAAGACTGACGTTGATTTTCAGGAAATACTGTCAGGGGGCGTGCAGAAAGACCAGATCCCGGCGATTGACAATCCCCAGTTTATTTCCGTTGCCGACGCCACCCATTTGACATCAACAGAGCCGGTTATCGGTGTTGTAATTGACGGGGAGGCGAGGGCCTATCCGTTGCAGGTGCTGATGTGGCATGAAATCGTCAATGACCAAATTGGCGATGTACCGATTGCGGTTACCTTTTGCCCCCTCTGTAATGCGTCAATTGTCTTTGATCGCCGGATCAAACATCCGGAAAAAGGTGACATGGTTCTCGATTTCGGAACGACGGGAAAGCTCCGAAATTCAGATCTGGTGATGTATGACCGGCAGACGGAAAGCTGGTGGCAGCAATTTCTGGGAGAAGCCATTGTCGGCGAGTTGCTCGGCGCAGAACTTGAGATGATTCCAGTCCGAATCGAATCCTTTGCCAAGTTCAAGGAGCGGATGCCCGAGGGACAAGTTCTGGTTCCCAATGATAATGATGCCCGCAGATATGGTGTGAATCCCTATAACGGCTATGACAGTTTGCAGCAGCCTTGGCTCTATCGTGGGGCTTTGCCAGAAAGAGCAGCCCCGTTATCCCGTGTTGTTGTCGCCGAAGGCAAAGCCTGGGCTCTTGATTTTCTGCGATCATCGAAGCGCATTGAGACAGAAGATGGCCTGATCCTTGAGTGGGAAAAAGGGCAGAATTCTGCGCTTGATGCGACTGTAATCGGCGAGGGCGTGGATATTGGCAATGTTACCGCGCGCCGAAAGAAAGAGGGCGGATATGTGGATGTCCTTTATACGGTCGATTTTGCCTTCGCGCATAACGCCTTTCATCCCGACGTTCCAATCATCGACGAATAAGCTTTTGCAATTGTGTCTTGTAAAGACTTCGTAAATTTGCATCAATTATGGTGCTTGTCAGTTTCGGACGGCTGGTTTACTTAAGCTGTGCGCCATGGAAAATGACAAGACTCAATCTGCGATGTCGAGGATTGCGAGGAGCAAAAAATCGTGTCAAACGTGACCGTAACAGTAGAAAAGACAATTCCTGAAAGTGAAGGGCAGCCAACGCGCGCTCATATTATTGTCCTTGGCAATGCGAAAGGCGGATCCGGCAAGTCAACAACGGCGATGCATGTGGTCGTCTCCCTCCTGACCTTGGGGTTTAAAGTTGGTGCGATTGATCTAGACGGAAAGCAGAAAACGCTGGGCCGTTATATCGAGAACCGGCAAAAATATATCGATCGTAAAGAACTTGATCTGCCTATGCCGTCCATGAGGATCATTGAACCCAGCCCGAAGAAAAATATGGACGAGGCCCAGACAGACGAGCGCGCGCGCTTTGTGGCGGCGCTGCAGGATTTGGTTTACGAAAATAATTTCGTGGTCATTGACTGCCCGGGCGCCGACAGCTTTATCTCCAAACTCGGGCATTCTTTTGCCGATACATTGCTGACCCCGATGAATGACAGCTTTATTGATCTGGATTTGCTGGCAACGGTAAATGAAAACACCCTCGAAGTTGAGCGCCCCAGCTGGTACAGCGAAATGGTCTGGGAGCAGCGCAAACGCCGGGCATTAATTGACAAGCATAAGATTGACTGGGTCGTCATGCGCAACCGTCTGTCGCATACGGACGCCCATAACAAACGGCATATCGAGAAAATTCTGGCAAGTCTTGCACCGCGTATTTCCTTCCGCCCAGCGGCCGGATTTGGTGAACGGGTGATTTTCAGGGAGCTTTTCCTGAAGGGCCTCACCATGCTCGATCTCAATAAGAAGGGTGTGGGCATTAAAATGTCCATGAGCCATGTGGCGGCGCGCCACGAGCTGCGCCACCTGATGAAATCCCTTGAGTTGCCGGGGCTTGAGGAAAAGGTTGAACATCTTTGACCGCCTCGGGCGAAATAACGGTTCAACCGGAATCCCTGACCACGGATGACGCGGCCGTTGCCCTTGCAAAGCTCGGCCATCCGGTTCGATTGCGGATCGTCCAATATCTGGTGCAAGCCGGGGAGGATGGGCTGTCAGTCGGAGAAATCCAGTCTCTCGTGAAGATCCCGGCCTCAACCCTGTCCCACCACATTTCCCATCTCGTCAGCGGCGGCCTTATCGGGCAACACCGTGAAAGCCGCACGCTTAACTGCGTGGCGAACTACGAACGGCTGGCGGGCCTAGTGGAACTGCTCACCGATAAATGCTGTGTCGGGCTTGATGTTGGCGACGTAGAGTAAAGATCTGCTTTTGTCAGGTTTTGGGCTTGTTTTCCCAAAAAATTTGTATTTCGAGCAAATATACCCTATAATTACATCTTAAAGTTGCTAGAATGCTAAGGTCTGGATGGCAACAGCTGGTATCTGCAACCCGTCGAAACGGCAGCGGTCCCGCAAGATATTGGCCGCGCAGCAGGCCAATGAGTGATTTGTCAGACAGCGGTTAGCGGCTTAACGTGCCTGCGGCCCCGTTTCTGTCGCCAGGTTAAATTGTCCGCTACGACCGCCGTTGGCTGGACATGGAAGTCACACCGCTTCACATCAACGGCTCCTTCTGGGGCAGTGGTGGAGTAGGTGCCTCTAAAGTTAATTCGATGATTATCGAAATATAGATTGACATTTCCGTATCAGATGATATTTTTGTATAATAATTCGATAATTCCGGAATAAATGATATGTCGCTTGATGATGCACTCCAGTCGCTTTCAAATAACCGCCCGCGGATATGGGTGTTTTTCACCGACAAGGTGATCATAAGCTGTTTTCTGATCGTCGCGGCCCAACTCGTTATTGATCCGGAAATGGTGCCGGAAAGCTTACGCTTCCTTCTAAATGCTATCTTGGCCATGGCGCCATTTTTTGCCATTGCTGTGGGGCTAGCAGCCTATTTCGCGGCATCCGGTGCAGATGGGTATATAGCCAAAGCATTTTCCGGAACCCCGGTCATGGCGATCATGGGGGCTTCGTTGGTGGGGGCGCTGTCGCCCTTCTGCTCTTGCGGCGTTATCCCGCTGGTGGCATCGCTATTGGTTGCGGGTGTCCCTCTGGCTCCGGTGATGGCATTCTGGATTGCCTCCCCGATTATGGACCCGGAAATCTATGTGCTGACGTCGGTTGGCATCGGTGTTGAATTTGCCACCGGCAAGACTCTGATTGCCATGGCGCTGGGGTTATTCGCGGGCTTCTCCATACTGTTCTTTCAAAAACGCGGCTTGGCGCTTAATCCATTACGGCCCAATTTGTCAGGCGGATGCCGCCCAAAGATTGATCTGAACGGGCCGGTAAATGTTAAGTGGAATATCTGGTCGGAACCAGAACGGCGCGAGATATTCACGTCTTCGGGGCTGGCCAACGGCTGGCTTATTGGCCGCTGGCTGGTTATTGCCTTCTTAATTGAAAGCTTGATGGTCGCCTATATCCCGACCACTTTCGTTGAGGATCTGGTAGGGCAGGAGAATATTCTCGCCATTCCCCTTGCGGCGCTGGTCGGCATTCCAAGTTATCTTAATGGGTATGCTGCAATACCGTTGGTAAGCGGCTTACTGGACCTCGGCATGTCACAAGGAGCCGCCATGGCCTTTATGACTGCGGGCGCTGTTTCTTCCATTCCGGCCGCCGTTGCCGTCTTCGGCCTTGTTAAGCGCCAGATTTTCTTCACTTACCTGTTTTTAGGCTTTTCAGGGTCCATTTTAACAGGAATCGTGTGGCAACTCTGGAGCAATTTCTCTGTCTGAAATCGGCCTTATTGAAGCCAATTATGGCGTAAATTTGACGAAAATTAGGCAGGTAACGCCGTCTTGAAGCAGATTGAAGCTTTCGCTATCAAAGAAGAAAATTGCTAAATTCTGCGATTTTTCCGAACAATTATCCGAAAATTCAAAATAAATAATATTTTATATGCATGCCGTATATCGAATATTAACTTTTGCTGGTTATATTAATTGGTATAGCGATACTTCCGGTAATTTCGCGACCCCGCCAAATCTGGATGCTTTCGCAGAAAAGGAGGAGCGTATGTTAAATATTGCAAAGTATCTTACGCGTTCGGCGTTAAAAATCGCCAGCATGCGCTCTGTCATTTCTTTTGGAATTACAGTGCTATTCTTCGCAGCCACGTTGGTTTCATTCCAAGTGACAGACGCATCCGCCCAAAGCGCATGTTTTGAGCGAACGGCACTCATGAAACATCTGAGTGGCAAGTTTGAAGAAGCACCGGTCGCCGCCGGTCTCGCCGCAAATGGCAGCGTGCTTGAACTGTTTTCAAGCCCCGACGGTGTCACCTGGACGATAGTACTCACCCAGCCCAACGGCGCCACGTGCGTTATGGCCTCGGGCGAATCCTGGATGGGCATGAAGAAACCCAAAAAGGGCAAAGTAAGTTAGTATCATATGCAGGCTTCTTGAAACGCGTTTTGTTGAGTTGGTTTCAAGTTGTATATGTCAAAAAGAGTCGGGCCTCAGTTGAGGTCCGGCTTTTTCTATTGCGTAAAGGCCTCCCCCTCTCGGGTCTCCGCGCGTCTAGTATTGATACGCTTCCAGATCATTATCCAGGCTTTTTTCCCAAATATCCTGTCTTTCCTCACTGCTCGAATCAAATTTCATGAACGCGTAATCCAGAAGAACATTTCCAAAACTCCAGCGCTCCTTTTGCCACGCAGCGTATACAGCGTTAAATTCGGCATCGTCTCCCACATCCCGGCTTAAAACAGTAATGGGTTCAACGTCGGTTCTTTCCTGTGTATCTCCCACGGCGACCAGTATCAGGTTTGACCGCTCCGGCTGACCGGACCGATATACTGCGATCCCGTTGTTGACAATCAGAACAGGTTCGTCGATGCCTCTGATCATGATTTTTTTCTGTTCAAAACTGCCATAGACGGGAGTGCGGGCCTGGCTATCCAGATATTCCTGTGTGGGTTTATAGTCATCCAGATGCGCTTTAGCGCCGAGAACCAGAATAGTTTCTAATTCGAGCTGAGGAACGAAACCACCCCCACCACTGTCGGCTTGCACTATGTTGGAAGCGAGGCAAGGTGCCAACATGATTGGAAATAAGATTTTTCTCGTCATTTTGATCATGATTTTATCCTGATATTATCCAATTACGACAAGTGCTATTTTTTCACGCCACCATGTAGTCCGACATTATACAATCCAATAAGGTGCGCATTGTTACCATCCGGTGCGTAGATGGCTTTCAGCCAGTAAGGTTGATCAGCGCCAAAGGAAAATTCTCCGGGTAAGATTGAGGCGACCCATCCATCATCAAAACCCAGATAACCCGTGGCCTGGTCATATCCTTTTAGACCTTGTTTTTCATTAGAGGCGGCGACGGAAAATTTGTCTCCCGGTGCCATTGCATCCATCAAAAACACAAAGACGACATAGTCGCCGGGTGCTGTCTGGGCGGGGCCAGGATCTTTCAGGATGACAGCGTTTTCCAGCACAGCTGTGTAGGTGGCAGCAAAATTACCCTTATTTGCCAGTACCTTTGGTGCTTTGTCCATGGGTACAGCAAAGACTTCTGTTCGGGGATTTGCCGGTGTGATCAGCTCCCAATTTCCTGTTTTCAGGTCCATGCCATCGGCAGCTACTGTAAAATCAGAGGTAAAGGCCAACATCACGCCACGGTTCAAGTTGTCCCGAAAATAGCTTACGCCTGTAATCGTGTCTGCCCCACCGGCAGTTTTGGATCGTGTAAGTTCAACAAAATCGAGGCCGATCAACGACCAACCTTTCAGTCCACCCGAAACCGGCACTTCAAAAATGTCGCTGTTTCGAACCCCAATTTCTTTTTCAATCTTTGCATCATTCTCTCCATGAAGACGCATCATCAATGCCGCTGCAACAGCTTGCGCTTCGAGTGGCGTTTCAGCCAGCGGCACAATAGAAAAGTCTTCTTTGAAAATGTTGTTTAGCTTCAGGTCACCGGTGAGCGATTCAACTGTTTCGCAGCTGACTAATAGAAAACTTGCCAAAAGAAAGGAAATGACTGCGGCCCAATGGCCTTTTACCGAAGTTCTTGCTGTTCTTTTGAAAGGTCGCATTCGTTTGCTCCAATATCTGTAGAGTATTAAAACAGCAACAATCGGCGAGGCCTACCCCAAGGATATATTGTCTTCATGTATTGGAGGCGGCCAATAGCAGATTAGTAATATGAAAATATTATAATATAAAGAGGTAAGAGACAAGAGATCTAAATATTTTGGAGCAAATCAGCCTAGCTATCTTGGTTCAGAAAAAGTACCCTTGATAAACTCTGGAATAGCTGAGGATTTTGATCATTGTTGCGTTAAAAACACGGCATCGTAATATCGTGTCCGCCGCGATGGGGAACGTCCTCGAATGGTATGACTTTGCGGTTTATGGGACGATGGCTCCCATTCTGGGCCATCTTTTCTTTCCCTCTGACGATCCGGTTGCGTCTTTGTTTGCGGCTTTTGGGGTTTTCGCGCTCGGGTTTTTGGCGCGGCCTATTGGCGGCATTATTCTTGGTCATATTGGCGACAGGTTTGGGCGCAAGCCCGCGCTTATCTTCTCCGTAACGATGATGGGTGTGGGGACGACGGCCATTGGCTTGCTACCGACCCACGCTGAAATTGGCGTTATGGCGGCCTTCCTGTTGGTTGGTCTGCGTATTCTTCAGGGGCTTTCTGTTGGCGGGGAATATCCGGGGTCTATCGTCTTTCTGGCTGAGCATTCGTCAAATGAACGACGCGGATATAATAGTAGTTGGCCTATGTTTGGAAGCGTCGTTGGATTTCTGGTCGGCTCTGCCTTTGCATCCCTGCTCAGCAATATTTTGGGGGACGAGGCCTTCGCGGCGTGGGGTTGGCGGCTTCCATTCCTGTTTGGCGCCGTCATTGCAGTATGTGCCGTTGTTTTCCGGCGTCACATGAGTGAACCACCGGGCATCAAGAATGCAATGCCAAAGAATAGCATTCCCATTATCATGGCAATCAGAGGCCATTGGAAAGCAATCGTGCGGATCATTTGTCTATCACTGGTCAACGCGGTGGGGTTTTATCTTCTTTGGGTATACGCCATCTCGTATCTCACGGTTCGAATGCATGTTTCAACGACACAGGCGTTGGATATCAATACATTCAGCCTGTTAGCCATGTTACCGGCCATTACTTTATTCGCTATTCTGTCAGATCGCATTGGTCGCAAACCGTTGCTATATTTCGTCGCCATTGGAACCCTGATTTTCGCCTGGCCCCTTTGGTGGCTTATACATCATCAGACTTTTGGCATGATCTTGGCTGGCCAAATCGGTTTTGCTGTATTGTTTGGGGCGGGATATGCGGGGCTGTCCGCCATCATGGTTGAAATATTACCGAGCGCTGTGCGCTGTAGTGCATCCGCTTTGGGGTATAATTTAAGCATGGCCGTTTTCGGGGGCACAACGCCCCTTGCTGCTACATATCTTGTAGAACGCACGGCCGATGATTTTGCCCCGGCCTATTTTCTGATGGCTGCGGCAGTTATTTCGCTCATTGCTACCATAGGCTTAGCTGAAACAGCAGGCAAACCCTTACCCAGCTGAACTCAAAATACGGGTGCTTCAACACCTGCTTTTTTGAGCGCCGACTGAAGCTGTGATTTCAGTCGGGTGAGACCTGGATCGTCTTTTGCCTCACATCTTGCGACGAGGACGGCCTGTGTATTGGAGGCTCGGAGGAGCCACCAGCCGTCATCGGTATTGACGCGGACGCCGTCGATGTCGGAATAATTGGCGCCCTCGGCGGCGAGATTTTCCTGAATGCGGGTGACGGCACCGAATTTTTCTTCATCGGGACAGGCAAAACGAAGCTCCGGCGTATTGGTCATTTCGGGAAGAGCATCGCGCATTTGTTCAAGCGATGTGCTGCCGCCGCCGATAATGTTGAGGAGCCGAAGCGCGACATAGAGCGCGTCATCATAGCCATAATAATGATCGTTATAGAAAATATGACCGCTCATTTCCCCGGCGAGGGGGGCGCCCAATTTCTGCATTTTTGATTTAATCAGGGAATGACCGGTTTTCCACATGACGGGTTTACCGCCAAGGTCCGCAACGGCATCAAACAGGATCTGGCTGGCTTTGACGTCGGCAATAATCGCGGCGCCGGGGCTGTTTTCCAGAATTTCTTTTGAGAGAACTGCGAGTAGTTGATCACCCCAGAGAATACGCCCTAGACCATCCACAACACCGATCCGGTCTCCGTCACCGTCAAAGGCGATACCAAGGTCGGCATCCACGCCTTTTACCGTCCGGATTAAATCCTCCAGATTTTCGGCAACAGTCGGGTCGGGGTGGTGATTTGGGAAGGTGCCGTCAATCTCATCAAATAGTAAAACATGGCGGCCAGGCAGCTTGGCAACGACCTGACGCAGCGCCTCTCCGGTTGAGCCATTTCCACAATCCCAGACAACGGACAAATCGCGTCCGGCGGTAAAATCCTGTAATATACGGGCGACATAATCGGCCATGAGCGGTTTGTCGATGACCTGGCCCTTGCCGCCCTCGAAATCACCTGCGGCGCAGAGTGCCCCCAGTTCCTGAATTTGCTGGCCATAGAATGATTTTCCGCCCAACATCATCTTGAAACCGTTATGGCTCGGTGGATTATGGGACCCTGTGATCATGATCCCGCCGCCTGCCTTCAACGCATATGTAGCAAAATACAGCATCGGCGTCGGGCCCATTCCGATATCAAAAACATCAACGCCACTTTCCGTAAGACCTTTAACGAGCGCCGATTTTAGCGTTGGAGATGTAGATCGACCATCATAGCCGACTGCGACATTCTCATAGTTGCCGCGCCTCAGCAATGTACCGAGACCGCGCCCTATGGCTTCTGCATCTGCCTCAAACAACGTTTCTTCTATGATCCCTCGAATGTCATATTCACGGAGGATTGTCGGGTTGAAGCTGTGGGTGTTCGTCATTGCGGTTGCTTTCCTGCCTTGAATTATTGGGGGCGGCCAATGCTGTCATATTTGAAACCACGGTCCAGCATGTCTTTGGGATCATAAATATTCCGAAGGTCCACCATAATTGGCGTGCGCATCATCGATTTAATGCGATCAAGGTCCAGTGCCCGGAACTCATTCCATTCCGTGATAATGACCAAAGCGTCGGCCCCCTCGAGTGTGTCATAGGCATTTTTGCAAAATTCGACACCCTCCAGAAGCTTTGCAGCCTCTTCCATGCCTTCCGGATCATAGGCGCGAATTTTGGCGCCGCCGGATGTCAGCTCTGGCAGGATATCGAGGCTTGGGCTTTCCCGCATGTCATCTGTGTTTGGTTTAAACGTAAGACCGAGAACGGCAATTGTCTTGCCGTCAACCGATCCATCGCACGCCTCAATAACCCGCGCCGCCATGGCTTTCTTGCGGCTTTCATTAATGTCGATAACAGCGCTGACAATTTTGGAAGGCGCGCCGCGTTCGACGGAAGTTTCATAAAGCGCCCGTGTATCCTTTGGAAAACAGGAGCCGCCAAATCCGGGTCCGGGATGCAGGAATTTTGATCCGATGCGCTGATCAAGGCCTATGCCTCTCGCCACATCATGGACATCGGCACCGACTTTTTCGCAAAGATCGGCCATTTCATTAATGAAGGTAATTTTCGTCGCCAAAAAGGCATTGCCTGCATATTTGGTGAGTTCTGCACTTTCGATGCTGGTAAAAACAATAGGCGTCTGAGAGAGCGAGAGAGGCCGGTAAATGGCGCGCATAATGTCTTGGGCCTTGGATGCTGTCGTACCGACAATGACTCGGTTGGGGCGCATGAAATCTTCAATCGCGGCGCCTTCGCGCAAGAACTCAGGGTTGGAGACAACGTCGAAATCCGCGTCCGGCCGGGCTTTGCGAATGATATCACTGACTTCTTGACCGGTGCCGACTGGTACGGTGGATTTATTAACGATCACCGTATAATCGGTGAGGCTTGCCGCGACTTCTTCTGCGGCAGCATAGACATAGGTTAAATCCGCCTGGCCGTCCCCGCGACGGCTTGGCGTGCCGACAGCGATAAAAACTGCATCGGCCTCGGCAACGGCCTCTTCAAGCTCCATCCCAAAGCTGAGCGTGCCCGCTTTGGCATTTTTGGCCATCATCGTTTCCAGGCCCGGCTCGAAAATGGGAATTCGGCCAGCTTTCAGACTTTTTATCTTATCCGCATCCTTGTCGATGCAGGCGACATCATGCCCAAATTCTGAAAAGCAGGTTCCAGATACCAGTCCGACGTATCCGGTACCAACTACGGCGATACGCATCGCTTATTCTCCGTCAGCGGTTAAGCTGTTAATATTTCAAGGCTTTGTCGCAAAATTATCTATTATATTCTGAACATCATGCCCCATATCCTCGCGGTTGAGGGCAAAGGCAATATTGGCTTCCATAAACCCGATTTTATCGCCGCAGTCAAAGCGGGTTCCGTCGAATTTCATCCCATGGAACGGGTCGCCGCCCAGAAGGGAAGAAAGCGCATCTGTTAGCTGGATCTCATTTCCGGCGCCGCGGGCCTGGTTCTCCAGGATTGGAAAAATGTTGGGCTCCAGGATATAGCGGCCAATTACCGCTAAATCGGATGGGGCTTCTTTCGGATCCGGTTTTTCCACCAAACCAAGCACTTCTACAAGGGCGTCATTTTCTGCTCCCGGGCTTAGAATACCGTATCGCGATGTGTGTTCATGAGGAACTTCCATAACGGCAAGCATATTCCCGCCACCGATTTTCTCGCGCGCTTGTGTCATCTGGGCGAGGCAGGGGGTTTTACTCAAGATCAAATCATCGGCAAGAATAACAGCAAAGGGTTCATCCCCCACCAGACGTTTTGCGCACCAGACCGCGTGTCCAAGTCCGAGTGGTTCTTGTTGCCGGATATAGGCGATTGTCCCAGCGTTTGGAATCCCGCGAACTACTTCTTTAAGTACGTCATGTTTGCCGCGTTCACTGAGGACACTTTCCAACTCGTAAGATCGATCAAAATGATCCTCGATGATGGTTTTACCCCGGCCGGTGACAAAGATAAATTCTTCAATCCCGGCGTCACGGGCTTCCTCAACCGCATATTGGATAAGAGGCTTGTCGACAACCGGCAGCATCTCTTTCGGCATGGCCTTCGTTGCAGGCAGAAAACGCGTACCCAGTCCGCCTACAGGGAATACGGCTTTACGTACTTTTTTCAACATCTGAGGCGCCCATAAAATTAACCATAAATTCTTATCGCATTTGCAGCGAATATTACACAAGGACAGATTTATTTTGTCTTAAGGAGGAGCTCTTTGGCCTCATTAATTTTCGCGGCCATATAGTCGGATCCATTATGGTCCGGATGGAATTTTTTCATAAGCCGCCTGTGGGCAGATTTAATATCTTTTAGGGAGGCGCCGTCCTGTAGTTCCAAAATCTCCAGCGCCTCATGGTGGCTCATCGGGCCGCCGGTTGACCTTGCGCGGGTATCCTGTTCCTTAGAGGTAGACGCGTCGGCCTCTTCAGAAAAATATCGATCCAGAAAAGTATGTAATATTGTGATTGTCTGCTCGTCCGCTGCCGCCTCCTTTTCAAGCTCCAGAATTTGCTCAAGGGATAAGGAGGATAAAGTTTTTTCTCTAAATTGGCCTTTTAGGACCGTAGCGTCCATTTCCCCGCTGTCGTGATTGAGTGAGGCGCGCAGCCATTCCGTTTCAACATCCGATTTCTGACCGGCGGAAGGGCGGCTTCCTCCGCCGAATATCGGGCGATTGCGCAAGAGCATCAGAGCGACAAGTACCAGAGGTGGCGCGAAGGCAAATTTGCCTGTCAGTGCGAAAAATCCGGCAAGCGCTGTCAGAATAATTGCTGCGGAAATTTTTAAGGCCTTCGCCAACTTTCTGGGGTCTGCACTGGCAAGGCTATGGCCGCCTATCACCAACGCGGCAAGGACCGCAATTCCGATAATAAAATATGCCAGCATGAAGATAGACTACTTGATTTGTTTGAGCAGTAAAAGAGTTTCTCCGCCCGTCTTCTGACTAAAATCACCGAGGGCTTTGCGGCCCCCCGCTGCATAGACTGCCACCGCGCGAAGCAGATCTCGTAATGCCGCAGCGCTGGCACTATCGAAACGACAGTAAGCGCCGCCAGAGAGCTTGGCAATTTGGCGAAAGCATTGTTCGGCAAATGTGTCGTGCCCTTCCTGAAAGACAAATGTTGGCACGCCGAGCATACCGAGCTGGCCCGCTAAATGGCAAAGCCGGTCGGCTTCCTCCTCCATGGCATCGCCAACAAAGACGACGGCGTTCACCGGGTCTTTCTTGGTCTGCTTGAGCGCGTGTTTCAGGACTTTCTCAATTTGGGTATGTCCGCCGAGACAAAATACTTTGGACATTGGCCGGAAGAGGGCGCGGCTATCTGATGTCCAGGCAGTTGCCTTGAACTCCCCAAATCCCCGAAAAAACGCAATTTGAAGCTCAAGCCCGCCGGTGGAAGCGGCTTCATCAAACATTTCGCGTTGCAGATGACTGGCGTGGTCCCATGTTGGCTGCCGACTGGCCGTCGCATCAATCGCAAAAATCAGCCGCCCGCGTTTTCCAGGTGGCTGGCGAACCGGCGTCGCGGAGACTTTCGCCAAAAATTCAGCGATTTCATCCTTGTCCGATTTTTCTATGTCTTTTGCCACGTTTTTTAATGCCCCTAAACTGTCGCCTATCTTCTTTAAAGATAGGGTCAGAGAAATATGTTTTCAATTCCGCCGTCTTTAGGCATAGCATAACGGCACTCTTGAAGGGAATGCCCAACCGTGTCTTCTATCACCAGCTTTTTCTCGCGCCCTACCCACGGGGAGGTTTGGCGACTTGCTTGGCCGATCATTTTGTCAAACTCGTCTGTCCCGCTTCTGGGTGCTGTGGATACGGCGGTGGTTGGCCATTTACCGGAGGCACACTATATCGGTTCTGTCGCAATTGGGGCGTTAATGTTCAGTTTCCTCTATTGGGGATTTGGCTTTTTGCGCATGGGGACAACGGGCTTCATTGCGCAAGCTACGGGTCGTCAAGACGCCAATGAAGTGCGGTCAGTACTGGCGCGTGCTGTATTATTGTCGCTGATATTGTCGCTTGTGGTACTCATATTTCAGCCCCTGGTGCTTTGGATCGCTTTGGATTTTATTGAGGGGTCTGCCGCTGTTGAAGCAGGAGCGGCAGAGTATTTCTCGATCCGGATATGGAGCGCACCTGCCGTTCTTATCAATTATGGCTTAATGGGTTTCTTTATCGGCACCAAGAATACCAAGGCCACATTGGTCGTACAGATTTTCATGAACGGCCTGAATATCATTCTGGATTTACTGTTTGTGATCGGACTTGGTTGGGCTGTGTCCGGGGTTGCTGCGGCAACGGCGATCGCAGAAATTTCCGCTCTCCTGCTAGGCTTATACCTGGTGCGCCGCCAGCTCCGTCTGCTTGGTGGAAAATGGCAGAAAGCCGCTATTCTGTCTGTGAACAAGATGCTTCGGCTCCTGTCTGTAAATCTTGATATTTTCATCCGCACCATCCTGCTAATTTTCGCTTTCGCCTATTTCACGGCGGAGGCGGCGAGCAAGGGCGATGTGACATTGGCGGCCATCGCCATTTTGATGAATTTCATGCATTTCATGGCGTACGGTCTGGATGGTTTTGCCTTCGCAACGGAAGGTATGGTTGGGGCGGCTTTGGGTGCGAAACAGCCGAAGCAACTGCGTGAAATAGTTGTAGTCAGCAGTTTCTGGGCGCTTGTGGTGGCAACTATTTATGCGCTCGTTTACTGGATATTTGGCCCCAGTATTATCAACTTACTCACAAGCATTCCTGAGGTGCGCGCACATGCGAACGAATTCTTGCCCTGGCTGATCGTGGCACCGCTGATTTCCATCTGGTCGTATCAGATGGATGGCATTTTTATCGGCGCCGTACAGTCAAAAGAAATGCGCAACGGCATGATTATTTCCTTCATTACTTATATGATCGCTATTCATATCTTTGATGATTTTTGGGGGCCGGACGGGCTGTGGGCTGCATTGATGCTGTATATGGCGGTGCGTGGGGTGACCTTGGCACTTGTGTACCCCCGCGTTGAACGGGCCGCCACGGCCTAATCGGCGTCGGACTTTTGTCGCTTCAGGACTATCCGTTCGAAACTGGAATATGCCATGGGGACGAGGGCGATAATTACGGCAATACGGATGACATGCATGATGGAGACAAAGGCCACATCAATGCCAAGGGCGAGGGCGACGAGGGACATTTCTGCAAGCCCCCCCGGACTGAGCGCCAGAATAACCCCAGCAACACTAATCCCGATCATGTCGGCAAAAATGATCGCAAATCCCGTGGCAATGGTGACCATAATCAGGGTGGAGAAAAAGCTTAAGACGAGGATATGACGAATTTCGGAAAATTTGGAGCCCAGAAACCGCGCGCCGATGGCGGTTCCGATCACCAGCTGTGCCAGATAGACAAGGATCATCGGTGGTGAAACGTCCGTAATCTCGGTCATTTGAAAAATCGCTGTCGCCAGCAAAGGCCCCATCAGATGATAGGCGGGAAGGCGGAGGAGACGGCCCACACCATAGCCAAGGCAGGCGGCAACCAGTAGCAGTCCATCGCCGCCAATATCTTCCATGCGGCCAAAAAGGGCGACATCGTCCATGACATTGGAAAATCCAGCCCCGTAGCGAAAAACGAGGGGGACAGTCATAACCACTATCAGGATACGGGACGCATGGATAAGGGCAATCACCGGCCCGTTACCGCCTTTGGCATCGCCGACTTCATACATGATGTTAAATCCGCCGGGCGCAGCAGAAAAATAGGCGGTAACCGGATCGAATTTGCCCGCATGACGATAGAATAAATAGACTAGCACCATGGTCACAATGACACTGACCGCTAACAGGAGAAGGCCGCCGGTCCACTGACCCAGAACACTTAATGTGTCGCTCGAAAAACCACTCCCCAGCATAACGCCTAAAATGGCTGTCATGACTTTTCGAAGCGTCCCGTTTACGCCGACATTAATGCCGCGCAGCGCCGCAATGGTAGCGAAACACATGGCCCCCAGCATCCAGGCAAGCGGCAGATCCGATATATAGAAGAGGGCACCGCCAGCCCCGCCGATTATCAATGCTTTTAACGTGGTGATCACTTGAGGTCATAGCTCCGACTTGGGACGTATTTTTCTTCGGGAAGGTGGATCTTCATATAAGGATGGACAAAATGCTCTGTCTTTTGGGCGAGCATTGCGGTGCGGTGCTGTCGGATTTTTTTATCGCTAATATTCTGCAGGATAAAATCATGAAGGTCCATCTCTGGCGCAAGCTTGTCCCGCGCCGTGCGTTGCATGTCTTCTTGGCTCAACGTCTTGTATGTCGGCGTTTCCGTATGAATGCCCGCGAGGATCACGGGTTCGCCATCTACCAGTAAACTGCCCCGTAAACTGATATAGGCGAAAAGGCCGGGACATGTCCCTGTCACAGCACAATGAAGCGAGAGATTGTCGAGTTCTACAAACCGATAGTTCAAGCCGATTGCTTCGGTTTCATGCATGCGTTTCAGTTCATGATTCAATAGCCAGGTTATATGCACATGGGATCGGGCACCGGGGGCCTCGCTCAAGGCTGCCGAAATCGACCCATAGGCTGCAAAATGTGCAGAATATGTGCAGGCAATATCATCGAGCCGGGCGGCCGTCACAGGTATTGAGACATCACCGCCGTCCCCATATTTGCGCCTCAGTTGCTCCGGTGCGCCGTTTGACCCGCAGGCCAAAACGGGGGTCCGGCTTTCAAAAGAAGTATCTTTGGGCAGGGGATGCGCGGTACCGCCGGTAAACAGATAAGATCCCTCAGGTCGCGCATAGGGGTAGCCCAATGCGCGGGAGATTTTATCCTTTTGATCCGTCGACATGGCTGGCCCGATCTATTGGCCCAGATGCATGCCGCCGTCGAGGATGACAATTTCACCGGTGATCATGTTGGCCCCATCGGCGAACCAGACGGCGGCTTCGGCGATGTCTTCGGGCTTACAGACATTCTTCAATGGTGTTGTTTTAAGCAGTTGCTGTTTATAGGCCTCATATTTTTCTTTGCCATAGCCCTGGAGCAGCCATCGGGTTTCGATAAATCCGGGGCAAATGGAATTGACCCGGATTTCCGGCCCCAGTGTCCTGGCAAGCGCCTTTGTCATGGAATTTAGCGCGCCCTTGGAGCCGACATAGGCGATGCTGGATCCAATACCATTCGTTCCGGCGACGGATGAAATCATGACGATAGCCCCTTTGCCGGCCTCCCTCATATACGATGCCACAGCCCGTGACATCTGAAACGGGCCAATGGTATTGACGGCGTAGATATCGTGAAAATCCTGCGCAGAAAGGCCTTCCAGATCGTGATGGGCGACGAATTTGGTGCGGCCTGCATTGTTGACCAGGGCGTCAATCCGGCCCCATTTTTCCATCGTGTCATCCGCCATCCGGCGGCAGTCTTCATCGACGGAGACATCCGCCTGACAGAGCAGGGTTTCCACGCCCAGATTTTCGCAGATCGCTTTCGTTTCTTCGGCCTCTTTCAGGCTGCGGGTATAATTGATGGTGACATTATATCCCTTTTCGGCGAAGCCGATGGCAATGCCTGCACCGGCGCCTGTTGCGGATCCAGTAACAATTGCGACTTTGTTGGGTGAGGCCATGATGTATCCTGTTCTTTTTATTTATGATTAGGGCCTCACAGTAGCGAAGAATGACGGACAAGTTCAATGGAAAATCCAGTCACGGAGCATAATATGCATCACCGCAGCCTAGATTTGAGGCTGCGCCGTCCGGAACGATCCCGTCGCATATTTCGCGGCGAGTATACCGATGACCATTGCTGCGACGAAAATAATGACTTTCATATCACCATAGGCAAGGGAGGAAAGAGCTGGACCTGGACAAAAACCACCAAGACCCCAGCCGACGCCGAAAACGGCGGCCCCGCTAAGCAATTGCCGGTCAACATCCTGTTTTGTCGGCAGAATAAACCGTGGCGCAAAAAAAGGCGAATTACGTCTAAGTATGAAATGAAAGCTGATGGCGGTAACCAGAACGCCGCCGCCCATAACAAAGGCAAGGCTCGGGTCCCAGTTGCCGAAGAGATCCAGAAAACCGACGATCTTTGACGGGCTCAACATGCCAGATAATGCCAGACCAAATCCAAATACTGTGCCACTGATAAGACTGATTATATTGATCATTTTAACCTCCCACCATCAGGCGCATGATGAAAACGGTGACGATGGCCGTCACCATAAACGTCACGGTGGCCATCATGGAGCGGATGGATAGCCGTCCAATACCACAAACGCCATGTCCGCTCGTACATCCCGCGCCGATATAGGTTCCTCCGCCAACCAGCAACCCACCGATGATCAGGAGAACAATATGTGCCGTTTCACCAAGCTGATAAGGATTGAGATCAATATAGGAGATGTCGCCGCCTACCAGAGGAAAAAGCAGGGCACCGAGAAAAAGACCAACAATAAACAGAACTCGCCAGAGATTATCCTTCCCCTGCGGCGGTAGAAGTCCCGCAAGAATGCCACTGATACCAGCAAGCTTCCCGGTGGTCAGTAGAACCGTCGCTGACAATCCAATAATAATACCGCCAAACAAGGAGGCATAGGGGGTGAAATTTTCCATAAATTACGTCTCCTTGCAATACATGTCATACAGGACGGAGATGATGCGTTTTGCTTCCTCGCCCTGCAGGGAATAGAAAATCGTCTGGCCATCCCGTCTGGTTTGAACCAGTCCATCTTTACGCAAAAGAGATAGTTGCTGAGAGGCCGAGGCGGGTCGTAGCTCTAACTGCTCTGCCAGCTCAGAGACTGAAACCTCGCCATCGTTCAATTGGCAAAGCAGCATCAGTCTTGTTTCACTGGAGAGAGCCTTCATTAGCGCGCCAGCTCTGCTTGCAGATTTTTTCATATCATCAATATTCATACTTGTTTATCTACGTAGGTATAGATATATAGTCAAGAAGAATGATTGATGTTAGCGTGCCCAATGTGACGAGGGCTACATCGGCAAAGGAGAATAAGAATGAACCCGACGGTCAAAGCATTTTTTCACGAACCGACGTTCACAGTGAGCTATGTCGTCTTCGAGAAAGCGGGCAAGGAATGTATTATTATCGATAGCGTGCTCGATTTCGATTGTAAGTCCGGGCGCACCTCGACAACCGCTGCCGATGAAATTATTGCGTATATTCATTCGCAGGAATTGACGACCGCGTGGATATTGGAAACCCATGTTCATGCCGATCATCTAACCGCGGCACCTTATTTGCGGGAAAAACTCGGCGGGACGATCGGGATTGGAGGGCAAGTAGGCTCTGTTCAGTCGGTTTTCAAAAAAGTGTTCAATTTTGGCGATGAGATGAAGACTGACGGCTCACAGTTTCAACGGCTGTTTGAAGACGGCGAGCAGATTAAGATTGGCGATATGCTGCTGGAAGTGCTTTTTACCCCTGGCCATACGCCGGCTTGTGTAACTTATAAAATTGGCGATGCTGTCTTTGTTGGCGATACGCTTTTTATGCCTGATTTTGGCAGTGCCCGGTGTGATTTTCCGGGAGGTGATGCAAGACAGCTGTATCAGTCCATCCGAAAAACCCTTTCTTTTCCATCAGAGACGAGACTTTTTATGTGCCATGACTATGGACCCAACGGTCGGGACTATGCCTGGGAGACAACGGTCGCTGAACAGCGCGCTGATAATATTCATATAAATGACACTGTTGATGAAGCGGCTTTTGTAAATATGCGGGAAGGTCGGGATGCAGATCTTTCTATGCCTGCCCTGATAGTTCCATCTGTCCAGATCAATATGCGGGCAGGGACATTCCCGCCTGCCGAGGATAATGGCATATCGTATCTTAAAACGCCGCTGGACGGGCTGTAATTCAGGAGCTGCTTTTCTCTGCAATATAGGCAGGGAGTTTCAGGTTGGGCGCGACGACGAAGCAGGAGAAGCGGCGTTCAGAAAGGCTTGTGCAGGCTTTGCGTGCTTCCAGTTCATTGAAGCCCACAACCTGCGCCCGATAAAATGGTTTGCCGTTTGAAATTGCTTTTTCGATATTGACCCGGCGACCATCCAGCATTCCTGATGATTGCGCGGCGGCCTTGTAAACCTGATCACGGGCAGTCGTTACCCGGCTAAAAGCGCCGATTTGAATGGCCCAGACCTCTTCGGGGTCGAGGGCGGTATTTACTTTTACGGAAGATGTTGCCGCTTCGGCTTGAACAATTCGGATATGTTTGGGGCTCGCGGATGCTTTGGCCCTAACCGGGGCAGCGACGGTTGGTGATTTGTTTTGGGCGATTTGTCTGGGTGCAGTCTTTGTATGGGACCTATGCAGCGCGATCCGAAGCGGCTTTTCTTCGGGCAGCGGGATCACAGAAGGGTTAGAGGCTTCGATGATCGCGAAGCCTTTATCAAGCAAGGCGGCCATATGGACGTCCCGGCTTTTCGCGGATCGCCCGCCAAAGACAACACCGACAAGACGATTGCTTCCGCGTTTGGCGGAGGCGACGAGATTAAAGCCGGATGCGCGGATATAGCCGGTTTTAATACCGTCGGCACCCTTATACTTTTTCAATAGATTATTATGGTTCTTGTAGTTCCGGCCTTTGTAGTTAAACTTTTCCAAAGACAAAAAATGATAATACTGCGGAAATTCGTGGATCAGGGCGGCGCCCAGAATGGCCATGTCCCGCGCGGTGCTTTTCTGTCGGCGATTGGGGAGGCCGCTGGCATTGCGAAAGCTTGTGCGACGCATGCCGAGCCTTTTGGCCGTCGCTGTCATCTTGAGGGCAAACGCCTGTTCCGTCTTGGCCATACCTTCCGCGAGAACCGTTGCTGCATCATTCGCGGATTTCGTAATCAGGCCGAACATGGCATCACGAACCGTAATGGTCCCGCCGCGCTTTAACCCGAGTTTTGTCGGAGCCTGTCCGGCGGCGCGGGCGGAAACGGTAAGCTTTTGGCCCAGGCGTAGCTTGCCGCGATTAAGAGCATCAAATGTCATATAGAGTGTCATGATTTTTGTGAGCGACGCGGGGTAAAGCTTTGTATCGGCATTACGTGAATAGAGGATATCTCCGGTTCGGCTGTCCATCACGACAGCAGAGTATCGCGCCTGACTTGATGACGGCAGTGCGACGCAAGTTAGAGCGAAGAGAATGAGGAACAATGGGAGCAGACGCAGGTGCCCATATAGGAACACAGCCATTTGATGAAGCGACTTCAGGCTACTAAAGCCGGCGCCATATTCCTGATTTTTGCTCAAAGATAACCCTGTTAAATAAGATTACGGCTACGTCTACAGACAGAATTCCCCGATTGGGAGGGAGTGTAGAAAATACAGCGAATCATGTCCATCTAAATCCGATTTTTTATTTTATTCCAAGGCTTAGTGGATTTCTTGAAAGGGCCTTGATATAAAAATGACGCAATTCCCTAGTAATCGTGAATTTCTGTGAATTTCCATTTTATGTAAAGATAGTTAATATCCCGTAACCATTTTACTTCAGATCCCATTAGCATGAGGGGCAGCAGGATGATAATCGTGGAAAAATTTGTCGGCATTGTGATTGCATCACTTATTTTGATCAGCTGTACATCGGATGGTGATACCAGCAACCCGATCGTTCGCCCGTTCGAATGGTTCTCCTATGCCAATGGGGACGATATCCGGGGTAAATGTGAACCGGGCGGGAATGCCCGGTACAGGATGATTTATAACGAGCGTTATGACGAACAAGTCAGAACCTATAATATCTGGCAGCGGCCGGGGTCGAAACTGGCCGAACAGAACACACGGGTCTTTAAAGGCGGGATTAGCACGGACTGGGCGCTCAGCCGGGAGGGGGTGGACATCGTCGGCACACATACAGCCAAGAATGTGATTAGCCTTGACGATCTGATTGCCATTGAGAAGGCGCTTATAGCGTCGGGGTTTGAGAAACCGTCTATCCGTGGACAAACCCTTCACTCAGACAGTTTTTATTGGATCGCCATGGTCTGCCGCGACGGGAACTTTAAGTATTATGCCTGGACCAATGATAATGCCGATATCGCCAAGCTGCCGTTCCTGGATGTCCTGTCGAAGGGAGACACAACGGGCGTGGCGCCCCTAAATCCAACCACGTCGGACTATCCTGGCAGGGGATCGCGGAATTTTGGTGGGCGTGGGCAGGGAACCTATTTCTCGATGGAAGTCGGCGATAATGGCCTTGTTCTCTAGGATACATTAGGGAATTCGGATTTATTTTGTGAATTTTTTGTTGCAAAGCCGTTGTGCCCAAATGGTGGAGCAGCTTTTTATCTAAAATTCATATATTTATCAATAGCTTAGAATACTAGAAATTTTTTTGTGCAGTGCACCATAAATGCCTTGACATTAATTATCCCATTATTATATAAGGTTCACATTGTTGCAGTGCAGCAAATGAAATTTACGGGACGTTAATCTGAAAGGTTAATACGATGACAAAGAAGACTACAGCTAAAACAGCGATTGATCCGACTCAAGTAACAAAGGAAATTGAAGGTATGGTTGTTGCAGGACGCAAGACCCTTCAAGACTCTTTTATGTCTGGTACGGAAGCTGCTGAAAAAGCATTTAAATCAAATACTGAAACTTTCAAAACAAGCTATGAAAAAGCCATTGCCGAGGGCAAATCCGGTTTTGAAAAAGCTGTCAAGACTTTCGAAGGTTCACAGTTCTATGACAAAGACAACTCTGAAGCTTTCGTAAAAGCAAGCAACACAGCAGTTGAAAAAAGTGAAAAAATCGGTGCGGCTCTGATCGACTTCGGTACAGAACGCGTACAGGAAGTTTTCAACGTTGCCCGGACAATTGCAGAAACAGAAGATGTTTCCAAAGTGGTCGAAATTCAGACTGAATTCGCTCGCACAGCTACTCAGACATATATCTCTGAAGCTAACAAGCTGAATTCTCTGGTCGTTGAAGCAACGAAATCAGTTCTTGAGCCTTTTGGTGCACAGTATGCCAACAGCCTTGATCTGTTTTCCAAGCAGGCGTAACTTTTACGCTTCAAGATAACCTCCCAAAGAAGGCCCGGAATTAATGTTCCGGGCCTTTTTTGTGTCTGTGGTCATGGTTCGGCCAATTTTTTTGCAGTTTTCTTCTCATAGTAAGAATTTTTTTTGAATTTCCTGCTAAGATATATAATTAAGAAGAAGGGGTGAGTTTTATCTGCATCATTTGGATGATGCTATTTTTAAGGAAGTGTCCGGTTCGTTGAAAATAAGAATGAATAGTGACGACAAAAAAGGCGATGATGATCGCGGGACTGGGATCGGTGTTGTCACCAAGACAAAGCCGAAAACCCAGAAGCCGTCCATGTGGCGTGTTATCCTGTTGAATGATGATTATACACCTATGGAATTTGTGGTTTATGTCTTGCAGAAGTTTTTCAATATGGATGAGCAGTCAGCCGTACAGGTGATGCTGCATGTCCACCAAAAAGGCGTCGGGCATTGCGGTATTTTTCCGTATGAGGTGGCCGAGTCAAAAGTGGCGCAGGTCATTGACCATGCGCGCGAAAACCAGCATCCTTTGCAATGTACACTGGAGAAAGAATAGTGCCGGGATTTTCAAATTCGCTTGAAGAGACTTTACATCGCGCGATGGCCCTTGCGACATCGCGTCGTCATGAATTCGCGATGCTGGAGCATCTCCTGCATTCCCTGACGGAAGATCAGGACGCCGCCGCCGTCATGCGGGCCTGTAATGTGGATCTGGATCAATTGCGCAGTGATCTGGAAACCTTTATAACCGATGAGCTTGATGATCTGGTCATGGAAGGCTTTGTTGAGGCTCGGCCAACATTGAGTTTTCAGCGGGTTGTCCAGCGGGCTTTGATCAATGTTGAAAGCTCTGGCCGTGAAGAAGTCACCGGTGCCAATGTCTTGGTCGCCATTTTCTCTGAGCGGGAAAGCCATGCCGCTTATTTCCTTCAAAAGCAGGAAATGACCCGGCTGGATGCCATCAGCTATATCAGCCACGGTGTTGCCAAATCAGCGGGTAAGGAAACGACACGGGCTATTCGCGGTACGGATGGGGAATTTAACCCCGAAGAAGAAGGGCCGCAGCAATCTTCGGAAGAAGAAAAAGCCGAGGTGCTGGAGGCGCTGGATGCGTATTGCGTCAACCTCAACGAAAAGGCCGCAAATGGTAAGATTGATCCGCTGATCGGTCGTGCGGACGAAGTCGAGCGGACAATCCAGATTTTATGCCGTCGTTCCAAAAATAATCCGCTTTATGTGGGCGACCCTGGTGTTGGTAAAACGGCCATCGCCGAAGGCCTTGCACGCCGTATCGTACAAGGTGATGTTCCAAGCGTCTTGTTGCCTGCTGTCATTTATTCCCTGGATATGGGATCGCTTCTCGCAGGCACCCGGTACCGCGGGGACTTTGAAGAGCGGCTAAAAGCCGTAATTTCAGAGCTGGAAGGTCTTGATGATGCGATCCTGTTTATTGATGAAATCCACACTATCGTTGGAGCAGGGGCGACGAGTGGCGGGGCGATGGATGCCTCCAACCTTTTGAAACCTGCGCTGGCGAGTGGTGATATCCGCTGTATTGGCTCGACGACTTACAAAGAATTTAGAAGCCATTTTGAAAAGGACCGGGCTCTGCTGCGCCGGTTCCAGAAGATCGATGTGCAGGAACCCAGTATTGAGGACAGCATCAAGATCCTCAAGGGCCTAAAACCTTATTTCGAGGAATACCACAAAATCCGCTACACGGCGGAAGCGTTGAAAACCGCTGTGGAACTGTCTGCACGCTATATCCATGATCGCAAATTGCCGGATAAAGCCATTGACGTGATCGACGAAGTTGGCGCCGCCCAGATGCTGAAGCCGGAAAGTAAGCGCAAGAAAACTATTGGCGTGAAGGATGTTGAGGCTGTTGTCGCCAAGATCGCCCGCATACCACCGAAATCCGTGTCCAAGGAAGACACAGAGAGTCTCCGCAAACTGGATGTGGAATTAAAACGTGTTGTCTTCGGACAGGACGAAGCGCTGGAAGCGTTGTCGAGTTCTGTGAAGCTGGCTCGTGCGGGCTTGCGTGAACCTGAAAAACCCATCGGCTCCTATCTGTTCTCTGGCCCGACCGGGGTTGGCAAGACGGAAGCCGCGCGTCAGTTGGCGTCCATCATGGGCCTCAATCTTGTGCGCTTTGATATGTCCGAATACATGGAGCGGCATACAGTTAGCCGTCTCATTGGTGCGCCGCCGGGCTATGTCGGGTTCGATCAGGGCGGTTTGCTCACCGATGCTATTGACCAGCAGCCACATTCGGTCCTGTTGCTGGATGAAATCGAGAAGGCCCATCCGGATCTTTTCAATATCCTGCTGCAGGTCATGGATCATGGCAAGCTCACGGATAACAACGGTAAAAAAATAGATTTCCGCAATGTGGTGCTGATTATGACCACCAACGCCGGTGCCCAGGAAATGAGCAAACAGGCTATCGGTTTTGGCAGCGATGTCCGCACTGGTGAGGATGAAGAGGCAATCAAGCGTCTGTTCACTCCGGAATTCCGTAACCGCCTGGATGCGACCATACCCTTTGCACCCTTGCCGGCGGAAGTTGTCTCCCGCGTCGTTGAGAAATTTGTTTTGCAACTGGAAACTCAGCTTGAAGATCGCAATGTGACGATCTCTCTCTCCGATACAGCGGCCACATGGCTCGCAAAGAGAGGATATGATGTGAATAACGGCGCGCGGCCGCTGGCCCGCGTGATCCAGGAAAGCATCAAGAAGCCGCTATCTGAAGAGCTCCTGTTCGGCAAACTCGCCAAGGGCGGCCATGTCGCTGTCGGCGTTAAATCTGGTGAACTCACTTTCAAAATCGAAAGTGCTGAGGAACTGAACCGCAAAGACGAGGCGGACAAACGCAAAAAGAAAAAAGGCACCAGCAAAGACGGCGCCATGGCGGGACGGTAGGGCTGGCTTTTGCTAACAAAAACGCCGCGTGATATTTCGCGCGGCGTTTTTTTATACCTGCAGTTTAAGGTTCAAGCTGCCTAAATCGAATCCTGCATTTTCTTGAAGCTGTAATAATCCGCGAGCCGTGTCAGGGCCCATACCCGATTTAAAATAAAGTCAATATCTGTCAGTATTTCAATGGCTTTATCGGTTTGGCCAAGATGTACCAAATTCGGAATGACTGCGGCCGCGAGCTTTTCCCGATCCTCTTGGTCCGCGAGCATATTGACCATCTTGAGGTACCGTTCCAATTGTTCCGGTGTGGTTTGATCCACATACAAAAACCGCGACGCGATGCGGACTATACTTTTTACATGTTTCGGGTCGGACTCTTTCAGGTCTTGTTCGATGGCGTCTAAAACTTCATCGGTCATTTCAGGAGATCTGGGTTTCTTGAAATAGGCACCATATAAGGCGTGACTGGTTTTTGCTCTTTTTTTCGAGTCCTCAATTTTGTACAACGCCTTTACGGCATCGCTGAAATATCCGGCCTTCGCCATGTCGAGAACGAGGATGGGCATCGCCTTGTGACGCCAGACAGGTTGCTGACCGAGCAAGGCAAATGCTCTCGTAAAATAGCTGTAGTCTCTGGTATAGGCTCCGATCGCACTAAGAGCAAAAATTGCTTTATCATCGGTCGGCGGGAGTGAAATGAGCTCTTCAGCATTAGCCACGTCATTGCTGCGCAAAAACCCGCTGACGACATACTCATATTGCCCGGCTGTCAGGTTTCTGCCAGCATGACTGTCCAGCAGTTCTTTGACAGTGTCTATTTCTCCCTGTTTTGCGAGCATGTAGAGCAAATACCCAAAGCCGCCTACACGGATTTCTGGGTCTTTGATCGCCGCAAGCTTTCCCAATGCGTCGTCAATATGACCACTCTCCGCCAAGGCGACAGCAATACCGGCTTGTGCATTTTCATCGAGTATATTGTTCGTCGCAAAGGACTCGGATATGGAAAATTGCTGCTCTGTCGCCCGGCGAAAGATTTCTATGACTTGAATCAATGGCCCCTTGGTTTGTCCGCCGGACTGCTGGATCTTGACCATATAGGCCAGGGCATCCTGAATTCGGTCTTTTTCAAGGAGGACGATTGCAAGTTTGTCGTAAATTGCATTGCTAAGAGCCGTGTTGCCAATATTTTCCGCTATGTCATTCGCGACATCAAAATTTTTCTTTTCGATTGCGTCATACGCAAATAGCATGTCGAAAAAGTAATAGCGTCCGATCAGGCTTTCGGGAAGCGGCGGCGAAAATTTTTCCCAAACCTGGCCATCTGCCAGGAACTGATCCACATATCCCTCTAACCACCAGCCGTAACTATAGTATAAATCCCTGGCAGATCCCGGCCTTTGAAATTTCTCTAGTATATCAAGCGCTTCCTCGTCGTTGCCCATATAGATTAACGACCTGACGACGGGTTCTTTTTCGGCGTTTTTCGCAAATCTGGTCTTGTAATCCTTACCTTCCCGTTTCGCGAGGTCAATCAGGCAGCGTGCGGTCAGACAGGCTTTCAGTTCGGCGGCCGACAATTCTGTGGTCGCAATATTTTTGTCATTTGCGGCTGCAGACGCGGCTGGAGATACAAACCCAACAAGCAGGCACAGGCAAACTGAAAGGAATGTCATATAGCGTGTTGGGCGCAAAAGAACTAATTGCATGCAGGGAAAATCCTAACAATACTCCTAAAGGTAGATAATGCTAGCTGCTGTTTGCCGAATGTCAAGTGCGGAGCTTGCTACGTGGCGTGGCTTAGTCGCCCTCAAAGAGCCGGTAGAGCAATCCTGGGCGTGTGACTTTTTTCTGCACTGGTTTGCCGTCGATCCATTTATCACGCATTCGCTGTCCGAAATCGTTCAGGCTTTGAAGTCGAAGCCAATAGTCCAGAAATGCACGGAACTGATAGCTACCGCTTGGCATCAAATACGCAATGGGGATCTTGCCACCAAGGTTGCGGGGTAGAACTGCCGAATAATTTTCATGCTGTGCCGACCAGGCCTTGGCTTGTTCCAATGTCCAAAGCGCGGCATCAATTTCCGGATGATTAGGTAACGCATCGTAATTTGGCAGGACTTTTATGGCGGCGTCAGGAAAGAGCCGCTCGGTCATTTCCTTCAGGACAGGATCATCGAAAATGCCGATGGTCAAATTTGGTCTTTTTGCAATGACCCTTCGATCAAGGAAGCTATCCACCTTCTCAGCCTTTACGATTAATGCCACGGAACTCTGGTAGTATGGCTCAGAAAATTCAAGGCTAAGAAGGCGATTGTTGGTGACATAAATCCCGGACGCGGCAAGATCAAAACGACGGGCTTCCAGATCTTCTTCAAGAGTATTCCATGTGAAAGGTACGAGGATTAATTTTACGCCTAAGTCGCGGGCCAATTGATAGGCATAGGCAATATCAAAGCCAACCAGTTCGTTGTTTTTGTTGCGATAACTGAACGGAATAATGTTAGGGTTGAAGCCAACACGTAACTCGCCGGTTTCCTGAATATGCTTCAGTATTTCCGTTTGTGAGCTGACGTTTGTTTTCTTGGTATCACGGCGATCTTCTATGACAACGTGTACGCCGTCTGTAACGGCCTGTGATAAATTAAAGGTCATATATGTGGAGAGCCGAGGGCTGATAAAACTATTTTGAAAATTATGGACCCCGGCCGTGACTAGAACTAGTGCACCTACACTCACCAAAACAGCAACCAGCCAGCGTTTTGGATGGAACTCCAGTTTTCCGTAATAGCGCAAGGTCACCAAAAAAGTGATGAAAGCAAACCCCATGACAGAAGCCAGAACTTGCCCATAGCGCGTGATTGTCATCATTTCTACGTAGAGATCAGTTGCTTGAGGTGGGAGGGTCAACCAGCTCGCCATGAAAGAAACGGCATCGATTGATGTGCTGGGGGAGCCGAAACTTGACAGCAGGGTAACAAGGGGGAGGAGAATCTGATCGTCAATGGCAATCGGCGCGCGGAAATAAAAGGCGGCGAACAGAACGAAAAGCCAGATAAAGAAATTTCCCAATTGCGCCAAGGGATAGCTGACCGCAAGCGATGTACTGATGATCTCTGAGCAATCCTCATCTTCAATGTTCACTTGTTTAGCAAGTTTTTCGGCCGCTTGTTGAATGAATGGCAGAGCGGCAACTGAGAGAGATGTCACGGCTGCAATCACAAAGGCGCTTCTGAGGTCCAGCAATATCTCACTGGTTTTTTTCGGGCACATTGCCGAGATAAGGGCGGGTAATATCCAGAATGAGAGGACCAGAGTGCCCGTTAACACGGCAATGAGATACATTGATAAATTCGTCAGTGTGGCCAGTTCCAGCGTTCCAAAGGAGTCGGCGAATAGCGCGAACACTGCAAATGGCGCCAGCATCACGACCCATTGCCATATGTTGATGCTGGCGGTTTTAACCAGATGCAGAATGCCGAGGAAAGTTTCTTTGTTTTTGATGCGCTGTATAGCAATACCGTAGATGATGGAGAAGATGACTATGGCCGGTATGTTGTTGTTTGCCAGATCAAAAAACGGATTGACGGGGATCAGGAGGTCCAGAAGAGTATTTTTGCTTTGCGTAATGGTTGCGTCCAGAAAATTGGGTGTTGGGGCTTGCGTAATCGCGAGGGAAAGAATGAAGATTGTCAGGAGAGTGACACCCCAAAGCGCGACATAAACAAGCCAGCTATATCGAAAAAGCCGCCAGGCCGTGGTCGGGGCCAGGCTGCCCAGCGCGTGTAAAAGGGAGCAGATGATATAAGGGAAAACCACAATCTGCATGAGCATGACATAGGTCGAGCCGATCGGGCGTAAGATGGAGGCTTGCTCTCCAAGTAACATGCCCACCAAAATGCCTAAACCGGCGCCGAAAATGACCCATAACGGCAAGCGGTTTGCATAAGAAGAGGTCTTTAAGAACATGCCGGAACTATGGCTGAAGACTATACAGGCGTCAACGCCAGACAGGCCAGCTGAGTTGACGTTGACGCCATTAGATCACGGCATTGCGCAGCCTTTGCCTTGGCTTATTTCTGGCCGATGACTTTGCGTCCGCGATTGAGGCCCTTGAGATATTCGATGCCCTCGTCGGCAATGGCGTAGCCAATCATATCCTCATTTTCCCCTTCCATCTCGTCCATATCCACCCAATGGGAGTAAATGGGGCGGGTACGATCAGTGATGATGCCAGAATTCATGAGAGTTTTTACCAGAACACGGAAGATATTGGTGCTTTCCCTTAAAGTATCGCGCCGGTCTTTATCCGTATAAACCTCGCGGCAGGCTTCGCGCACCCATTGCCAGTCCAGGCCGAACTGATCATAGATCACTTGTTTCTGACGGATATTAACGAGGTTGAAAAGAACGGTTTCAAAACATTGTGCTGCCCAGTCCTCTACCCGGTTATGTTCCTCGGTTTCGAGTTTAGGGATCGTCTTGTCCGCCCAGATTTTACCGAACTTGTGATGGAAGGCTTCATCCGTCATCACCAGTTGTGTGAGGCGCTTGAGCAGCGGGTCATTGGTTTTGGAATGGAAATTGGCAAAGGCGCCCATGGCAAGGCCTTCAATCAGCATTTGCATGCCCACCAGCTTTTTATAAACTTCATCTGCACCCACCAGCTCTTCAAGCAATCCACCGAGTGCTTCGCCAACAGGGTAGGGGCGGCCCCAGCGGGTACCGATATAGCGGCTGAATGCTGTTACGTGACGGGCTTCTTCGCGGGTCTGGTTGCTTGCATATTCTTGCGCACCAGGATCGACAAGAATATGGCAGAGACTGGCGCTCAGGCTCAGGGCCCCCTGTTCACCATGTAGAATGCCGGAGAGGCCCCATCGGCTGCTTTCATTGGCAAGATGTATCTGTTGACCTTCATCCAGTTTATCGGCAACCGCGCTTTGCAACTCAGGGCAGAGCTCTCGTGGCATCAAATATTCATTCTTCAAATCAAAGGGGGTCGAGAAGTCCAGATACGTCGCATCCATCGGATCCCAGAAATGATCATGTGTCGCTGAGATGATACCATCAAATGCGTCGGTGCGCGCGCCGTAGCGATCCACATCCAGCATGGTCGGGAAATCGTCGCGATTGACAGTATTATAAATGGCGTCGTGGGTAATATGGTCGGTCATGATCATCCCTTTTTCATTATCGATGGCAGCATCTTGATGGCTGTCCTTTACGTTTACGTAAACGTCAATCCATAAATACTCTAAATTGCGGCACTTTTCAACAGAATATTTGCAAAATATATTTCACAAGGGGCCGGTTCGTTGCCCTACGTCTGTCGGAAAGGCGTCCGATCGGCGAGGTAGCGCAGCTCCGCATCAACTTGCTTGGTTTCCGCTTGCAGGAAATCAGAGACGGCGTCATGGAAGCCCGGATCGCGCAGCCAGTGGGCGGAGTAGGTTTTTGTGGGCAGATATCCGCGCGCCAGCTTATGCGGCCCCTGGGCGCCTGCTTCAACCCGGCGGATCCCGTGTTCGATAGCGTAGTCAATGGCGCGGTAGTAGCAGGTTTCGAAATGTAAAAACCGATGATCTTCTACACATCCCCAATACCGGCCATAGAGGCAGTCCGTGCTTTTGAGGTTCAGCGCCCCGGCGATATAGTGCCCGTCCCGTTTAACCATGAACATGACGACGGCCTCACCAAGGCTTTCTCCAAGCTGGCTGAAAAATGACCGGGTGAGATAGGGCGTGCCCCATTTTCGGTTGCCTGTATCAATATAGAAATTGAAGAAGGCATCCCAATGGGCTTCGCTGATGTCAGCGCCAACAACGGTTTCGAACTCAAGGCCCGCCTCAGCCGCGCCCTTTCTCTCTTTTTTAATCGCTTTACGCTTGCGCGACGATAATTGACTGAGGAAGTCGTCAAAGCAGGTATACTCTTCATTAACCCAGTGAAACTGCTCTCCAGCTCGCAACAGATAGCCCGCATCCGGCATCAGGCAGCGCTCAGCCTCCGTCAGGAATGTCAGGTGAACGGAGGAGAGGTTTAGCTGACTGGCGACCTGCTGGGCGCCCTTCAACAGCAACATCTGGTGCGGTTTTTGATTTGGGCCCGCTGGAACCAGTAGCTTTGGACCGGTCACTGGGGAAAAGGGAACAGAAAGTTGCAGTTTCGGATAATATTTTCCGCCCGCCCGCTCATAGGCATGGGCCCAGCTATGATCAAAAACATATTCGCCCTGGCTATGTCCCTTCACATACATGGGCGCCACGCCAGCTATTTTGCCGCCTGCCTCCAATACCAGATGGTACGGCATCCATCCGGCTTCAGCCGTAGCGGAGCCACTGTCCTCCAAGGCCTTCAGGAACTGATGGGTAACGAAGGGATGATCCGTTTGCAGACAGGCATTCCAATCATCCTGGTCAATTTCTGAGATAGATTGAGCGGTTCTAATGATGTGGCTGTCCGGCATTCTTACTCGACTATTCGTCATTGTACGGGATGAAAATTCTCAAGATATTTCGGGGGTTCTGATCCCATGATGAATATAGGTCATATTTTTTAAACAACACTACCAGATATAGAAACGGTGATGGGGAAGCGGCACTTCATCCGCTTCCCGCAACAGTATTAAGAAATTTCAAATACGGCGTCGATTTCCACGGCGACGTTCATTGGTAACGCATTGGTGCCGACGGCGAAACGGGCATGGCGCCCTTTATCACCAAACACCTCGACCATCAGGTTGGACGCGCCATTGACCACTTTTGGCTGTTCTTCAAACCCATCCACGCAATTGACGAAGGCGCCCAGCTTCACGCATCGGACAACGCGATCAAGGTCACCGTCGCAGGCCGCTTTGACATGGGAAATGATATTAAGTGCGCAGTTGCGGGCACAGTCCATGCCAGCTTCCACGTCATAGTCCGCGCCCAGTTTTCCCCGGTGGGATAACTCTCCGCCCACGAATGGCACTTGGCCGGAGACAAAGACAAGATTACCCGTCACTACATAAGGCACGTAGTTCGCTGCTGGTGTCGAGGCTTCCGGAATTACAATTCCCAGTTCTTCTAGTCGACCATCAATATAACCTGACATTTCACCCTCTATTTTTGCATTATAAAATTAACCGCCGGGGCGTCCGCCGCCACCGGCACTCACTCGAATGCCGACATTTTTTGTCGCCACATAATTTTGCAAGGCTTCCTGACCTTTTTCACGACCATAGCCCGATCGCTTCATACCACCGAACGGAGTCTCGACGCCACCGGCAAACCATTCATTCACAAAAACCTGACCGGCCGTCAACCTGTCTGCCGCCCAATGAGCCGTATTCAGGTCCTTTGTGTAGACGCCTGCGCAAAGACCGAAGTCCGTACCGTTAGCAAGGGCAATGGCCTCCTCAGGTTCATCATAGGTGAGGACTGAGAGAACGGGTCCAAAGACCTCTTCGCGGGCAATGGTCATATCCGCCGTTACGCCCGCAAATACAGTCGCATCGATAAAATGCCCGGGCAGGTCGCCATGTTTGCGACCTCCGGCCACCGCTTCTGCGCCGGCTTGCGATGCTGCAAGGCACATGCCCTCGATTTTATCCGCTTGCGCCGAAGAAATAACAGGGGTCAGATCATGCCCATCAAGGCCGGGTCCGACGGAGAGCGATTTTGCTTTCTCAGCAAGTTTACCGACGACCTCATCAGCCTGAGCCTTGGGGACGATCAATCGGGACTGGGCCGAGCATACTTGTCCCGCATGGGTGAAAATGCCAATGGCGGTCGAATTGACAGCCTGATCGATATCGGCGTCGGCAAACAGGATACCGGCCGATTTACCGCCAAGCTCCATGACACTGGGGATAACCCTTTCCGCGGCAGAGCGCAGGATAGACTGCCCCGTCGCCAAAGACCCGGTGAAAACAATGTGGTCAATGTCATAGTGGGAGACAAGGCTTGCGCCACAATCATGCCCGTATCCACAAAGGATATTGATGGCGCCATTTGGAATACCAGCGCGGTGGCAGGCTTCGGCGATAAAATAGCAAGAAAGCGGTGATAACTCGGGCGATTTCAAAACAACAGTATTGGCGGTCGCAAGGGCGCAGGCAACGGACCGGGCGGCGATCTGCAAGGGGAAGTTCCAGGGAACAATTTGCGCGGACACACCATAAGGTGTGGGGATCGTATAATCCACATAGTCGGCGCCAAGCGGGATCATCCGGCCCTCGATTTTATCGGCAAGTCCGCCGTAATAAGTAAAATACCGGGCCGCGGCTAACGCCTCGTTCTTTCCGCCTGCCAGTGTTTTACCGTTGTCCAGACATTCCGCCAACGCGATTTCATCGGCCATTTCCGTCAGGTGACGGGCGATGTCGAACATCAATACCCCACGATTGGAAGGACGCATATCGTAGAGAACGCGGCTGTCAAAACAGGTTCGCGCGGCTTCAACGGCGGCATTAACGTCGTCCAGTCCGGCGCGGGCGACCTCGGCAAGGGGAGTTGCAGTTGCAGGGTCTTCGATTTCAATACGATCGCCGTTAAGGCTGTCTACCCAGTGCCCATTTATATAGTTTTGCCAGTATTTTTTGACGCTCGTCATCGGGGGTCCCCTTATTCTTGCCTTTTGTGATCTCTATCATGGGAATTACAGGAGGAATAGTCCAGACTTGATCATTGGGCTGCTGCGGTACACCCGGGGAATGTAAATTTCTTGTTCGACAGTTGCTGAACCGCTCCTATATGTATACCAATTATCTTTGGAGGCCTGTTTTACCCGTGGGTGTAAATATCGAAAACACACATAACATTTCCCGGCATTTCCCGGCTGAAAACACAGAAGAGCAATTATTTTCCTGGCTGATTGACAGGGGAATGAGCGGTGTAGCGGTGCGCGATCTGTTTACGGAATTTTGCGAAAAACTGGTGGAGGCCGGTGTTCGGCTGAAGCGCGGCAACATTGCATTGAGCGCCATTCATCCGCAGGTAAGTGCCTTTATGTATACCTGGCGGCGCGGTGAGGGGCTCGTCCTTAATACCAATGTCCTGCATACGGATATGCCGGGAGAGGGATGGTTCGCCAGCCCGTTCTTTTTTATGCTGACCAATAACATCAATTTCCTGCATCGTAAGTTGAGGGGAGATCATGAACTCGACTTCCCGGTTTTAGTGGAATTTCGAGACGAAGGTATGACGGACTGGTTTTGCCAGATTTTCGATTTCGGATGGGATTTTGACAACCTGCAAAATAATGCAGGCCTGATTACCAGCTGGGCGTCGGATCGCCCGGAAGGGTTTACTGAAGAAGAATATACGATCCTTGGTCGGTCGATCCCGTTATTTGCGCTGGCCGCAAAAAGCCTGGCATCGTTCAGGACCGCTCGATCTGTGCTGGAAACCTATATTGGCAAGGAAACATCGCGGAAAGTTCTTTCTGGTCAAGTCCGGCGTGGTTCTGTCGACAGTATCAACGCCGTTTTGATTTTTGCCGATTTGAAGGGATTTACCCGTCTCTCCGATACCATGCCGCAAGACGAACTGGTGGAGATGCTGGATATGTATCTTGATCAGATGGCATCACCGGTGGAACAGGCAGGTGGTGAAATTCTCAAGTTTATCGGGGATGGCATGTTGGCGACATTTGAGCTGAATGGCGACGATCCTGCTCAAATATGCGAGAGGGCGTTGTCAACAACCGAAACAATGCACGCCGGTGTTGCGGCGTTAAATCTGTCTCGCGTCGAAGAAGAAAAGCCAACCATGGCCCTTGATATTGCTGTGCATATTGGGGATGTGATGTATGGAAATGTCGGATCGGAAACCCGTCTCGACTTTACGGTGATTGGCCCGGCGGTGAACGAGGTTAACCGGATGGAGGCACTATGCGATGATCTCAAGACAAATCTGATCGTGTCCGGAGAATTTGTCAAAGCGGCGACAAGCTGTGCGCATAGATTAAAGCCTTGCGGGTTTCACCAGTTGCGCGGCGTACGGGAGCCGATTGAGTTATTTAGTCTTTAACAGCTTACGACGGTTTTTATCCTCATACATGGCGATATCTGCAGCGCGGAGTATCTGATCAAAGCTGTTGCGACCGTCGTAGGCGGCAACTCCCATGCTCGCCTCTAACGAGAGGCTATGTCCGCGGATATCAGCATATGTGGAACTCAACTGCGCCTGAAGGCTGCGCGCACGGTTGATGCCGTCCTGCTCAGATGTGCGCACCAGCACATAGACGAATTCGTCGCCGCCGATACGGGCAACAAAATCTGAATCGCGCAGGCTGGCTTTTAGTATTCCGGCAAATTTTACCAGAACACTGTCTCCGGCCTCGTGACCGTGAGTATCGTTGATTTCCTTGAAATGATCCAAATCAAGATAAACAAGGACACCGCGCTCGCGATGACGCTCGGAGATGGAAAGAATGCGGCCCATAAAGTCCTGTAAACCCCGTCGGTTATGAAGACCTGTCAACTCGTCCGTGGTGGAAAGAGCTTCAAGCTCTCGGATACGGGTCTGTTGCTCAGAAATATGCTGCTCGGCGCTGGCCGCGTAAGCCATCACACGGTTTATCAGCTGCCAATGCTGGTTCGTAACAGTGTCGTGGCGGCTATCTTTTAGCTTGATCGCCAAGTCTTCAAGATGAAAGGAAACATCCTGTTCCATTCCAGGGGGTGATTTCAATCCTGCTATCGCGGCAGTTGCCATTGATGACGACATATCTCGTTTCTCCTTAAGCTACCTTCCTGGCATTTCATTTATCAGGAACGCTATGCACTCTAACTATACTCCCGGATATACAAGCAAGCCTCGTGCCATTTTCACATAAAATAAAATATTATTTATTATGAAGAGGTTAGCTGGATTTACTTTTTCGGGCAGAACCCCATCGCGGGTTCCTTGTTGCAGAAACTGCCCGGTCCATGAAACAAATGCCTATCACCAATAAATCTTCACAGGGAAGTCTTGGCAGTATATTAAAGTAACTGGCGCTTTTTTTTGCTCCGCCCTGTATTTAGCGAGATTATCTTTATGAACTATTTCCCCAATGTAGCCACTTTTTTTGCCAGCGCCTTTGTTAGCGTTACGGCATTTGGCATTTTTGCGTCCGCGACGCCATCGCAGCTGGCTTCTCATCAGGCTGTTTATGATCTTAAACTGGAAGAACTGAACTCGAGTGGTGGTATCGACGCTGTCCGCGGACGTATCGTCCTCAGGATCGAACAGCAATGCGAAGGCATGATCATGAACCAGCGTATGGTTCTTGAAATGGTGAATGCGGAAGGTGGCGTTGTTGTGTCCGACTATTTGCTGTCCACCTGGGAAGACCAGGCTGGAAACGTCATGCGGTTCGATATGTCCAATCGCCTGAACGGACAGGTTGTCGAAAAATTTAAAGGTGTCGCTGAGCGAGGGGAGAATACTGCCTCCGTCACCTTCACGGAG
>Ga0315338_1001153_pt1 | contig 37737 bp, 33 predicted proteins | sample ASW8metaG_FD_204518 | JGI IMG/M metagenome (GOLD analysis project Ga0315338, IMG submission 204518) | Ammonia-oxidizing marine archaeal communities from Monterey Bay, California, United States - ASW #8 | ecosystem: Environmental > Aquatic > Marine > Coastal | place: USA: California | collected... | reverse complement strand
GCCCATCGGCGACTCTCCCGCGACACGATCGAAATCCGTGAGCACCGACGACGCTTCATCGAATGCGCCTCGCCGCCCGAGGATGCGAGCTTTCAACAACAGCCCCAACGCGAAATCCGGAGCCCAGACGTCGAGCTCCGAGAGTTGCGCCATCGCTTCGTCGTCGTCTCCGGCGTAATGGGCGAGCGTCGCCACCAGAAAATGCGTGAACGCGACCGACGGCGCGACGCGGGTCGCACGCGCGAGCTCTTCCGCAGCACGGGCCAGATCGTTCTCCGCCACGGACACGAGCCCTGCGATGACGAGGAGCTCGTCACTGTCGGAGGTGTCCGCTCGTTCCAAGATCGTCCTCGCGGCGTCGAGATCCATCTCATAGATGAGCTGGTAAGCTGCCGCCGCAGACAACGCCTCCGGATGCGACCCATCGAGACGCAGCGCGTGTGCCGATGCCTCGCGAGCGAGCGCACGCGTGTTCGAAGGCGCGGTAAACCCCCACAAGACGTCCATGACCAACGCCTGTACGAGCCCCGCATAGGAGGGCGCGTAGTCGGCATCGAGCGCGATCGCCTCTTCGAAGAGCGCGACCGCGTTCTCGCTCGATTGCGGAGCGGCCTGCGAAAGCTCGAATCGACCGCGCAAGTACCGCTCGTAGGCCAGAGGCTCAGGGCGCTCGCGCGTCCCCGGGAGTAGCTCGTGCTCGACCGCAACCGCGACGGATGACGCGATACGCTCTTGTACCGTAAAGACGTTCGCATCGTCCTCGTCGTAGGAGGCCGACCAAATCTGGTGACCATCGCTCGCGCGGATGAGCTGCGCGGCGATGCGCAATTTCCGATCCGCCCGGCGGACGCTCCCTTGAAGGACCGCATCTACCGACAGGCGTTCGCCGAGCACACTGACCTCGAGATCCCGGTACGCGAAGGCCGTCGTCCGCGGCACCACGTCGAGGCCGTCGATCGCAGCCAAGGTCGTCGTGATCTCATCGGCGAGTCCGTCGCCGTAGAACGCGTGGTCGCTAGAAGGGCTCATGTCGGTAAAGGGAAGCACGGCGACGGAGCGAATCGCTTCCGTCTCGGGCGTGGCGACCGCGGCGTCTCGAACGATCCACCAGGTCACGGCGACGACGATCACGATTCCCACGATGAGCGCAACATATGCGAGCGGCACCCTGGGCGTCTCCTCGGGAGCGGGCGGCTGGTAGTCGAGGTCTTCGAGACGGTGAAACTCGGGCACGTAACGGCCCTTCGGTATCTCGATTCTCATTTTCACCGGCCCGGCGTTCTCGTAGTACTCCAAGAGCTTCGCCCGCAGCCTCGTCGCCTGCACACGAACGATCGGATCAATCCTGGGGTCGTACTCCGCTCCACGCTCGAACACCGCTGAGCCCAAAGTGAGCTCCTTGAGCTCATCCCCGCGGCCGTCGAGGGTCTCCGTCACGACGTGGCTCAGAAACCGTTTGAGGCTTTCGGACTGGGCGAACTCCGAGCTTTCGAGAATACGCTCGAGATTCTCGAGAACGAGGCCCCTCGTAGCCTCCGGATCGTCAGTCCCGACGGGGCCTTCCGAAACGATCCGCGCCTTTTTCGAGTCCGTCATCGAGCCGGTGAATTTATCAGAAAAGCCCAACGGATACAAGACGTTACGGGCGATTTAACCTAACGCGGTAACCGAAAGTTACTCCCGCGGTCCCGGGGGACATGGCAAGGTGAACGTGGCTCGCGGAAGTCGCTACAACTAGACGCGGCACCGGGGACAAAACGCGACCCGCGAGCCTTTTTCATGTTCTTCGACAAACACACGCTAGAGCACGTCGAAAGCGCCTCCATCCGTTTCGAGATCGCAATCCCATTGTTACGCAGCAAGCTCGGCTCCCCACCCGACGGAACACCGGCCTATCGAGAGCTCGCCGACGTCATCGACTCCCTGCCGAGCCTCATCGCGAGCTTCGATCACGACGGCCGACTACTCCTCATCAATCGTAGCGGGGTCGAAACGCTCGGTGGATCGGACGATCGATGGTCGAAGCTCATCTTCTCGGATCTCTATCCCGCGCCACACGCCGAGCGGATGGTAGCGCAGGCATTGCCCGAAGCATGGGACCGTGGATATTGGTCGGGGCGCGCGAGCCTCCTGACGGCCGACGGCCGGCCCTTGGAGATGGACCAGCAGCTCATCGCTCAGATGAAGGACGGCGTCTCGTCACGAGCCTTCACCCTCATCGCGACGCCCGCGACGCTCACTCCCGTCGAACATCGGCAGGCGATACTCTCCAACCGCCGCGAGAGCGTGGCGGCGCGGTCCATCTCGGTCGTGCACGATATGAACAACTTACTCGGGCCCGTTATCGCATATGCCGATCTTTCTCGGCTCGTTCTGGATCCGAATCACGAGGCTCAAAAGTACCTCGCGCAGATCGACAAGGCCGCACAGCAGGGTCAAGCGCTGTCGCAAAAGCTCATCGAGCTCACGCTTGGCCAATCCCAAGCAACGTCTCTGGTCGACATGGGCGAAGTCGTCGGCGATATCGTCAGGTGGCTTCGGGTGACCCGGCCAGATCTCGATATCCACGTGTCGGGTCAATCGCCTCCTACGCCCGTGCTCGGGGACCCCGTCGACCTCCAGCAGCTCGTTTTGAATCTAGGGCGAAACGCGATCGAAGCGCTCTCCGACCGACCCGGACGTATCGAATTGGCCGTCGATACCGTGCCGTCGGCCGAGCCCCTCCGAGACGAGCGCCACGTCCGGATACGCGTCCGTGACGACGGCCGGGGCATCGACGCCGACGCGCTCAGCCGGATCTTCGAGCCCTTTTTCTCGACCCGACCCGATGCGCCCGGCCTCGGCCTATACGTCGCACGAGAGGTCGCGAAAGCCCACCGCGGCGAGCTCACCGTCACAGGCACGAAGCCCCACGGCACGGTTGCCAGCGTGAGCCTACCTCTCGCGAGCGGAGGCTAGAACAGCCCAGGAATAGCCCCGTTTTCGCTCGTTTCTAAACTTGACAAAAAAGTCATGTTTTAGGAAAATAAGCGTCAGAGTCATGAAAATCACAGCGCAAGAAGAGTACGGTCTCCGCCTCATCTTGCAGCTCGCGCGCAACAGCGACCAGCCGACACCCACCACCGTCCGGGAGGTCGCTGCCAAGGAAGGCCTGTCCACCGCCTACACCGAGAAAATCCTGCACCAGCTCGTCAAAGCGGGGCTCGCAGAATCGACGCGCGGCGTCCGCGGCGGCTTCCGGCTGAAAGGCCGGCCCGACGACGTCTCGGTGGGCGATGTCGTCCGCGCACTCGGAAGCTTCTTGACCCACGCCGCGATCTGCCAGCGTTTTACCGGCGAAGAAGAGCGCTGCGTGCACAACAAGAACTGCGGATTGCGACCCGTGTGGAGCACGGTCAATCTTCATATCCAACGCCTGCTCGACAACATGCCCCTCGCTCTGTTGCTACAAAACGAGAGCGATGCGCGACATCAAATGGTCGAGATGGCGGCATTCCCCTTCGCATCGGAAACGGGAGGTATCTCATGACAACGAGCGTCGAGATCCAGTACGTTTCACCGCTGACGTTTCGAGTTCATGGCGATGAGACTCCGGAGCCAGGTCTATCGCTCGAGCCCGGCGACGGAGCCCAGAACGATCTCGGGTTCTTCATGGCCACGGCCGGAAAGTTCGCGCTGCTGAAAGCCGAGGACGAACGGCGAATCGGCCACACCCTTTGGGCTTGTCGCCTTCGGTTGCTGCGCATCCTTCGCGAGGCTCGCGGAAAGTCGTATCCATCGACTCGCGCGCGCCCGCCACGGACGACGCCGGTGACCGCGTCGACGCGTCGACGGCTCGCTCGTGTCGAGGCCCTAGCCCGACGATCGACCGGGAGGAACGTTCCTTCGGCCACCCGAAAGGCCTTGCGCGAAGCTCTTTCTGAAATGGACCTGGCGCGACAGGAGCTGGCCGAGAGCAACCTGCGACTCGTCGTCTGGGTAGCCAAAAGCTTTCGCGGTCGCGGGTTCGATTTCATCGACCTGATTCAAGAAGGAAGCCTCGGGCTCCTCCGCGCGATCGATCGCTTCGATCCGGCCGTCGGCGCTCGCTTCTCGACATTCGCGACCCACTGGATCCAGCAAGGCATCCGGCGAGCGCTCGCGGAGAAAGCGCGCGCCATCCGCATCCCGGTCAACCGGATTCCCGAAGTGCGTCAAACGCTTCACGCCCGCACCTATCTGGCGGAACGTCTGGGAAGGACCGCGCAACCGGAGGAGATCGCGGACGAAATCGGCCTCCCCATACACAAGCTCAAGGAGCTGCTGCCGGCGATCGCGCCCATCGACTCGATCGACGCCCCGATCGCTTCGACCGAACGGCTCCTCGGCGATACGCTCGTCGATCGAAAGATCCCCTCGCCTCTCGACGAGGCAATGGAGGAAGAGAGGCAGCGTGTCGTGAGCGACGCCCTGCACGAGCTCCCCGACCGTCAACGCGTCATCCTGTCGATGCGGCACGGCATCGGCTACCCGAAAGAGTGCACGCTCGAGGAGATCGGCGATGCTCTCGGGCTATCGCGCGAGCGGATCCGCCAAGTCGAGAAAGTCGCGGTCGAATCGGTCAAGACACTGCTGCGCAAGAACGGAGGCGAGCTCGCGCAGCCGGTCTGAACGTCGTTCTAGATCTGTTGCTTTACGGCCGCCGCCACGGCCTCAGGTGTGAAACCGAGCTCCTCGAAGACCCTCCCGGCGGGCGCCGAAGCACCGAACCGATCGACCGCAACCGAGCTTCCGTTCGTGCCGGTATAGCGACTCCAGCCGAGGCTCACGCCGGCTTCGACGGAGACCCGCGCGAGAACCTTCCCGGGGAGCACCGCCTCACGATACGCGTCGTCCTGCTCTTCGAACAGCTCCCAGCACGGCATCGAGACCACGCGGCAGCGCACGCCGTCCGACGCGAGCAGCGCGCGCGCTTCGAGGCATAGCGGGACTTCCGATCCGGTTGCGATGAGGATCGCATCCGGCTCACCGGACGGCTCGTCCGCGAGCACGTACGCGCCCCGGCTGAGCTCCGCGCTATCTCCGCGAAGCTCGGAGCCGAACGTGGGCAGCTTCTGACGGGTGAGTACGAGAGCGGTCGGGCCCGTGGTACGGGACATCGCCGCACGCCATGCTTCGCGGGTCTCGTTCGCATCCGCCGGACGAATCACGTGAAGGTTCGGGATCGCTCGCAACGACATCAGATGCTCGACCGGCTGATGGGTCGGGCCGTCTTCCCCGACGCCGACCGAGTCGTGCGTCCACACGTAAATCGCGGGGAGCTTGGAGAGCGCGGCGATGCGTACCGCAGGTCGCATGTAGTCGGAGAAGACGAAGAACGTCGACGCATAGCCGCGCACACCGCCGTGATACGCCATGCCGTTCACGATGCTGCCCATCGCGTGCTCGCGCACGCCGAAGTGAATATTGCGCCCCGAGCCGTGCGCTCCCTCGAACGAGCCGGCGTCGGCGAGCGCCGTCTTCGTCGAAGACGACAAATCGGCATCGCCGCCCATGAGCTCGGGCACGGTTTCGGCGACCGCGTTCAAGACCTTGCCGGAAGCTTCGCGCGTCGCGAGCTTGTCATCGGCGCCGAATCGCGGCAACGCGTCGTCCCAATCCGCGGGAAGGACGCCGGCGAACCGGCGATCCCATTCGGCGGCGAGCTCCGGATGCGCGGTCCGATAGGCGGCGAAGCGATCGTTCCAATCAGCCTCCGCCGAATCGCCCGTCGACAGTGCGGCACGGAAATGCTCGCGCGCTTCGTCCGGGACGAGGAACTCCTGCTCGGGATCCCAGTCGAGCGCTTTCTTCGTCAGGGCCATTTCTTCAGGCCCGAGAGGCGCGCCGTGAGCTTTCGCGGTGCCCTGCCGGTTGGGCGAGCCGAAACCGATCGTCGTATGGATCGAGATCAGGCTCGGTTGCGTCGTGTTCTCTTTCGCCTGCGCGATGGCGGCGCGGATCCCCTCGATATCGTGATCGCCGTCTTCGACGCGGAGCACCTGAAAGCCGTAGGCCTCGTAACGTTTCTGAACATCCTCGACGGAAAAGGCGAGTGACGCCGGCCCATCGAGAGTCACGTCGTTCTGATCGTAGAGGTAGACGAGCTTCGAGAGACCGAGCTGTCCGGCCACGGACGCGGCTTCAGCCGCGACGCCTTCCATCAGATCCCCATCCGACACGAGAGCGTAGGTGTAGTGGTTCACGATTTCGTGCGACGACCGATTGAATCGGTGAGCGAGCGCGCGCTCGGCGATGGCCATTCCCACTGCGTTCGCGGCGCCTTGCCCGAGAGGCCCGGTCGTCGCCTCTACGCCCTTCGTCTCGAACGACTCGGGGTGGCCGGGCGTCCGACTGCCCCATTGCCGGAACGCCTTGAGGTCGTCGAGCGAGACGTCGTATCCCGTCACGTGAAGTAGGGCGTACAGCAACATCGAGCCGTGCCCCGCCGACAAGACGAAGCGGTCCCGGTCCGGCCAATCCGGGCTGGCCGGGTTGTGCTTCAAATGGTGTTGCCACAATTCGTAGGCCATCGGGGCGGCGCCCATCGGGAGCCCAGGGTGGCCGGAGTTGGCTTTTTGCACCGAGTCGATGGCCAGAGTGCGCAAGGTGTTGATGCACAGCTGATCGAGTGGCGTCGCGGTCGTCATCCTTAGGGCTCCTCTTTATCAGTGGTCGTGATTCGTATTCGACGGCTCATGCGCCTGTTCGGTGCGCCCGTTCGAAGACGAGAAATGTCGGGGCGCCCTGACGAACGATAGAAGACCCTCGTTGAAAAGCAGCCGGAGGATATCAAGTCGAGTCTTCTCACACAATTTTTCTTTCTATGAGCCGATCGGAGCTCCAATCAACGTAAGTCTTTCTCTATCATGTCCTTGAAGGGAAAATACGAAGTCGTGCGCAGTTAACTTTTTCACAGCGCGGACCCCTCGCTTCCGGCTATTTTCGTGAATATGGCGACGATTTCGGAGAGTCGCGCGCCCGGGGACGACACCGCCGCTGCTCGGGAGAGCGCGGAGGCGTGGCGGGCCCGATGGCCGATATTGCAAGATCTCGCGGGTGCGGCTCTGCGCGAGCTGGTTTTGGAGAGCTCGTGCAAGCGCTTCGCCCGCCATCAAACCGTTTTTCGCCAAGGAGAAACGCTGCGAGAGCTCTACCTGGTGGAGCACGGCAGCATCAAGCTGACCCGCACTTCCGAGAGCGGAAAAGAGCTCATCGTCCGCGTCGCCGCCGCAGGAGACTCGCTGGGAGCAGGCGCCGGATCGGTCGAGTCCGAAACGCTAGCGGAAGCGCTGCAGGATGCGACCGTACTCGCCGTGCCGGTTTCCACGGTCAGCCGCGCGATCCTCGGAAACCCACGCTTCGCGATCACGCTGTTGGAGCGTGCCGAGAGCCTGTGCCGACAAGCGGAGAGCGCCACGTTCCGTATCGCTTTCGACACCGTCCCGGCCCGATTGGTGCAAACGCTCATCCGCTTTTCCGAAGAGAGCAGCGGAGAGCTTGCGATTCCATTGAACCAAACCGAGCTCGCCCACCTGATCGGTAGCAGCCGCGAGACCGTGTGCTCGGTTCTCAACCGCTTTCGTCGCAACGGTTTACTATCGATCGACCGCGGAAGAGTGCGGATCCTCTCCCGCGCGGATCTCAGCAGAATTCGCTAAAACGGCGGGTGCGGCTTTCCGGGGTAAAGTCGCAGGGGCTGGCGGTCGATACCAAGTCGTGGACTTTCCGCTGACTATCGACACTGAGACGCCCGTCGCAGACCAGTCGCTCGGGGACGCCGCTCGCGGCCCTCTCGACGAAATGCCCCGCACCGCGGAGCGCTGGGACGACCGGATCCTCTACGTGGACGACGACGATATCGCCAGGGAAGCGTTCGCGGACGCGGCGGTCGAGCTCGGCTTCCGGGTCGACACGGCCGATGGCGGCGGAGAGGCGCTGACGATGGCGAGCCGCCACCGCTATTCGGTCATCGCAGCCGATCTGCGGATGCCGACGCTCAACGGGCTCTCGCTCATCCAGCTCTTGAGACCGAAATGGCCGGACGCGAGCTACCTCATCGTCACCGGCGCGACGCGACTCGAGCTTCCCTCACTGGCCAACGGTGAGCCGCTCATCGATGAGATCGTGTCCAAACCATGGTCGCTGAGCCAGCTCGCCAAGATTCTCAAATCGTCCATCGAGCGCGCACGCAGCCGTCGCAACGACAGGCCCGCCAACCAGGAAGAGCTGCCGCTGCTCATCGTACAAAACGAGCTCCAGGCGGCTGGGGCGATGCCACTCGACGTCGGCGGCTGCCGACGCGCCGCCAGTGTCGACCAGGCGCTCGAGCTCGTCGGCCAACAGAACTTTCGCTCGGCGATCGTAGATCTGGAGCTCCAGGACGGAGCGGGATACGAAGCGATCTTGAGCTTGCGCCGCACGGCGCCCGAGCTCCCCATCATCGCACTCGGTGCTCACGACGACGACGGGATCTATGAGCAGGCACTAAAGGCGGGAGCGCAGGACTACCTCGTGAAGAGCGAGGCGGGGCGATACCACTTGAAGCGAGCCCTTCGTCACGTCGGCGACGTGAAGCGGGTCGAGGACCGCCTTTCCTTCCTGCTCCGCCACGACCCCATCACCGGGCTCGCCAACCGACAAGCATTCCGCGACACGCTCGGCCGTGCCGTTGCACGAGCGCGTGGGCGAGACCAGAAGATCGGCGTTCTGCTGCTCGACGTGGATCGTTTCAAAGTAGTCAACGACTCCCTCGGACACGACGTCGGCGATCGGCTCCTCAAAGTCGTCGCGGAGCGCGTCGAGAGTAACCTGCGGGACGTCGACGTCGCCGCCCGTCTCGGGGGCGACGAGTTCGCGATCCTGCTCGAAGGTGTCAGAGAAGAGAAAGAGGCGATCGCCACCGCACAGCGGCTTCTCGAGGCCCTCACTCCCCCGGCGATTCTCAACGACTACGAGCTATCGTCCACGGGAAGCATCGGGATCGCGCTCTACCCCGACCATGCCGACTCGGCGGCGGAGCTCTTACAGCGCGCCGACCAGGCGATGTACCGCGCGAAGCAAGACGGGCGCGATAGCTTCGCGGTCTATAGCGATTTGAACGAAGAGTCATCCTCGCGGGTACTGGAACGTTTGACGTTCGAGAGCGGCATCCGCCACGCGCTCGAGCGCGACCAGTACGTCGTCTTCTTCCAGCCTCAGCTCACGCTGGATCGGAAACAGCTCCTGGGGATGGAGGCGCTCGTCCGCTGGCGACACCCCAAGGTCGGCCTCGTCCCGCCCGGCCGCTTCATGTCCTTCCTCGAGAGCTCGGGCCTCATCAAAGGCGTTGGTGACTGGGTCATGCAGACCGCGTGTCGACAGGCCAAGAAATGGCACGAGATCATGCCGGGGCTGCGAGTGTCGGTGAACCTCTCCGCGCGACAGTTCGAAGGCTCCGATCTCATCTCCGTCGTCGAGCGCGCGCTCTCGACGTCCGGCCTCCCCGCCACCGCTCTGGAGCTCGAGATCACGGAAAGCCTCCTCATGCGCGACACGGAGCGTACGCGCGAGACGCTCGAGGAGCTCAAGCAGCTCGGCGTCCGCATCGCGATCGACGATTTCGGGACGGGCTACTCATCGCTCGCCTATCTCACGACGTTTCCGATCGACTGCCTGAAGATCGATCGCAGCTTCGTGCACGACATCACGACGAACGCGGATGATCGAACCGTCGCCGACGCAATTATCGGACTCGGACACAGCCTTCGACTCGATGTCGTCGCCGAAGGCGTCGAGACCGAAGAGCAGCTCCTCCATCTCAAGGGCTGCGACGGATTCCAGGGATTTCTCGTCAGCAAGCCGCAACCCGCAGACGACCTGAACGAGATCCTCACGGATTACGCCCGGCCCGACGCCATCAAAGACGCTTCCTAGCTCGAGCTGCGCCGGAAATCCATTCGGTTGCCGCTCGGAAAGTGGATCGTCAGAGAGTCTTCGCCAAGCTCGATGCGGCACGGCTCGCTGGCCGCGTCCGCGGCATCTCGCACGTTCATCCGGAGGGGCGCTTCGGGAAGACCCCCGATCGATGCACCCGCGGACATATGGAAGTTGTGACGAAACGTCAACCGCTCGCCATCGAGAGAGTAGGTTCCACCTTCACCGGAGCCCCGGACCGGCTCACCGTCATTGCCCGTCACGAAGAACAGGACCGTCCAGTCTTCGTCGGTAAAGAAAATGAGCCCCGAGACGGAAAGCTCCGTCCCGTCGGCCAACACGTAAGCCTCCGGACTCCACGCGCCCGGGAGTTGGGCCGAAGCGGGGACACCCGCGAGAAGTAATATCGACAAAATCGCTGCTTGACGCATCGCTGTATGGTCTCCTTCACCTGCCATCGTGCCATTCACGCGCAAGTTTGAGAAGCGTCCTCTACCTTTTTTCGAACTTTCCGTAAAACGCGCTCGCTCTGGAAATCACGAGGACGGATGAGTACGATAGGTCTTGGATTTTGTCGTCAGTGGAGTCTTTCACGTGTACGTGAAACGGATCGCGTCCATCCTCCTAGTGACAGCGCTAGGTGGGTGCTCACTCAAAGGCCGTGCGGTCGATACGCTGGCCGAAGTGCTCGGCGAGGCAGAGAGCGTGTACCTCGCGGACGACGATCCCGAGCTCATCGCGGCGGCGCTTCCGTTCAATCTCAAGACGCTCGAGACACTGTTGGCGTCGAGTCCGGATCATCCGGGGCTCTTGCTGGCGGCAACGAAGTCCTTCATCCTCTACACCTATGGTTTCGTCGAGCTCGACGCGCGAACACACGATGATGTGTCCTTCGACGAGGCGGAGGCGAAGCGGCACCGGGCGGCGCGTTTGTACCGGCGTGCCTATCGCTACGGGATGCGCGGTCTATCACTCGCCCACCCGGACATCGACGGCCGGCTCGCTCGAGATCCGGAGGCCGCGGCGTCCGAGATCGACCTCGAAGACGTACCCCTCGCGGTGTGGACGGCGGCGGCTCTCGGCGGCGTCATCAACGTATCGCGCGACGATCCCGAGTCGACGGCGGACATCGCGGTCGTCGGAGCTCTCCTCGAGCGCGCCCTGATGCTGGATGCGGATTTCGAAGCCGGTACGATCCACGAGTTCCTGATGGCCTATGAGGCGGGTCGCGTCGGAGGGTCGATTGACGCCGCGAGAGAGCACTACGAGCGCGCGCTGACTCTCGGCCCCGGAAAGAGACCCTCCATCTGGCTCAACTGGGCAGAGAGCATCTCTGTTTCCGAGCAGGACCGGGAAGGGTTTCTCGACCTCGTCGCGAAAGCCCTCGCCTTCGACGTGAGCGCCCACCCCGAAAACCAGCTCCTGAACGTTCTCGCGCAGCGACGGGCACGATGGCTGCAACGAAGCGTCGATGAGTTTTTCTTGGAGACCGAAAGTTGAGACCGATAACGCTTGTCCTTCCGGCGCTGCTCAGCGCCGTGCTTGCCTTCACGACGACAGCCGAGGCTCGCGTCGTCCTCCGGCTCGGGACGATGGTTCCGAAAGGCTCGTCGTGGGAGCTCATCCTCCGACGAATGGGCTCTCTGTGGGGCGAGGCGACCGATGGCGAGCTCCGGTTGCGGATCTATCCCGGGGGCACCGTCGGCGACGAAGGCGAGATGATCCGCAAGATGCGCATCGGACAGCTTCAAGCCGCCGCGATCTCGAATGCGGGGCTAGCCGAGATCGACCCGAGCGCCTATGCATTGATGCTTCCCATGATGTTCGACTCGTACGACGAGTGGGACTACGTGCGCGGCCAGGTGAACGCCGAGCTCGAGGCCAGCCTCGCGGAAAGAGGGTTTACCGTGCTCGCCTGGTCCGACGTCGGCTGGGTTTACTTCTTCACCAAAGAGCCGATGCAGAGCCCGGACGATCTCATGCGCATGAAGCTCGCCGGCTCGCACACGGAAACGAAAACCATCGACATCTTCAAGTGGGCGGGCTTCAACCCCGTCCCGATCTCCGCCGTCGACATGATGACGGGCTTGCAGACCGGGCTCATCGATTCGCTTCCCTTGCCGCTGATCTATGCCGAGGGCTCTCAGTTCTACCGCCAGGCTCCACACATGACGGATATGAAATGGGCCCCCCTCCAAGGCGCGGTCGTCATGCATGAGAACGGTTGGAGCAAGCTGACCCCGGGCCAGCAGAAAGAGGTACTCCGCATCACTCGTGAAGTCGGCCACGAGCTCAGGACCTCGAATCGCGAGCAAGAGCAACGCTCTCTCGACGCGATGACGAAACGCGGCCTGAACGTCGTCGACGTCCCCGAGCAGGTCTTGAACGAGTGGCGCGCGGTCGCGGGCAAGGCCTATCCAAGGGTCCGCGGTGATCTGGTGCCGGCCGAAATCTTCGATCGCGTCGAGAAGCTTCGAGACGAGTTCCGCGCCCAAAAGGCCCAACAGCCCTGAACGAGTCTAGGAACGAGCACGAGGACGGCGCCCCGCGGCGCACCCGCCTTCACAGCATCGAAGACGGCTTCACTGTCGCGGCGTTGTTTGCGATGGCGCTCTTGCCGCTCGGGGAGTCCCTGGTCCGCACCGTCTACCCCGGTGGCATCTCCGGCTCCACGATCTGGGTCCAACACCTCGCGTTGTGGGTGGGCTTTCTCGGAGCCGCCATCGCGGCGCGGCGGGGAGAGCTCCTTTCCCTGACCGCGGGAGCGGAGCTCGTGAGCGCTCGGAAGAAGCGCGCGATCGACCTCTTCGTGGCCGGCGTCAGCATCGCCGTATGCACCGTTCTCGTGCACGGAAGCGTCGCGCTCGTCATCGTGGAGCGCGAAGGCGGAAGAGCACTCGCGTTCGGATTTCCCGTCTGGCTCGCGCAGGCAATCATGCCCTTCGGATTCGGGCTCATCGGGCTTCGTATCCTCTGGCGCGCTTCCCCGGACTGGCGGTTGCGCGCGCTCGTCGCGAGCTTTGGGCTCGTTCCCGTCGCGCTCTCACGTTTCGAGAGCCTCGCGGACACCAATCTCTACATCCCGCTCGTCCTGACCGTCATCGCCGCTACCCTTCTCGGCGCCCCGATCTTCGTCGGTATCGGCGGCGCCGCGGCGGTGCTGCTTTGGCACGACCTGTTTCCCGTATCCGCGATCCCGACCGAGGCCTACAACCTCGCGGTCAAGCCGATCTTGCCCACGATCCCCTTGTTCACGCTCGCCGGATTCATCCTCGCCGAGGGCGGAACGCCGCGGCGGCTCGTTGCTCTCTTCACGGCGTTGTTCGGTTGGGTCCCGGGCGGCGTCGCCATCGTCGCCGTCGTCGTGTGTGCGTTCTTCACGAGCTTCACCGGCGGAAGCGGCGTCACGATTCTCGCCATGGGCGGACTCTTGTTCCCCATGTTGATCGGGAGAAGCTACAGCCCCAAATTCTCGACCGGACTGCTGACTTCCGCGGGATCGCTCGGCCTGCTCTTCCCTCCCTCTCTCGCGGTGATCCTGTACGGGCTCGTTGCCGGGGTCGAGATCCGACAGCTTTTCGTGGCCGGACTCGTTCCGGCGTTCGTCGAGATCGCACTCGTATCGGGCTTCGCGCTCTACGCCGCGCGTGAAATCGGCATCGAGCGCATCGCGTTCGACCGACGCGACAGCCTTTCCGCTCTTTGGGATGCGAAGTGGGAGGTCGCGATACCGATAGTCGTACTGGGGAGTATTCTCGGCGGCTTCGCTACTCTCGTCGAAGCCTCCGCGATCACCGTGCTCTACGCGTTCGTGCTCGAGTTCGTCGTCCATCGCGATCTCTCGGTGCGGCGCGACCTCGTACGGGTCGGCGCCGAGGCGGCCACGCTCATCGGAGGCGTTCTCTTGATCCTCGGTGTGGCGATGGGGCTAACGAATTTCCTCGTCTTCGCCGAGATCCCCCAGGCGGCTGTCGACGCCGTCCAGAGCCTCGTGAGCTCCCCGCTCGTATTTCTGCTTCTCCTGAACGTGTTTCTCCTCGTCGTCGGCTGCCTCATGGACATCTACTCCGCGATCGTCGTCGTCGTCCCACTCATCACGCCGCTCGGGGTCGTTTTCGGGATCGATCCCTTCCACCTGGGGATCATCTTCTTGACGAATATGGAGCTCGGCTACCTGACTCCGCCGGTGGGAATGAACCTGTTCCTCGCCTCCTATCGATTCAAACAGCCTCTACCGGACGTCTATCGCGCCGCGCTACCGTTCTTGGTGATCAGGGCGGCGGCCGTTCTGCTCGTGACCTACGTACCGTGGCTGACACAGTTCCTGCCGGCGCTGTTGCTAGGACCGTAGGTCAGACGTTTCTCGCTTGTGTTCGCCAGCGGGATCGATCGTCCCGGAAACGCACAGCAGCGGCGTGATAGCGGTCGCCATGGATGCGGCGCAAACCGCCGCCGGTCAGTAAATTGCGGTTTGTCGTTTTTTGTGGAACAAATGGCACGCCGTTTGCGCATATGTACGCAGAGGAGGAAGCTTGGACGTAAAGCGAGAGGGCGTCGCCCGCAAGAAACGCATCCGGATGATCATTATCTCGGCCGCGGTACTGGCGGGGATTGCAGCGATTAGCTTCGGCTTGTCACGGCTAGAGCCGGCCGCCCCGTCCGTGAACCGTGCCACCGTCTGGATGGACGGCGTCCAGCGAGGCGAGATGATCCGCCAGGTGAGAGGCCCGGGAACGCTCGAAGTTGTCCCGGAAGCGATCCGATGGGTCGCGGCCCGCACCCGGGGCCGTGTCGATCAACGAGTCCTGCTGCCCGGCGTCGTGGTCGAGCCGACGACGATCATCCTCGAATTATCGAATCCAGAGCTCGAGCAAGAGCTTCGCGACGCGGAGTTCCAGCTCCGAGCACAAGAGGCGGAGCTCGCCAATCTAAGGGTCACGGTCGAGAGCGCGCTCCTCAATCAGCGCTCGATCGCGGCGGGCGTGTCCTCCGAGTACAACCAAGCGCGGCTGCAAGCCGAAGCGGACAAGCGGCTCCACGAGGAGGACCTCATCGGCGACCTCATTCTCAGGCGCTCAGAAGTCCGAGCGGAAGAGCTCGCGGAGCGGCACGCCCTAGAGGAAGAGCGGCTTCAGATCGCCATCGCCTCCGTCGACGCACAGCTCGCCGCCAAACGAGCCACCGTGGAGCAATTTCTAGCCCTATATGACTTGCGTGTGAGCCAGAAAGAGGCGCTCACCGTGCGCGCCGGCATCCACGGGGTACTACAAGAAGTCCCGGTCGAGGAAGGCCAAGAGGTCACGCCTGGCGCCAACCTCGCCAGAGTCGCTCAGCCCGACAAACTCAAAGCGCAATTGCGCATTGCTGAGACCCAGGCAAAAGACATCGAGGTCAATCAAAAAGCCATCGTGGACACGCGCAACGGCCTCATCGAAGGGAAGGTCATTCGCATCGACCCTGCAGTTCAGGAAGGAACGGTCACGGTGGACGTCGCGCTCATCGGCGCGCTTCCGAAAGGCGCGCGGCCGGACTTGAGCGTCGACGGGACGATCGAGCTCGAGAGGCTCGACGACGTGCTCTACGTCGGAAGACCCGCCTACGGCCAGGCCGAGAGCACCATCGGGCTCTTCAAGCTGCTCGGTGACGGTGAGACGGCTGTGCGCACTCAAGTACGCCTGGGGCGAAGCTCCGTCAATACCATCGAAGTGATTCAAGGGCTCAACGAAGGCGATCAGGTCATCTTGTCAGACACGTCGGCGTGGGACGCCTACAACCGAATTCGACTCAATTAATAAAACAAGGAAGGACAACGCATAATGGCTGACGACGCTACCGCCCTCATCCATCTCGAAGGTGTCACGAAAGTCTTCTACACCGACGAAGTCGAGACCCACGCGCTCGCGGGTATCCACTTGGACATCCAGAAGGGTGAATACGTCTCGATCTCCGGTCCGTCTGGTTGCGGCAAATCGACGCTCTTGTCGATTCTGGGGCTCCTGGACACGCCCACCGACGGCACCTACATTCTCAACAACCAGTCGGCGGACAACTTGAACCTCTCTCAGCGCGCCCGCATCCGGAACCGCGAGGTCGGCTTCATCTTCCAGGCGTTCAACTTGATCGGCGACCTCACCGTGTACGAGAACGTGGAGCTCCCGTTGACCTATCGCGGCATGCCTTCGGCAGAGCGCAAGCAGCGCGTCGGCGAAGCCCTCGAGAAAGTCGGTATGGCTCACCGGACGAAGCATTTTCCTTCTCAGCTCTCGGGCGGCCAGCAGCAGCGCGTCGCCGTGGCGCGCGCGGTCGTGGGCGAACCGTCGATTGTGCTCGCTGACGAGCCAACGGGAAATCTGGATTCGACGAACGGCGAAGCGGTGATGGATCTCATGAAAGAGCTGCACGCGGCGGGAGCCACGATCTGTATCGTGACTCACGATCCTCGCTACGCCGAATACGCCGAGCGCAACATCTCGCTTTTCGACGGCCGTATCGTCGAAGAGAAAGTGGAAGCTTAAGAAACGATCCTCGCCACACGAGCGAGAACTCGACTCAAGCGGCGCATGACTGCTCCGATAGGACGGGCATGCGCCGTTTTTCCATTTATTGACAGGACGAAGCCATGACGACGCTCCTCAAGGACATTCAGTACAGCCTCCGCGCTTTGGCGAAGAACCCGTCCTTCGCACTCATTGCGGTGCTCTCGCTCGCGCTCGGTATCGGCGCGAACACGACGATTTTCTCACTCGTCAACTCGATCCTGCTCAATCCACTACCGTTCGACGACGTGTCCGAGTTGGTCGCGGTCTACACGACCGACGAGACGAACCCAGCTCTCGGCGTGACCTCGCTCTCGTTTCCCAACTACGAAGACTACCGGGATCAAAACGAAGTCTTCGATGGAGTGTTCGCGTGGGGCGGCTTCCCGGCACCGGCGAGCATGCTCGTGGGCGAAGAGCCCGAGCAGGTCTTCGTCGAGATCGTCACCGGAAACTTCTTCGACGTCTTGGGCGTCGAGCCCGCGATGGGTCGGTTCATCCTCGCGGAAGAAGATCGCGCGGAAGGGGCGAATCCTGTGGCGGTCCTGAGCCACCCGTTATGGACGAGGCGTTTCGGCGCGGACCCAAGCGTCCTCGGACGAACGGTCGTCATGAACGGGTTGAGCTACGACGTCATCGGTGTCGCCAAAGAGGGATTCAAAGGCGTCAACGCCCTGTTCAGCCCCGACGTTTGGATTCCCATGATGATGTATCGGCAGATCCTACCGGCCCAGTTTCATCAGTTCTTCGAGGATCGCAGGGCGCTCTTCGTCAACGTGGGAGGCCGATTGTCGGCAGGCGTTTCCATGGAAGAAGCGGGCGCTCAAATGAAGACGATCGCAACCGCGCTCGAGGCCGAGTACCCGGAGCCCAACAAGGGGCGCAGCATCGAGCTTCGAAATCTCAGCGAAGCGACCGTGTTTCCCGGCATGAGAGACGGGCTCGTCGTCGGAAGCGCCGTGCTGATGGTGGTGGTCGGACTCGTCCTTCTGGTCGCCTGCTTCAACGTCGCGAACCTCATGATGGCGAAGGCCACTGCCAGGCGTAAGGAGATCGCGGTGCGATTGTCGTTGGGCTCGAGTCGCGGCCGGCTCATACGCCAACTCCTCACGGAGAGTATCTTCCTGGGGCTGCTCGGAGGCACGGTCGGGCTCGTGGTCGCGTACTGGAGCCGGGACCTCATCATGGCCCTCCAGCCGCCGTTCGCCGCGTTGAACCTGGTCGAGCCCGCGATCGACGCGCGCGTACTCGGCTTCACCTTGCTCATTTCGGTCGTCACCGGCGCGTTGTTCGGTCTGTTTCCCGCCATCCAGAGCTCTCGTCCCGCCGTCGTCGACGCGTTGAAGGAAGAAGGTCGCGCGGCCGGACGAGGAAACGGGGCCTTCAGCTTTCGTAACGCGCTCGTCGTGGCGCAAATTGCCTTGTCGATCGTCGCCCTAGTCGCCGCCGGATTGTTCCTGAGGAGCCTCGAAAGCGCGCAAGAGATCAACCCGGGCTTCGAGACGGAGCAGCTCGCCGTTCTTACGGTCAACCCCGGTCAAGCCGGTTACGATCAAGCGCAGGGGGAGCAGTTCTACGACCGCATCCTGGAGCGTTTGCGCGAGGAGCCCTTCGTGACGTCCGCCGCGTGGGCCACGAATGCACCGCTGTTCGGAGGCTTTTCGCGAACCGTGTACCTCGAAGGACAGCCCCGCGACGACGGCGCCCGCGTATTCGTCACCGCGAACGAGATCGATAGCGGCTATTTCGGAACGATGGGGATCCCTCTTTTGCAGGGCCGTGATTTCACCCCGGCCGACAGGGACGATTCACGAAAAGTCGCGATCATCAACGAGGCAACGGCCCAGCAGTTCTTCGCCGGTATCGATCCCATTGGAAAGCGTTTCGAGTTCTACGGCGACGACTACTTCCGCGAGATCGTAGGGATCGTCGCGACGTCCAAAGTCGTCACTCTCGGCGAAGATCCGCAACCCGTGATCTTCACGCCTCGACGTCAGGGATTCTCCGACGCGATGGTGCTACACGTGCGCACCGACGGGGATCCGGCTGACGCCCTGGGCGGCGCGCAGCGCATTTTGCGGGAAACCGACCGCACCGTGCCGTCCCAGAACACCTGGACGATCGCGGAGCTCATCGATCAGTCCCTCTTCTTGCCAAAAATGGCGGGAATTCTTCTGGGCGCGATAGGTCTACTGGCACTCACGCTCGCATCCATCGGACTCTACGGCGTCATGTCGTTCAACGTCAGTCAGCGCAAGCAGGAAATCGGGCTGCGTATGGCTTTGGGCGCCGATCAGGGAGACGTTCTCAAGATGATGATCAAGCTCGCGATGGCGCTCGTCGGGGTCGGCACCGTCATCGGGCTCGGCGGCGCTTTCCTCGTCTCGGGCGCGGTCTCCTCGATCCTCTACGGGAGCGCACGCGATCCGTTGACGTTCATCGGTGTACCGATCGCACTCGCTATCGTAGCGCTGTTGGCGACCCTGATACCGGCAATCAAAGCGAGTCGGGTGGACCCGCTGATAGCACTTCGCTACCAGTAAGCGCATCACCAACCGCCCGTGCGATATCGGCGGGGATGCGTTCGCGCTCATCCTCGCCGTAGCGAAACTCGTCCGCCCAGATGCGCGGCCGCTCTCCGGGCTTGACGAAATAGGCCTGAAGCCTCAAACGCTCGCTCTCTCGCTCGATGCTACCCGCGAGAACGTAGTCGGCGCCGAGCTCCGCGGCGACCCCGGCGGCACCGCCGGACAAGTCTTTGTGCTGGAGCGTCGCTGCGTGCGAGACGACGCGAAGCTCCTCGATCGCCCCCAGGCGATCGATGACGGCACGGGTGACGTCGGAGGCGAGCACCTCGATCTCGTCGTCGCCCGCGAGGTTGTCGAACGGCACGACCGCAACGAGGGGCCGTAGCACGACTTTCGCGGGCTTCAGTCGAACGGTGGGCTTTCCGAAGTAAGCCACGGCCGAGAGCGCCAAAGCGAACAGGACGATGCCGCCGACGACGATTTTCCCAGATGCGTGCATAGCTTGACCGATACGCTCGAAGGCGCCATCATATCCGGTTATGAAATCGCTCGTTCTCGTGAAGTATGTTCCTGACGCCAACTCCGTCTTTCGGATCAACAGCGACGGCACATGGGTCGATGAGTCCAGCCTCTCATTTACGGTCAACGACTTCGATCGCTACGCCCTCGAGGAGCTCCTCGCACTCAAAGACGCGGGGAGAGTCGAGGAAGTCGTCGCGCTGACGGTGGGCCCGCCCGCCGCGAGCTCAGCGCTTCGAACGTGCCTCGCGACCGGCGCCGACCGCGCCATCCATATTCAGGACGACGCTCTCGTCGGCTGCGATCCACTGTCCCTCGCACGGGTCATTCACAAAGCGATCGCTGATGAGTCGTTCTCCTTGATCCTGGGCGGATTGCAAGCCGACGACGACAACCACACGCAAGTCGGAGGCCTCGTCGCCGGGCTCATGGACTACGCCTATGCGAGCGCCGCCATGCGTCTCGAAGTCTCGGAAGACGGCGCCCTACGGGTGGAGCGAGAGCTCGAGAACAACGAGCTCCAAGTCGTCGACTTGACCCTCCCCGCCGTCGTGACGGTTCAAACCGGCATCAATTCTCCGCGCTACGCAAGCCTGAAGGGAATCATGGCCGCGAAGAAGAAGCCCATGACTCAGATGGGCCTTGCGGATCTAGGCCTCGATGCGAGCGCGGTCGGCGCGTCCGCGTCGAGACTCGTGACCGTAGGATTCGAGTCACCACCCAAAGGCAAAGGGGCCGAGATCGTCTCCGGGACTCCGGACGAAGTTGCCTCCAAGCTCATCACGCGTATCCGCGAGAACACAGGGGTTATCTAGCTATGGCCGTCAAGATTCTCATCCTCGCCGAGCACGGTAACGGCGCTCTCAAGGACATCACCTTCGAGCTCATCGGCGCCGCCCACCAAGCGGCGGAAGACGCCCATGTCGTCGCGCTCCTCGTCGGCAACGACGTCTCGTCGCTCGCGGACGAGCTCGCCCAAAAAGGCGTCTCGGAGGTTCTCTACGTCGAAGGCGCGGCGCTTACGTCCTATACGAGCGACGGATACCGCCAAGCGATCGAGAGTGCCGTTGGAACGGTAGACCCCGACGCCGTGATGGTCGGCAACACCCCCAATGGCTGGGACGTCGCGCCACTCGTCGCTGCGAGGCTCGATGTACCGCTCGCGAGCGGGTGTTCGCGTGTCGTTATCGACAACGGCGTCGCCCGCTGCACGCGCAAAGCGTTCAACGGCAAATTCGCTCACCTCGTCGAGATCAAGGACGTGCGGCCGATCTTCGTGACGATGGACAAAGGCGCGGTCGCTGCTTTCGAAGGCACGAGCAGCGCGACGGTTGCCAAGTCGGACAGCGCCATCGACGAGAGCACGCTCAAAACGCGGTTCGTCGAGACGAAGAAGGGTGAGTCCGGCGGCTTGGATCTCAGTCAAGCGAGCGTCATCGTCTCCGGCGGACGCGGAGTCGGTGACCCGGAAAAGCTCGACGTCGTGAAGGCACTCGCGGACGCGCTCGGTGGCCAGCTCGGCGCATCCCGCGCCGTGACGGATGCCGGCTGGCTCCCGCACGAGCACCAAATCGGCAGCAGCGGCGTTACCGTCAGCCCGAAGCTCTATGTTGCCTGCGGCATCTCGGGAGCGATCCAGCACGTCGTCGGAATGAAGAGCTCCGGCTACATCGTCGCCATCAACAAAGACGCGGACGCTCCGATCTTCGGCGTCGCCGACGTCGGCGTCGTCGGTGACTTGTTCGAGATCTTGCCCGCGCTTACCAAGGCCGCTGCCGAAGCGAAGAGCTAGCGCGTGAGCGCGCGGCAGCGCTAGACCCTATTCGAAGGGGGCGCGCAACTCGCGGATCGCCTTGGCCCGGCTCCGTCGCATGAGCTCGATTTGGCGCGCCGGTACCGCCGTCGCCGGGTCGTGCTTACTCGCCCACAAGATGAGCTCCACGCAGGCCGGGATGAGGTCGAGAGCCTTCTCCGTGGGCGCATAGATGAAACGCCTGCCGTTCGCGGGATCTTCTCTCTTGACGAGCAAGTCGGAGCACTCCATCTCCTTTAAGCGAGCCGCCAAGATGTTGGTGGCGATACCTTCTCGCATGGCGAGGATCTCGTCGAAGTACTTCTTCCCGAAGATGAGCACCTCGCGGAGTATGAGCAGGGTCCACTTGTCGCCGAACGCCTCGGAGGCGAAAGCGATGGGACACCCTGCATGTTCGACTTTGTATTTCGAGGCGACCATCCTTCTCTAGTTTGACTATTCGTCGCGACAATCGGCAAGTCGTCTCGACCGCCGCTCCGTAGCCATCGCACGATGACCAGTTGTAAATAGCAAGCAAAAGAGCAAGGATACCTCGCTACTCAGCAGTAATCGAGCTATCCGTGATCACAGGAGGTCTCATGGCAAGCAAAAGTTTCGGTGACTTAGTCGGCTACGCGAAATTCGCAATCATTATTCTCACGATCGTGACACTGGGGCGTTGGGCACTCGGCTTTGCGGGAGTCCCCTACTTCCCTAGAGGCAATGTCATCTTCAGCATCGTACTGGCCACGAATTTCTTGGTCGTCGCCTACGGTGGTTTCCTGCGCGCCTATACCGATCTCGGCTACAAGCAGATCGTGATCGTCGCTGTCACCATCGTCGTTGCGGCACAGCTCATGGTCACCTTGTCCACCGTGATCAGCTATGGAGCGGGCCTCGAGACCTACTTCAATCACCCGGAAGCGCTCAACGCGCAGGAGAGTGTCCCGTTCGGCGCCGCCATCGGCTCGAGACTCTTCGGTATCTTCGCGAACAGCGTCACCGGAGCGATCCTGGCGTCACTGGGCTACGCCTTCGGAGGCTCTCTGCCGGCGCGCGGGTAGAAGACTCAGTCGAGAGAGCTCGCGCTTCGACCCCGGCTCATCCGGCCTTCGCGCGGCGCGGGCTCGGCTCGCTTCCTCGAAGCTGAGGCAGAGGAAAATCCGGGTCTATGGTGCGCACTTGCTGAAAAGTGCGTTCGGCGCGCTCGAGGAGCCCCTCTTTTTGATACAGCTTTCCAAGCGCAACGAGGTGGCGCGGCGCCCACGGCTCGAGCTTCTGAGCAATCTTTAGGTTCTGTTCCGCGTCCTTGCGCCACTTCGGATTCTCCGCGAGGGCACGGCCGAGCAGGTGGTAGCGGTCCGCGTCGTTGTCGTGATCGAGCTCGATGGCGCGGCGGCAAAGCTCGATCGCTTGCCAGAAATCTTTCTCTTGAAATGCCTGTTTCGCCAGCAGGAACATCCGCTTGGCCTCGTCGACGTCTTTCTCTCCCGAGCTCTCACCCGGAGAAACGTCCACGGGTGAGGACTCGCGCGCCGATTCCTCGATCACGTCCCAGTCTTCTTTCGCCTTTTGATACTGGTGCTCCCGCTCATCGAGCTTCTCGTAGACGTTGGCCGAGCTACGGGATGACAACGTGACGTACGCGTCTTTGAGACGGGCACAGACGAAAGACAGCTTCTCCTGAAAGCCGGAATCCTCGACGTGTCGAAAGCTCGAAGGGTCGAGCTTTTGTGAAAGCTCTCGGTAGGAGCTCTCGATGTCGCGTTGATGGGCGCCTTGGGCCAAGCCTAGGACTTGCCAATGGTTTTGACACTGCATGTCGCTATACAAACGGATGAGCTCTTTTTCGAACGGATCGACGAACGTCGATGCCGAACGCTCGCTCGACTCCGGCGGGGCAGGAACGGGAACCACGCGCGGACGCGGCTTGAAGAGTGCGACGACGCCCGCTTGATAAAGCGCGACGAGGATGCGCACCGTATCGGCTTCCGGTAGCGGAGATTCGGCGAAGAGAGAGCCTAGGGTTCGCTGTGCGTCGACGAGGTCGAGCACTTGCGCTTGTAGATCCGAGAGGTTCATTCCGGATGCGATCCCGAGCGCGTCGTGCGTTTGCCTGGCGACGTAGTCATCGAGGAGAACATCTCGAAAGTGCTCGACGTCGTCTAGCCGGTTGACGGACTCGAGGAGAACGTCTCCGATCGAGACGGCGGAGACGGTCACCGGCTCGACCTCGACGCGGTTCGAGAAGGCGAGCCGCGACGAGCGCGCCAGCAGGATGCCGCAAGCGATCTCGATGATCTGCATGCGGACGAAGCTCTCTATCTCGCGATCTTCGATGTAGCCGAGCTCGACTAAGATCTGCCCAAACTTGCGGCCCGATCGAATGAAGCGCTTCGCCGTCGCGAGTTGCTGCGCCGTGATCCTCCCCCGACGCACCATCATGGCGCCCATGCGCTCGTCCGGTCGCTCCGAGCGGGCCGCGACGAGATCACCACCGTCGAAATATACGAGACGCTTGACGTCGGCCGCCTCGCTCACGAGGACTCCGTTTTTCCCCTCTTCGTAGACGCGTCTCATGGCGCGGACCGCGCGCGCGTTCAAAGCGTTCGTCATCGACAGCTCCCACATGACCTCGAAGCAATTTGCACGCCACAACCGACTCGGACGAGACTCGACCATAACTCGTTCGATATCAACGATGTACGTCGCCGACGGAGGTTTGGTCGTGGACGCGACCGTAGAGAAAATCCCACGGCGGTGACGTGCCTATAATGGCGGCCGCAAGGAGCAGGTCATGAGAATCGTCGAAGTTGTGCTGCGAGCGACGACGCTCGTACTCTTGGTTACCGGGACGGGCTTGGCTCAGACCGGGCTGGACTTGATGGATGTCGACATCATGTTCGTCGGAGCCCATCCGGACGACGACACCGGCGTCCTCGCGACGTTCGCGCGCTACCTGCTCGACGAAGGATTCACGGGTACGGTCGTCACCGCGACGGGAGGCGATGGGGGCGGAAACGCCATCGGTCCCGAAGCGGGCCGGTCGCTCGCGCTGATCCGCAAAGAGGAAGAGAGACGAGCGCTCGCGCTCGTGGGAGTGGACGCTCCGTCGTTTCTCGGCCTAACCGATTTCTACTTCACGCTGTCCGCCGAAGAGACGGAGGAGAAGTGGGGCGCGTCGTTCGTGTGCGACGTCGTCCGCCACGTGCGACTACAGCGACCCGAGGTGATCGTCACGATGTGGCCCGGTCCGGGAACGCACGGCCAACACCAAATGGCTGCGCGCGCCGCCACGATCGCCTTCGACAAAGCCTCGGACCCTGAATTTTGTCCTCACCTGTCGAACGATGAGCACCTAGCGACGTTCTCGCCCGACAAGCTCTACTACACGAGGCGAGAAGGTCCAACCTTGATCGAGGTCCCCTCCGACGATTTTTCACGGGCCCTCGCGATGCGCTACGCGGACATCCGCGTCCTCGCCTCGGCCAAATACCGCTCGCAAGGCTTCGACCGCTTCGCGCGACTTCCGGTCACCGAGACGCGGCCGGAGCGCTTCATGCTGGTGCGCTCACGGGTTCCGGTCGCGACGCCGGAAACGCATCTGCTCGCCGGAAGCCTCGTCGCCGCGGAGGACTCGCCGCCCGGCATCCGACTCCTGATCGAGCCGGCGAGCTTCGAAGCAAGCGTCGGCATCCCGCTCGAAGTCGCGGTGACCTTCGAGAATCGAACGGCCCATGCGATAGCTGACGTGGAGCTAGAGCTCGAGGGGACGGACGGCTGGAACGTCCGGGCGGCTTCCGAAGGCTCTGCCGCCGGGGGTGTCCCCGCGGGCGAGACCAAGACAACGGTGTTCCTTCTCACCGCCGGCGACGACGCCCGTGTCGACGAGAACCATCCCATCGGCGCGTCCTATCGCGCCACGATCGACGGGAGGGCCGTCTCCGGGCGGAACGGCAGCTGGGTCCGCGCTCGGGCGTCGGTACGCGCACGGTTCCGGCCTCTCTTCGATGTAGCCGGCTACCGCGACTTCGCCCGTGAAACGAAGACGGAGTGGGTGATCGAGACGCTGCCGACACGGGTACCCGTGGTGATGGGTCGCACGAACACAGTCGAGATCGAGGTCACGAATGAGAGGAGTGCTCGCGCGACGGGTACTCTTCATTTTTCGGACGTTCCCGGAATCTCGGTACCGGACGGGATTCCCTTCGCTGTCGAGGCCGGCGAAACGACGCACGTGCCCGTCGAGTGGACAGTGGGTCCCGACGTGCTGCCCGAGGGGCGGCAATCGGCACGGCTCCCGATCGAAGTTCGCGCCACGACGGAAGACTCGACGAGCGTCGATACGGCAGACATCTACGCGCTCCCGTTTCTCACCGCCGAGCGTGCACCAACGCCGCCTCGAATCGATGGCGACCTCTCCGACATGGAGGCGTTCTCCAGCGGTGAGATCACGCCGGAAGACTTGTGGTGGCGACAAAAGCCCGATGGCGCCCTCGACGCGAGCGGCACGTTCTATCTCGCGTACGACGAAGACTTCCTCTATGCCGGGGTGAGAGTCCGCGACGATGCGGTCATCTGCAACATAGCTCCCGACGACGTGCGAGCACAGCTTCGCTCGGACGCGATCGGGATCACGATCGATCCGTCGGGTGAAAGTCACGATACGTCGACCGTGATCCAGGCGGCGGCCTTTCCGTGCACGACGGACGGCTTCGCAGCACGTGGGTTTCGAGACGCCGACCAAAATCAAGGACCCATGGAGGTGACGGCTCCCGGAATGGAGGTGGCGTCACAGCGGACCGAAGACGGGTACACCTTCGAGACGCGCATTCCATGGTCCGCCACCCCTCGAGTGCCCGGCCCGGGCGACGAGATCGGCGTGAACGTGATCCTCTATGACGGCGACAATCAAGAGGCGCGCACAGGCGCCAATATCAGCGAGAGCGGGCTGGGATGGGCCGCGTTCTCCTGGGGCGGAAAGCAAGCGCTCCCCTACCTCTGGCCGCGCGTCCTTCTGCAGCCGTAGTAAACTCTTGTGGTGAAGTGGATCTTAGGCGTCGTGGCACTGTCCGCCTGCACCGGCGGGGGTAGTCTACCGACGGGCCCATCGCCCGTCGCCGCGGAGATCGAGTTCCTCTACACAGTCGGCGCAGCCGAAGGCGTCACCGCACCGTCGTGCAGCGGCGTTGCGCGCATCTTTCCGAGCTGGTGGGGATTCACTCATGCGGCGATGACCCCCACCAGAGATACGGAGTGGACGGCGTTGTTCGAAGACGTACCCGTCGGAGATCAAACGATCCGTATCGTGCCTCCTTCCGGCTGCGAGTCCGGAAACGTCCATGCCAACGGACTCACGATGGAGAGCTCCGGCGACGACCTCCTCTTCGCGTTCACGGTTCATCCCGACGGCAGTGTCTCGCACTGAGACGACCGTCTCGGTGGTCATCCCGACGTTCAACCGTGGGGACCTCGTCATACGCGCACTCGACTCCGTCATGGCTCAGAGCCGCCCTCCCGAAGAAGTCATCGTGGTCGACGATGGCTCGACGGATGGTAGTGGGGCTCGGATTCGCGACACCTTCCCGTCGGTACGAGTCGTGCGCCAGGAGAACGGCGGCGTGTCGAGCGCGCGGAACCGCGGGATCGGCGTCGCAGGCGGCGACTTCATCGCTTTTCTCGACTCCGACGACGAGTGGCTGCCGGAGAAGCTCGAACAACAGCTCGCCCGAATGGCGTCAGACGAGGCGGCGGTCTTGTGCCACACGGATGAGATCTGGATCCGGCGCGGACGGCGCGTCAACCCGATGAAGAAACACCGCAAACACGGCGGTCGGATATTCGAGAAGTGCCTACCCCTATGCGTCATATCGCCGTCCTCAGCATTGGTGACGCACTCGCTCCTCGACGAGGTGGGCTGGTTCGACGAAGACTTGAAGGCTTGTGAGGACTACGACCTCTGGCTGCGTGTGTGCGCGCGTTATCCGGTGTCGTACATCGACGAGCCGCTGGTCGTAAAACACGGCGGTCATTCCGATCAGCTCTCGCAACGGTACTGGGGCATGGATCGCTTCCGCATCCATGCTCTCGACAAGATCTTGCGCACAGGCGTGCTCGACACCCAACAGGCCGCAATGGCGCGAGCGACGCTGCAGCGCAAAGCCGCCATCTATATCGCCGGAGCCCGCAAGCGCGGCAAGCTATCCGAAGCGGCACGTTACGAGACGAGCTACTTGACGTGACACGATTCGTCGTCGCTCTCAGAGCTGAAGCAATTCCGTTGATCGATCACTTCGGCTTGTCCGCGACCGGAGCGTCACCAAGAGCGTTTCCCACGTTCACATCGGGCTCGACGAGTCTCGTCGTCAGCGGGCCCGGCAAGACCCGGGCGGCGGCTGCGACCGCTTACCTCTACGCAACGACCGACAACCGCGATCCCGACACCTGGCTCAATGTCGGGATCGCGGGGCATCGCGATCGAGCCCCGGGCAACCTCATCCGAGCGCACAAGATCCGGGACGCCGCGACGGGAGCGAGCTTCTATCCGGCGCGCGTCGGAGCCTTCGACATCGAGACCGCGGCGGTCACGACGGTAGATCGAACCGAGGCCGAGTTCGCAACGGACGCCGTCTACGAGATGGAAGCGTCCGGCTTCGTCGAGACCGCGCTGCGATGGTCGACGAGCGAGCTCGTCCAGTGCCTCAAGGTCATAAGCGACAACCGACAAACCGGGACGGCATCGATAACGAAGCAAAGCATCATCGACCTCGTGGGAGGCCGGCTAGCTGATATCGACGGGTTGGTCGCCCATCTCGAGAGCCTCGCGAACGAGCTCCCGAGGGATAGCACGGAGGCGCTGGCAGCCTACACCGAGCGTTGGCATTTCACGACGACGGAGGAAAGACGCTTGTCGGTCGTCCTGAGCCGATGTCGGGCCTTCGAATATTTTCCTGAGCCGCCGACCTTCGACGCACTCGAGCACGCGGGAGACGTCCTAGGAGCGCTCGACGCCGAGCTACGAGCGCGAGCGCTCGCACAAGACGGCTACCCGTGAGCGTCGAGATACTCGTCGCGTTCCTCGCGGTGATGCTGGCGTCGATTGTTCAAGGCGCGGTCGGCTTCGGCTTCGGCATGCTCGCGGCCCCGGTCGTGGCGTTTGTCGATCCCTCGCTCGTGCCCGCACCGCTCGTCGCGACCGCGCTCGTGCTCACGCTCCTCATGTCCATAAGAGAACGGAGTGGGATCGTATTCCACGAGATTGGGTGGGCCCTCCTCGGCCGCGTTCCCGGGACCGTCCTCGGTGCCGCGACGATAATGGTCGCCTCGCAGCAGACGGTTTCTCTTCTCGTCGGTATCGTCGTCTGCGTGTCCGTCGGCCTCATCGTCTCCGGGGCGCGCGTCAAGCGATCCCGGCCAACGCTCCTAGCGGCCGGGGTCGCCTCAGGCTTCATGAGTACGACGACGTCGATCGGCGGACCGCCGGTGGCGGCGCTCTATCACAATGAGGGCGGCCGGAAGTTCCGCGCCGCGATGTCCGCGTTCTTCGTCGTCGGCTTGTCGATGTCCCTCACTGCCCTCGTCGCCGTCGGCCGTTTCCGGGCGCCCGAGATCCGCGCTGCCGGCTGGCTCATTCCCGCCGCCGTCGCCGGGTTCTGGATCTCCGGCTACGTCATTCCGGTGCTCGACCGCGGCCATACGAGAAAGGCCGTGCTCATCGTCTCGGCGCTCGCGGGGGCCTCCGTCATTGGCCAAGCTCTCGGCGCGGGCGGATAGTCCCATGAGCATCGAGACCATCTACGTGGAGCGAGCCGTACGCTCCCATCCGCGCACGCGGAACATCACCGAGCGCTTCGACAGCGCGGTCACCATCCCCATTGATCGCTACGGTGAAGTGTTCAACCGCTCGCATCAGAGCTTCCGCCTCCAGAAGAAGAGTCCGGCGCTCATCCTGGCCGAAAAGCACGACAAGCTCGTCCTCCCGGCACCTGCGGGGTACGGGATCGGCGAAAGCGCGAACTACTACTTTTCACATGTACTCAACTGTCTATACGACTGCCGTTATTGCTTCCTCCAGGGGATGTATCGCTCCGCTCACTACGTCGTTTTCGTCAACTATGAGGAAATGCAACAGGCGATAAGCGATGCCACCGACGCGCATCCCGGAGAAGACGTCGCTTTTTTTTCCGGCTATGACGGTGACAGCTTGGCGCTCGACGGCATCACCGGTTTCGTCGACGCGTTCGTCCCGTTCGCCGCGGAAACTCCACGCGCGATCCTCGAGCTGCGCACGAAAGCCGCAACGGTGAGGCCCCTTCTGCGTCACGATCCTCCCCCGAACGTCGTCGTGGCGTTCAGCTTCACGCCGGAGGCCGCGAGCCACGCTCTCGAGCACGGCGTGCCGCCGAATCGAGTGAGGCTAGACGCGATGCGCCACCTCGCGAGCCACGGCTACCGCTTGGGACTCCGCTTCGATCCTCTGTTGTACGCCGCGGACTACCAGCGACATTATCGGGAGCTGTTCGAGTCCGTCTTCTCCATCCTCGACGGCTCGAAGCTCCACTCCGTGAGCTTCGGACCCTTCCGCACCCCTCGTGACTACTTCCGACGTATGCGACGCCTCTATCCCGAGGAGCGTCTTTTCGCCGGACTCATCGAAGAGGACTCGATGGTGTCCTACCCCGCAGAGATCGAAGCCGAGATGCGCTCTTTTTGCGAGAAAGAGCTCGAGCGCTTCGTTCCCCCGGCGATCTTGTTTCCCTGCCGTCTCTAGTGCGCCGGCGTCGGGCGCTACGATGGCGTGACAAGAGATTGTTCATTTTCGTACAGATCCTTTACGGCCCTCTCACGAGTCGAAGGCACAAAGCGTTTATATACAGCATGTTAACTTTTTCTTAACATGGCACGACATCTGCAATGTGCTTGATAGCACATGAGATCCGCTTGGCGAATGAAACTCGGAACCATCGCGCTCCTTTTGCTGTTGCTTGGAGCCACGCCGACGCTCGCCCAACCCACGGGTCGCCTCCTCGCCGGCCACGCGGACTTTGTCTGCCCGACCTGCCCCGCCGACGTCGTGACGATGAGCGCGACAGAGGTCATGGTCCTCATCGTCTCCACGGTCCTGGAAAACGGCGTCTCCCTGCTTCTCGTCGGTGCGACGGCAGCGGTCGGGCTCCCGTGGGTCATCGCCGGGATCGCGATCGCGATTATCTACCTACCGCGCTGGCTCAAAGTCACGTAGTCGGTCTCTCGACCCGCTAGCCGAAGCACCACCTGCCGTTTGCTTGGGCGCCGTTATAGGATCCACGGCATGGGAAGCGTCGCGCCGCCGCCGAGGCTCGACTGATTTTGGCCGTGCCCGCTCGCGACTTTCGGACGCTCCGTGGCGAGGCTCGCTTCGAGCAGGAGATCAAGAAGAGTCGTTTCATCGGAATCGCCTCGCCCATCACCTCGGAAGACGACGCGCGGTCGATGCTCGACAAGATACGTTCCGAGACACCCGACGCTACACACCACTGTTGGGCCTACATCGTGGGCAATCCGGAGGCGAGCTCACGCATCCGCGCGAGTGACGACGGCGAGCCGAGTGGGACGGCCGGAAGGCCGATCCTGGCGGTACTGCGGCACAAGAGCATAGGCGACGCCGCCCTCGTCGTGGTCCGCTATTTCGGAGGGACCAAGCTGGGCAGCGGCGGCTTGACGCGCGCGTACGCCTCTACCGCAGCTGAGACTCTCGAAAGGGCGACCCTCGAGACGCACGTTCCCGAGACGCTGGCCCTCATCCGGGCCGACTTCCCGGACGAGGCGATCGTCCGCCGCCTCGTGGAGGAGTCCGGCGTCGATCTCCTAGGAACCGAGTACGGAGACCGCGTCGAGCTTACGATACGCGTCGCGACGAATGCTCTCGATGACGTGCGAGCTGCGCTCCGTGAACGCACCAGCGCCCGCGCCCAACTCGTTGCGTTATAGTTCCTGCCACAGGAGATCGCATGAAAACCTACCTACCGTTTCTATTCGCCCTCGGCACCGCGCTGTGTTGGGGGCTCTACGGCCCCACGCTCGGCAAGGCGAGACTCGCCGACGCCGATCTCTCCCCGTTCAAGCCTTATGTCGGCATCGGAATCGCTTATCTGTTCATTGCCATCATCGGCGGGCTCGTCGGGATGTGGTACAAGGGCGATAGCTTCTCCGCAGCCGGAGCCGCCGGCTGGTGGGGCCTCGCGGCAGGTGTGCTCGGCGCGCTGGGCGCCTTCAACTTGACTTTGTGCATGTTCAACGGCGGCGCTCGCATCCCGCACGCGGTCATGCCCGTCGTCTTCGGCGGCGCTGTCACGGTCACCGCGCTGTATACCGTGCTCTCCTCGGGCGGAAAGCTCCAAGCAAGCCCGATGCTATGGGTCGGCATCGCCGGGATGCTCGTCTCGATCGTTATCATCACCCAAAACACCCCGCATGCCGCTCCGGCGCCCGCGACATCCGAGAGCACGACCGCTCCTCGCTCCGACCACGCGGACCAACGTCTTGAGTGAGACTCGCTATCTCTACTGCTGGTTCGACACCGAGTACACGACGCTCGAGCTCGACCGCGCCAAGCTCCTACAGGTGGCCCTGATCGTCACCGACGACACGCTCCGCCCGATTCAAACGGAGACATCGAGCATCGATACGAAGCTTCTTCGTAAGGACGGCCTGTCGATGTGCGTGGCACCGCCGCCGAGAGAGGAGATGTCCGACCACGTGCGTGACTACTATCAGCCTCTCCTCGACGAGTGCGACCGCTCCGGCAAGCCGGTAGAAGAGGTCGACGGTCAGCTCGCCGCTTTCATGGAGAGCTTTCCGGAAACCGAGCGCGAAGACGTACGCGAGCGGCCGATCATGGCCGGAAACTCGATCTATGCGGACGCGTTTCTGGCGCGCAAGTACTTGCCGCGCTTCGCCTCGCAGTTGAACTACCGCATGTTCGACGTCTCGACGCTGAAGCTCGAATGGCTGTTCCACTATCGAAAAGACCGGTTCCGAAAGTTGAATCAGGCGGAGAACATCCAGAAATATTACCGGGGTGAAGATCCGATCGCCGGCGCAAAACATGATGCTTATTACGACATCCAGGCATCGATGGCGGAGCTCGCCTACTACCGATCGCTAACCCGCGTGGAGTCCTAACAAGATGGACCAAGAACCGATCCTTAGAGACGAGCGGGGCACGTCCTCGATTCCGTTGAGACCGATCGCCGGCGAGGCGCTCTCGCGCTGGCTCGACTCTCGGCCGACCACAGCGAAACGATGGGTCACCGCGAACGACTTCGAGGCCAAAGCGGGGACGTTTTGCGCGATTCCGGCAGAGTCGGGTGAGATCGCCGAGGTGCTCGTCGGTGAGGGTGAGGCGCTTTGGGACTGGGCCGGTCTACCCTCGAAGCTGCCGCCGGGTGACTTCCATATCGACGCCGAGTTAGAGCCCGACGCCTCCGCTCGCCTCGCATTGGGCTGGGCGCTCGGGACGTACCGGTTCGATCGGTTTCGAACGAAGCCATCCGAGAGCTTGGCGACTCTGAGCTGGCCGGACGGATGCGACCGCGACGCGATCCGTCGAGCGGCGAGCGCCACGTTCCTCGTGCGAGACCTCATCAATCGTCCGGCGTCGGATCTGGGGCCCCAGGCGCTCGCCGATGCCGCCGAAGAGCTCGCCGCACGTCACGACGCGTCTTGTCGCGTTCTCGTTGGCGATGCTCTGTTGGACAACGACTACCCCGCCATCCATGCCGTCGGCAGGGCCGCCTCACTCGAGCGCGCACCGCGGTTGATCGACATCTCCTGGGGTGAGCCGTCGGCGCGAAAACTGACTCTCGTCGGCAAAGGCGTCTGCTTCGACAGCGGCGGATTGGACTTGAAGCCGGCCGCCGGCATGAAGCTCATGAAAAAGGATATGGGCGGCGCTGCGCATGTGCTCGGACTCGCGTCGATGATCATGGACGCGAAGCTTCCGGTGCGCTTGCGGGTGCTCGTCCCCGCGGTCGAGAACAGCGTGTCGGCTGACGCGTACCGGCCACTCGACGTCGTCCCGACGCGAGCCGGAAAGACCATCGAGATCGGCAACACCGACGCCGAAGGTCGCGTCATCCTGGCGGATGCATTGAGCGAGGCCTCGACCGACGAGCCCGATCTCCTCATCGACTTCGCGACGCTCACGGGCGCGGCTCGGATCGCGCTCGGCGGTGAGCTCCCCGCCTTGTTCGTGAATGACGACGCGGTGGCCGCCGGCATCGTCGACCATGGCCTCCGTGCCGATGACCCCTTGTGGCGCATGCCGTTATGGGCGCCCTATCGGTCGATGATCGACGGCAAAGTCGCCGACATCACGAACTCGGCGGACGGTCCGCTCGGTGGAGCGATCACGGCGGCGCTCTTTCTCCAGGAATTCGTGAGCCCCGGCATCCCATGGGCCCATATCGACATGATGGCGTGGAACCAGAAGAGCCGTCCGGGCCGCCCCGAGGGCGGCGAAGCGATGGGCATGCGCGCGATCTACGCTTTCATCGCGGAGCGCTTCTCTCCTTCGACCAGCTCTGCCGGATAACGTTCCGCATCCCGGGGCTCGCCAGCTGAAAGTTCCGGCCCACCCGTCTCGGCGGCAAGAACCATTTCCACAAGAACACGCCGATGACGCTGTCTTCGGATTCGATCGATCGAAGAGCGACGCTCATGCAAAGCTCCTGTAACGAGCGCGAACCGGCATCGTCGGTCGCATAGTCCCAAGGCTCTATCGCCGCTCGGTAGGATTGATTGTAGCCGAGCTCCGTGAACAGAATCGGACGGCGACGCTCTGCGGCATAGCTCGCTAGACGGCCCATCCATCGGTCCCATCCATTCTCGATGGCCGCGCGCCCCGGATCCTCTTCATCCGTCAACGGAAAGTAGGCTTGGATGCCGACCCAGTCCAGGGAGTCCCAGAAAGCGACGTTCGCGTAGTCGTCCCAATTCGCCGCATAGGTCAGTGGCACGTCCGTTACCGCACGGACTTTCGCGATGAGCGCACGCCAACGAGGCGCGTCCGCTTGCAGGAGCCGAAGCTCGGTGCCCACGACGAACCCATCGGCTTTTTGGGTCCACTCCGCGAGCTCGAGGATGAAGGCCTCGTACTCGTTCCAGAACCGATCGAGCTCGTCCTTGCGCTCGAACGTGATCTCACCGCGCCACCCGAACGGTGAGCCCCAATAGGCCAAGTGAGGCTTGATGAGAATCTTGAGCCCCGCGGCGTGAGCATCGCGGATCGGCCCCACGATGTGCTCGGGAGGTTTGCTGCCAGTGTGACGCGCGCGAACGCTCCCGTCGCCTTCGATGCGCGCATAGGGGTGGATCGCGATCCAGTTGGCACCGAGAGCTCGCATCTCGACGAGCTCCGCCGGGAGTGCGTCCGAGCCCCAGTCCTGGCCTCCTCGATGCGACGAGAGCGTTATCCCGCGCACTTGGGCCGGCTCGTCGGATGCGTGGGAGAGCCCTGCAACGAGACAGGCCAGCGCGAGAAGCGCGCTACGCATCGAGCACCGCGCTCAACGTCTCCGGGCTCACCTTCTTTCCGCTCACGACCAGCACGACCTTCTTGCCCGCGTACGGTACGGGGTCTTTCGTGAGCGCCGCGATGGATAGCGCCGCCGCGCCTTCGACGAGAAGATAGTGCTTTTCGATGGTCCAGCGCATCGCTCTCGCGATGTCGTCTTCGTCGACCAGCGAGAAGGAGTCCACGACCCGCGCGCAAATCGGAAACGTGATCGCTTCCGGGTCCACGCCTCCCGCCGTCCCGTCCGCGAGTGTCGGCTCGGACGTTAGCTCGAGGATTCGCCCCTCTCGGACGGAGGCCGCCATGACGTGCGAACGCTCGGGCTGGCAACCGACGATCTGGACATCCGGTTTACGGGCTTTCAACGCGCCGCCGATGCCGGAGATGAGGCCTCCGCCTCCGACAGGCACGAGCACGGCGTCGACACCCGGGAGCTCTTTTTCGATCTCGAGGGCGACCGTTCCCTGGCCGCCGATGACTTGCGCGTCACTATAGGGAGAGACGTAGACGAGTCCCTCGGCGACTGCCGCTTTCTGGGCCTCGAGCTCGCCGACGACGGAGTCTTGCCCCACGAGCCGGAGCTCGACATCGTAGGCCTTCAACGCCTCGTGCTTCGCCTTCGCGACGGTCTCGGGCAGGTAGATGACGCCGCCGATACCCGTCCCGGTGAGGGCGTGCGCCACCGCGGCGGCGTGGTTTCCGGACGAGGCGGTGACGACTCCCGAGGGCGGAACGGCACGCTCGGCGAGCGAGAGGATCTTGTTCGCGGCGCCGCGGAGCTTGAAGGAGCCGGTGATCTGCTGGCATTCGAGCTTGAGATATACCTCCGCGCCGGTACTCTCGCTCAAGAAAGGCGAGTACTCGAGGGGGGTCTCGCGAATGTGCCCACGGAGGCGGCGGAGAGCGGTCTCTGCCTCCAATCGAATTTCTGAATCGCGCATGCCGACCATTGTAGTTAAAATGGCGGATTCAACAGGAGGACGAAAAAGTGTCGAATTCCATTCTCAATGTGCCGAAGCCGATAAACGAGCCGGTACAGGACTATGCCCCCGGCAGCCCCGAGCGCGAGACCCTGACGAGCGCCCTTAACGAAATGATGGGTAAAGAAGTCGAGATCCCGATCATCGTCGGCGGCAAGGAAATCCGCACCGGCGATATGGGCGACTGCCGATGCCCGCATGATCACGGCCACGTACTCGGCCGCTACCACAAGGCGAATGCCGAGGTCGTCCAGCAGGCCGAGCGTGCCGCCGCCGAGGCGTGGCACGACTGGTCCACGATGGACTGGCGCGCGCGCGTGAGCGTCTTTCTGAAGATGGCCGAGCTCTTGGCGACGAAGTATCGTCCCGTCCTCAATGCAGCGACGATGCTGGGGCAGTCGAAGACTTGTCACCAGTCGGAGATTGACGCGGCGGCGGAGCTCGTGGACTTCTACCGTTTCAACGCGTCCTACGTCGAAGAGATCTACGCCGGCCAGCCGCTCTCCGGCCCCGGGATGTGGAACTATGTCGAGTATCGAGCGCTCGAGGGCTTCGTCTTTGCCGTCACCCCGTTCAATTTCACGGCGATTGGCGGGAATCTCTCCACGAGCCCCGCGCTCATGGGAAACACCGTCCTGTGGAAGCCGGCGTCTACCGCAGTGCTGTCCTCCTATTACTTGATGGAGCTGTTCCGAGAGGCCGGACTTCCCGACGGCGTCGTCAACTTTCTACCCGGCTCCGGCGGCGCAATCGGCGGCCCGGTGATGGATCTCCCGACGCTGGCCGGCATCCACTTCACCGGCTCCACCGAAGTGTTCCAGAATATGTGGTCGACCGTCGGCACGAACATCAAGAACTACAAGGTCTACCCACGAATCGTCGGCGAGACCGGCGGCAAGAACTACGTCTTCGCGCACCCCTCAGCCGATCTCGACGCGCTCGTCGCCAACACATTGCGAGGGGCGTTCGAGTATCAAGGTCAGAAGTGCTCGGCCGCATCGCGAGCCTACATCCCCCAAAGCTTGTGGAGCGAGTTCAAGGAGCGCTATGTCGCCGAGGTGGCCACCATCAAGATGGGTGACGTCCGTGACTACAAGACGTTCATGGGCGCCGTCATCGACAAAGCCGCCTTCGACAGCATCACCGAGTATATCGACTACGCGAAAGAGTCCCCGGATGCGGAGTTCATCACCGGCGGCGGCTATGACGACTCGAACGGCTACTTCATCGAGCCTTCGACCGTCGTCACGACGGACCCCCACTTCAAGCTCATGGAAGAGGAGATCTTCGGCCCCGTCATCACGATCTACGTCTACCCGGACGACAAGTTCGAGGAGACGCTCGAGGAGTGCAACAACACTTCACCCTACGGGTTGACCGGCGGTATCTTCGCGAACGATCGCAAGGCAATCGAGACGGCCTACGCGGCGCTTCGACAAACCGCCGGAAACTTCTACATCAACGACAAGCCTACGGGCGCCGTCGTCGGTCAACAGCCCTTTGGGGGAAGCCGCGCTTCGGGAACCAACGACAAGGCGGGCTCGGCAGGCAATCTGTTCCGCTGGCTCAGCATGCGTACCGTCAAGGAAACATTCGTTCCGGCGACCGACTACCGCTACCCGTTCCTGGGCGAGTGATCTACGTGCGCGTGCGCCCGGTCTACACGACTCGGGCGTACGCGCGCTAGTAGCCGTGCTCGGAAGAGACGAGGTTTTCCGGCTTCTCGCCACCGAGAAAACGCGCGAGGTTGTCGCAGAACAGCGCCGCTATCTTCTCCTGCCAACCGAGGACATCGCCCGTATGGGGCGTCACGACGAGGTTGTCGAGGCTCCACAGCGCGCTGTCCACCGGAAGCGGCTCCGTCGCGAAGACGTCCATGATGGCGCTAGCGAGG
>Ga0315338_1001152_pt1 | contig 37800 bp, 40 predicted proteins | sample ASW8metaG_FD_204518 | JGI IMG/M metagenome (GOLD analysis project Ga0315338, IMG submission 204518) | Ammonia-oxidizing marine archaeal communities from Monterey Bay, California, United States - ASW #8 | ecosystem: Environmental > Aquatic > Marine > Coastal | place: USA: California | collected... | reverse complement strand
TTTGTATATTTTCTAATTCATTCTCATAATTTTTTAATTTCTCAAGAAGTTCTTGTTCTTTTGCTCTAAATCTTTGTTCAGCTTCTTTTTGTATTTTCTCAACTTTTGTAAATGGTGTTGAAGTTGCACCTTTTCCTCTTAATCCTATTAAATCCTCTGTCCCATTTAAATATTCTAATATATTAACTGTAAAATCAGCATTATTCGCAACAGGGGTAGCTCCTCCTGATTGCTCATATTTAAGCCAAAATTCATCGTATAACATATCAGCGTCTGCAACTACAACTAATGTAGATGGTTGAATAGATTCACTAATATGTTTATTTTTATCAAAGTCGTCTTTTCCACCTGTGTCAGGAGGGCCATCTGGAAAATTTGAAATAAAATTTCCCTTTATTTCAGCAGCTAAAGTTAGTTCTTCATTTGATGGGATAAAATTTCTTAACAAAGTAGTTGGATCCGGAGTAAATCTAACATCATCTGCATCAATTTGCATTGATTGAGTTGTGCTCCAAACTAATCTTTTAAAACTAATATTCTTATTATTGCCATTGTTCTTAAGAAATCCGCTTGTAGCGAAAGTTAATCTTTGGACTTCAGAAGTTACTTGATGAGTATCATCCATGTGATCTTTTTTGATATCTAGCCAAGCAAGATAATCTGTAACAGATGGCTGGTCAGAAGCCCCTATCTCAACTCTTCTAGCAGAAAGCAAATCTCCAACAACTTTATTTTCTACTAATTCTATACCCCATTTATTCAAAAGTTGGCTCAAATTAGATTCGTTGCTGCCTTCTCCTATTTGATTTTTATCAGGAGAAAAACTTTCTGTTTCTGAATTAGGATCAATGAAAATAAGAAGCTTTCCTCCTCTTAATACAAATTGATCAATCCTGTACATTAAACTTTCTGAAATTCTTTTTGGATGAACTAACATTAATAATTTAAGTCCCTCAGGTAAAGATTTTGTTTTTTCATGAATTCTTGTAATTTCAAAAAATTCTTTCATTTGATTATAAACAGCCCAGGGAGGTGCTGTCGCTGCATCTTGAGTTTTTGCTAAAGGATTAAAAGTCCCTAACATAGGTAAATCGGTATACAAACCAACTGTTCTTCTATTTGGATTTGCTAGATTTGTAACTATTTTACTTAAATCATATTCTAAAAAAGGACTTCTGTCTGGTTGAAAGAAAATAATTTTTTCTTCATCGTCAGTGCTATTAGTTGCTATTAATCCAAAATATCCATAAACACCAGCCATTATTTCAGCACCTTGCAGGCCATATTCAACAGCTTTATCTTCTTCATTTGAGAAAGGTTTTGGATTAAAAATTTTTAACCTAATCTTATTATTAGATAATAGTACGTACTGCTCTAATATCTCTTTTACTCTCGCATAATAATTTTGATACACTGGATTAATATCTCCAATTTGTTTTGTATAAAATAATTTAAAATCCAGTGGTTCATTGATAGATTTTAGAATCTTTTTTGTTCCATCAGATAAAGTGTATACTTCAGATTTTGTTAGATCAAATCTTAAATTTTTAAAAAAATTTTTATTTAAAACATTAAATGAAAAAAAAGAGATAATTGCTAAAATTACAATTAAAGAAAATCTTTTTTCAATATTTATTATTTTTTTTAACATAACAGTTTAATTAAATTTTTTAAACTCAACTACAACAACATTCAAAAAAAGCCAAAACACAATAACACTTAAGTAAAAAAGAAAATCTCTTATTTCTATAACTCCTTTTGTAATAGATTCAAAATGTACTAAAAAGCTCATGGAAGAAATTATATTAACTAAAAACTCAGGAGCCCATACTTTAAAAAAATTTAATACTATATCTACACCGCTCATGGTAAAAATAAAACAAACTGTTGCTGCTATTACAAAAGCTATAACTTGATTTTTAGTAATAGCAGAAATACAAGATCCTATGGATAGATAAGCCCCTGACATAAATAAACTACCAACATATCCTGCTAAAATAACTCCGTTATCTGGTTGGCCTAAATAATTTACTGTTATCCAGATTGGAAATGTCAAAACTAAAGCAATAAATATAAAAATCCAAGCTGCAAAAAACTTTCCAATTACTGCTTGTGTAGTTGTTAGAGGAAGAGTCATTAATAATTCTATTGTTCCAGTCTTTCGTTCCTCAGCCCATAATCGCATTGTAACAGCCGGTATTAACAAGATGTACACCCAAGGATGGAAAGTAAAAAAAGCATTTAGATCTGCTTGTCCTCTAGCAAAAAAATTCCCTAAATAGAAGGTAAAAGAACCAATAAGTGTTAAAAAAATTACTATAAAAACATATGCAAGCGGTGTAGAAAAATAACTAGCTAATTCTCTTTTTACTATATTTAAAAGGACAGTCATGAATGATTATTTACTTAATGTAATTTCTCTAAATATGTTATCTAAGTTATTGTTTTTATATATTTTTTTTAATTCAGTAGGTTTTTTATCAATAATTTTTTTTCCTTTAGCTATAATACATGCACGAGAGCAAACAGCGTCAACTTCCTCTAATATATGAGTCGAAATTATTATTGCTTTTTCTTTACCCATTTTATTTATTAAGTTTCTTATATGATGTTTTTGATTGGGATCAAGTCCATCTGTTGGTTCGTCTAAAACTAAAATTTCCGGATTATGAATTAGTGCTTGTGCTAAACCTACTCTTCTTTTATATCCTTTAGATAAAGTGTCAATTGGTTGATTAATTACATCAGTTATTTGTGTTTTTACAACAACGCTATCTAATGCTTTTTTAAATTCTTTTGAAGTCATTCCTCTAATATGTGCAACAAATTTCAACATATTGATTGGCGTCATATCACCATATAAAGGTGCTCCTTCGGGAAGATATCCTATTAATTTTTTACACTCTATTGGATGAGTTTCAACATTCATTCCTTTAACTTCTATAACTCCTTCTGTAGGTTTTATAAAACCAGTAATCATTTTCATAGTAGTTGATTTTCCTGCTCCATTTGGACCAAGAAACCCAAGAACTTCACCTCTTTTCACGCTCATAGTAAGATTATTAACGGCCACAAATTCATCAAATTTTTTTGTTATATTAGTAATAGAAATCATTTTTTTTTATTTAATTTAATAAGCCATAGACGGAACCTTAATTTTTTTTATTTTAACAATTCTTTTTTTATAAACTTTTTTTGTTTTTTTTGCATCAAATTTTTTTTTATTATTTATAACTAAATTTTCTTTGTAAACTTCCTGGCAAATTTGCTTTAATTTCAATGTCCTAGCTAAAGAGCAATCTTTTTTAAATATATAAGAAAGAGCGTGGTCAGTAGTAGTTTTATCTGTAGTGACAAATGAAAGAAAATCAGCGCTGTTTTTTGAATAATTTAAACTATCAAAGATGCTTTGTAATGATATTGAACAATTATTTAAAAATAAAAAAGATAATAAAATAAATATTTTAAAGCTTAATTTCATTATTACTTTGTCTCAAAAAAATATAACTGCTTCCCATTTTTTAAATCATAAACAATTATTTGATATTCCTCGTTTAATTTAATAATTAATATTAATTTGTCATCCGAAATATTAGCATTAATTATTTCGCTATTTTCACTTATTTTTAATTCATTTAATTCTTTTTTTTCAGGAAAAACTAAAGTTTGTTTTGAAAATACTCTATCATATATAATATAAATGACGCCAGCTGTACCAAAAAAAATTAGTAAACCCATAAGAATTACTATAAATTTTAAATATTTCATATATTTATTTAAATGTGCTTTAAAAATATAAGAATTTTGTACGAAGATAAAGACCTAATTGTAATTGATAAGCCAAGTGGTTTAACAGTACATCCTGGGGCTGGACAAAAAACACCTACATTAGTAAATTTTCTAGTCAATAAATATGGAAGAAATTTATCAAATTTATCAGGAATGGATAGACCGGGAATAGTGCATAGATTAGATAAAGATACAAGTGGTTTATTATTAATTGCTAGGAATAACGAAACGCATAGCTTGCTACAAGAAATGTTTAAAAAAAGAGAAATCAATCGTTTATATTACGCTGTTGTTTGGGGATTATTACAAAAAAATAACGGTAGTTTTACAATGAATATTGGAAGAAACCCAAAAAATAGAAAAAAATTTTCTATTTTTCAAAATGGTGGAAAAAGTGCAGTGACAAAATACAAAGTAAAAAAAAATTTCTCAAATGTTGCATCGTTAATTGAATGTAAATTATTAACAGGAAGAACTCATCAAATAAGAGTACATCTTTCTAGTGCTGGAAATTCTATTATAGGAGATAAAAAATATGGAAAAAATAAATCAAAATTAATAAAAAATGTGGATAAATCTATAGCAAACTATATAGTTTCGTTTAATAGACAAGCTTTACATGCCTATTTTTTAAGCTTCATTCATCCAATAAAAAAAGAGAATATAAAAATTATTTCTAAATTACCTAGTGATTTCAATTATTTAGTAAACAAACTAAAATCAATTTAATCTCTTGACAAACATCATATAATTATGAGAAACTGTGGATAAGTGATAAAGTAAATATTATTTAATAGAATCGTTATATAACTATCGGATTCTATTAATTATTTAAGGATAATAATATGACAGCTATTTTTAAACACTTACCAAGAATCACTTCAGAAAACGGTCTAAATAGATATTTACAAGAAATAAGAAAATATCCTCTTTTAGAACCTAAGTATGAAAGAGATTTAGCTATGAAATGGACAAAAAAACAAGATATTGAATCAGCTCATATTTTAGTTACAAGCCACTTAAGATTAGTTGCGAAAATTGCAATGGGCTACAAAGGTTACGGGCTTCCAATAAATGAATTAATCTCTGAAGGAAATATTGGTATGCTGGAATCAATAAAAAGATTTGATTATAAAAGAGGATTTAGACTAGCTACATATGCAATGTGGTGGATAAGAGCGTCTATCCAAGAATATATTTTACACAGTTGGTCTTTAGTTAAAATGGGCACAACTGCTGCGCAAAAAAAATTATTTTTTAATTTAAGAAAAATTAAATCAAGTTTAAGGGCGTATGAAGAAGGAGATATGTATCCTGAAAATGTTAATAAGATAGCAAAAAACTTAAATGTTTCAAAAAAAGAAGTGACAGATATGAATAGAAGATTAGCTGGTCCAGATCATTCACTCAATGCTCCTTTAAGAGAAGATGGAGAAGGAGAATGGCAAGATTGGTTGGTTGATAGTTGTCCATCTCAAGAGTATTTAATATCAAATTCTCAAGAGTTAAATCAAAGAAAAGATTTACTTGATAAAGCTATAAATGTTTTAAGCCCAAGAGAAAAATACATAATGGTTCAAAGAAGATTGCAAGATAAACCAAAAACTCTCGAACATTTAAGCAATCATTACAAAATTTCAAGAGAAAGAGTTAGGCAGATTGAAGTAAGAGCAATGGAAAAACTAAAAAAATCTGTAAAAAATTTATTAATTAAAAGAAATCTTGATAGAGAAGAAATTACAGCTTTGTAAATTAATCTATCTTTCTTAAATTAATAATATCGTTTCTATCAGGTCCATTAGATAAAAAAACTATTGGAGTGTTAATAAGTTTCTCAATAATTTTAATAAATCGTTGTGCTTTTTGAGGAAGTGATTTTTTATTTTTTATACCAGTAGTATTTGCACACCATCCATCTACAGTTAAATAAACAGGTTTTACATTGTTTAAAATTTTATTTGAACTAGGCATAAAATGAATTTTTTTTTTTCCATTTTTATATTGATAACAAATTTTTATTTTTTTAAAATTATCCAGCACATCAATTTTTGTTAATGCTATAGAATCGATACCTGCAATTTGAATAGCTTTTCTGCACTGAACCGCGTCAAACCATCCACAACGTCTCGGCCTATTGGTAACACTTCCAAACTCATTTCCATTTTTTGCAATTTCTAATCCTATGTCAGATTTAATTTCTGTTGGAAAGGGACCTTCGCCAACCCTTGTTGTATATGATTTTAAAACACCTAGTATATGACCAATTTTAGATGGTTTTATTCCTATACTTGTAGCTGCAGTAGCTGGAATAGTATTACTTGAAGTCACAAATGGAAAAGTTCCATGGTCTATATCTAACATTAATCCTTGCGCACCTTCAAAAAGTAATTTTTTTTTAAAAAAAAATTTACTATTAATAAATTCACTCACATCTATAGAAAATGGTAATATTTTTTTTCTTAATGAAACTAATAATTTAAAAGTTTCATTAAAAGATATTTTTTTTTCTGATAAATTTTTTAAAAAAATATTATGAAAATCTATTAAGTTTTTTAATCTAGTTTTAAGAACGTTTGTGTCTTCTAGGTCATATATCTTCAAACCTCTTCTAGCAATCTTATCTTCATAACAAGGTCCTATTCCTCTTCCTGTAGTTCCAATTTTTTTTTTTGATAATCTTTTTTCTCGTACTTGATCAATGATAGAATGAAAAGGTAATAAAATTGAAGCGTTATTTGCTATTTTTAGATTTCTTTGAGATATTTTTATTTTTCTTTTTCTTAATAAATCTATCTCTTTTAGAAAATGGACAGGGTCTATAACTACACCACTTCCAATTATACACAATTTATTTCTAATCAACCCTGATGGTAGAATGCTTAATATAAATTTATCTTTACCTGTAACAATTGTGTGCCCAGCATTATGACCGCCCTGAAATCTTAATACTACATCAAATTTACTACACAAATGATCTACAATTTTACCTTTTCCTTCATCACCCCATTGTGCGCCAACTATTGTAATATTCTTCATTTTAATGGTTTTATCTTATTGTTTTTAAATATAAATTTACAATTATGTAATTTAGCAATTTTTTTATCATTATCACTGTCAATATTTTGAATTATAACCCATCCTTTTTTTCTTAATTTTGACAAATTTTTATCAAAAATACTTTCAAAAGATACTAAGAGTTTTTTTTTTTTATATTTGACAATATTTTTTAATTCTAAAAATTGATTTAAAAAAAAGGTAGTACCAACAGCATCTTTATTTTTTGAAGTTACGTACCGCCCTCCTCTACAGACTTCTTTACTAGAATTTAAACAGAAAATACTAAATGTTATTCCTGTATAATATTCAAATCCTCTATGGTCTAATAAATCTATTGAAATTTTATAATCATCAGAATTCTTTTTTTCCAATAAAAAACAAATTTTTATAAAATCTTTTATAACTTTTTTAGCATTAGTTCCTAATTTTATTTTTTTAATTTTTTTTAGATTTTTTTTTAAAGGACCTGATGAATTAATTATTTCATTTAAAACGTTAAATAATTTAACATCATAATTATAAATTTCCTTGATATTTTTTTTCGCAACAAGCTTTCTTAAGTTAATTCTTTTAGCTGAAGAAACTTTAAAATCATCAAATATTTTCTCTAGTATTATTGGAACATTTATATCTAAACTAATTTTTTTAAAATTAATCTTTTTTAAAGAGTCTAAACTTAAATTAATTACTTCAAGATCAGCAAACAATTTTTTTGACCCTATAATTTCAACTCCAGCTTGTTTAAATTGTCTATCAGTTGATAATTTTGGTTTGTCTGCCCTAAAAACATCTCCGAAATAACATAATCTTATTGGTTTTGGTAAACTAAATAACCTATCTTCAGCTATTCTAGCTAATTGGCTTGTAATATCAGGTCTTAATGATATTTTTTCTTTTGTTAATGGATCAAAAAAAGATAAGGTTTTTTTATTTAATAATTTATTTTTTACGTCAGATAAAGTTTTTTCATATTCAATTATTGGTGGATCTATAAATGAATAACCCCATGATTCAAAATTTTCTAATAATTTTCTTCCATATTCAAATTGAAGGTTTGCTTCGTTTGTTAAAATATCTCTAAAACCTGTGGGAAGTAAATTTTTTTTCTGATTCATACATTATATGTTATAATAATTCAAAAAATTATTACTACTTTTTTAATGTCTCTTAGGGGAGCGAGAATAGCTGAGAAAAAAAACCCTTAAGACCTGAACTAAATAATTTTAGCGTAGGGAAAGAGAAATGGATAAAAGAATTAATAATAAAACAAAAGAAAATATTACAATTGGACCATTTCCTTCTTCAAAAAAGATTTATTTAAAAGGAAAAATTTTCTCTAATATTAGAGTCCCAACTAGACAAATTAAATTATCTAAAGAAGCTAAACCAAATATAATTCATTTATACGATACTTCAGGTGTTTATTCAGAATTTAAAAACAATGATGATTTTAATATAAATTTAGGCTTAAAAAAGAATAGAGGTAAATGGATAAAACAAAATAAATCTATAATCAAGTATATAGGTCGTAAAGTAACTTATAAAGATAATGGTTTTACAAAAAAAAGTGGAAAAATTTTACATATTTTTAAAAAAGAAAAAAATGTTTATAAGGCAAAAAAAAGTAGCTCTATTACTCAGTTATATTATGCCAAAAAAGGAATAATAACTCCTGAAATGGAGTATGTTTCTATAAGAGAAAATGAATTAAGAAAAGAAGAAAAAAAGAAAATTCAAAAAGGAGGGTTGCCTCAAATAATAACTCCAAAATATGTTATGGATGAAATAGCAAGAGGTAGGGCGATTATTCCATCTAATATTAATCATACAGAGTTAGAACCAATGATAATTGGTAGAAATTTTTATGTAAAAATTAATGCAAATATTGGAAATTCAGCTATAACTTCTGATGCTATTAACGAAGTAGAAAAAATGGTATGGGCAATTAGATGGGGCGCCGATACAATTATGGATTTATCTACGGGAAAAAACATTCATAACATTCGTGAATATATTATAAGAAATTGTCCTGTGCCTCTTGGAACAGTACCCATTTATCAAGCTTTAGAAAAAGTGGAAAGTCCTGAAGATTTAACATGGGAAGTTTATAGAGATACATTGATTGAGCAAGCAGAGCAAGGTGTAGATTATTTTACAATTCATGCTGGTGTAAGAATGCAATATATACCGTTAACCTCAAAAAGAACAACCGGTATTGTTTCTCGTGGTGGTTCTATAATGGCTAAGTGGTGTCTAGCTCATCACAAGGAGAATTTTTTATATACTAAATTTAAAGAAATATGTGAAATTATGAGGAGTTATGATGTTTCTTTTTCCCTAGGTGATGGGTTAAGACCTGGTTCAATAGCAGATGCAAACGACAAAGCTCAATTTGCTGAACTTGAAACTTTAGGCGAGTTAAATAAAATTGCATATAAAATGGATTGTCAGGTCATGATTGAAGGACCTGGCCATATACCAATAAATCTAATTAAAGAAAATGTTACAAAACAATTAAAGATATGTAATGAAGCTCCTTTTTACACCTTAGGTCCTTTAACTACTGATATAGCTCCTGCTTATGATCACATAACAAGTGCAATTGGAGCAGCAATGATCGGATGGTATGGAACTGCAATGCTGTGCTATGTTACACCAAAAGAACACCTTGGTCTTCCTGATAAAGAAGATGTAAAAGAAGGGGTTATTACATATAAAATAGCAGCTCATGCTGCTGATTTAGCTAAAGGTCATCCTGGCGCCAGAATTAGAGATGATGCTTTGAGCCAAGCAAGGTTTGAGTTTAGATGGCATGATCAATTTAATTTGTCATTAGATCCAGAAAAAGCAAAGTCATTACATGATGAAACATTGCCATCAGAAGGTGCAAAAGTTGCTCAATTTTGTTCTATGTGCGGTCCTAAATTTTGCTCAATGCATATAACTCATGATATCAGAAATTACGTAAAAAAAGGAATGAAAGACATGTCTAAAAAGTATTTAAATCTTAATAAATATAAAACTTCTAAAAAAATTACAATAACGAAAGATAGAATTTAAGTGGTCTAGTTTCAATGGGGTCTCGTTTAGAAAAAAAGATTATTAACAGTGAAGACTTCAAATCTCTAGTTAAAAGAAAGTCTTTTGTTAGCTGGCTTCTATTAGCCGTTACACTTTTAACTTACTTTTCTTTTATTCTCCTAGTTGCCTTTTTCCCTGAAGTGCTGGGGTTTAGAATATCCGATGAATCGATTATCACAATTGGAATTCCCATTGGAGTTTCGATTATACTCTTGGCTTTTGCATCAACGGGAATTTACGTCTTTATAGCAAATCGAGAATTTGACCAAACAGAGAAAAGAATCCTAAAAAAGAATAAATGACAAATTATCCGGCCATAACAATGTTCTTCATATTTGTCTTCGCAACTCTTGTGATCACCTATTGGGCTTCCAAAAGGACAAAATCCCGTTCTCACTTTTACGCTGCAGGGGGGAAAATTACTAGCCTGCAAAACGGATTAGCTATTGCAGGTGACTATATGTCTGCTGCATCTTTTTTAGGTATTTCCGGTCTTATCTATCTTTCGGGATATGACGGTCTTATTTATTCGATTGGATTTCTTGTAGGATGGCCAATTATACTATTTCTACTCGCTGAACGGCTACGTAATTTAGGAGATTATACATTTGCCGACGCTACATCACACCGACTTGATCAGACCCAAATAAGATGCCTTGCTGCAAGCGGGTCATTGGTAACTGTCGCCTTATACCTAATTGCGCAAATGGTTGGAGCAGGCAAACTGATTCAACTACTATTCGGGCTCCCCTATGAGTTGGCTGTCGTTATTGTTGGGGTGCTGATGATTCTCTATGTAAGTTTTGGTGGCATGTTAGCAACCACCTGGGTTCAAATTATCAAAGCTGTTTTACTTTTGTCTGGTGCAACCTTTATGGCAATCGCAGTTATGTGGACTACTGGTTTCAGTTTCGAGACACTTTTTCAGAAGGCGGTAAACGCCCATCCCAAAAGTTACGCTATCATGCAGCCTGGCGGGTTGATATCGGATCCTATTTCGGCAATATCTCTAGGGATAGCTCTTATGTTTGGAACAGCGGGGCTTCCTCATATTCTAATGCGCTTTTTTACCGTTAAGGACGCAAAAGAGGCACGTAAATCGGTTTTTTTTGCCACAGGTTTTATTGGTTATTTCTACATACTAACCTTCATAATAGGTTTTGGGGCAATTATGTTAATTTCGACAAACCCTGAATTTTTGAACGCAGACGGAGGGTTAAGAGGAGGAAATAATATGGCCGCAATACATCTTGCAAACGCTGTCGGGGGGAATATTTTTTTGGGATTTATATCAGCCGTAGCCTTCGCCACAATACTTGCTGTAGTATCAGGACTTACCCTTGCCGGAGCCGCAGCAGTTAGCCATGATCTATATGCTTGCGCCCTCAAAAAAGGGAAAGTTAACGAAAAAGATGAATTATTTGTCTCAAAAATCTCAGCTGTTACTCTGGGGTGTGTTGCTATCTTTCTTGGTATTCTTTTTGAAAAACAGAACGTTGCATTTATGGTTGGCCTTGCCTTTGCGGTAGCAGCGAGTGCAAACTTTCCAATTCTATTTCTCTCCATGTACTGGAAAAAATTAACATCAAAAGGTGCGTTAATAGGTGGTGGTGCCGGTCTTATGACAGCAACATTATTGGTAATTCTTGGTCCAGCAGTTTGGGTTGATGTCTTTGGTTATGATGAACCAATATTCCCTTATAAGTATCCAGCGCTATTTTCAGTAACAACAGCATTTATTGTAACGTGGCTATTTTCTACAATAGATAAAAGTGAATCCTCAAAACAAGAGATTGCTGCATTTGATAGACAATTTGTACAATCACAAATAGGCCTAAAAAAAAGATCAAAAAAATAAATGAAAATGAACAATTAAAAAAAGAAAGGGCCCAATGATAGGGCCCCTTCTACTCTACACCTTCACCGTGTCGGGATCAAATTCGGGAGGGTGAAACTTTTTTTTATCCTAGCTGATTGATCTTTTGTTAAGTAACCAGCAAATGATAGCTAATGCTACTAAGCCAACAATTCCGCCATCTCCAAGGTCAGCAACTAACGCTGTAATGTTACTCACTACATCTGTTCCAATAAATGGAACATTACCTGGTGACAAAAGACCTACAACTATAGCAAAAGCAATAAGCATTAGACCTACTTCGGTCAGTGCTCCTATCCATCTTTTCGCTGCATTTAAGGCATTCATTTGATTGCCCCCTATAAAAAAAAATTAGTAATTATACATAATTACTACATATAGTAGTATTACGCTATAGTACACTTAATATAGTAGATTAAAAGCTAAAAATTTCATATAAATACTATATGTTGTAATTTAGCAACACTATAGTTTGTTTTTAGTTTTTTGTGAAATATTTTATTTAAATCAATTTTTTTATTTTATTACTTAGTTTCTTTTCTAACATATTGATTTTACTGTATTCTTTTCCTTCTACTAATAATCTAATAACTGGTTCGGTCCCAGAAAATCTTATTAACACTCTATCTCCATTAATAATTTTGTTGTTGTAAATTCTTATTAAGTTATTAATTTTTTTATTTTTTTTGACTAAAGAATCTTTTAATTTTATGTTTTTTTGTATTTGAAAATAGGGATTATAAAGATCAAAAATTTCACTAGTTTTTTTATTATATTCTGAAATTATTTTAATTAAATATAAAGCTATTAAAATGCCGTCGCCTGAAGGACCGAATTCTTTTAAAATTATGTGACCTGATTGCTCTCCACCTATAAAACAATTTTTTTTTTTCATTAACTCATAAACAAACTTATCCCCTACCTTTGACTTATAAAATTTTAATCCAATTCTATTAATAAATTTTTCAAGTCCTCTATTTGACATTGTTGTGCCTACCATTGCATTTATTTTTAGTTTAGATTTGCACAAAAAATATTGAGTTAAACCCGCTAAAATTTTATCTCCATCAATTATCTTTCCCTTTTCATCGCAACAAATTATTCTATCTCCATCTCCATCGAAGGAAATACCAAAATCAGCAGACTTTTCTTTTACTTTTTTTATTAAACTTTGAAGATGTAGAGAACCGCATTTATAATTAATATTTCTACCATTGGGCTTATCTTTTATATAAATTAAATTAGTATTTATTCTCGAAAAAATATATTTTACAATTTTGTAAGATGATCCATTAGCGCAATCAATTATAATTTTTAATTTTCTTGGAAAATTTTTTTTTTTTAGAATTTTTATAAATTTCTTTTTATAGATAGTAAAAGGATTCGTTATTTTTTGTATTTTTCCATTATTTCTATATTTCTTTACTTTATTTGGGTTAAAAAAATTTTTTTCAATATTATATTCATCCAAATCAGACAATTTTTCTCCTTCTTTGTTGAAAAATTTTATTCCATTAAATTGGTATGGATTATGTGAGGCAGAAACAACTATACCTATATTGCAATTAAGTTTTTTTGTTAAATATGAAATTGCAGGAGTTGATATTAAACCTGCTTTAAGAACTGTTCCTCCATTGTTTTTTAAAGCATTTACAAGTTTATCCTCAATTTTTTTACTCGAATCCCTTGTATCTCTTCCAACTATAATCTTGAAATTTTGATTATTTTTTATAATAGCGTGAGACAAAGTATTTAATGATAAATCGTTAAAAATTTCATCATTTGATAAAGATCTTATGCCATCTGTTCCAAATAATTTCTTAATCATAATTTTTTTTTACTATCTTTTATGTAATTCCTGCCACACTTGTTTTGCTTGGAAGGCTTCTTTGATATCATGTACTCTAATAATATCTACCCCTTGGTCTAATGCATATTGATTAGCTGCGATTGTTCCAGGAATTCTATCAATCGGATTCTCTTTCTTACTTAATTCTGATATAAATCTTTTTCTAGAAAGTCCTATTAAAATATTACATTTTAATTTATGAAATATATTTAAATTCTGTAAAATTTGTACATTATGTCTACTTGTTTTACCAAAACCTATTCCTGGATCAACAATAATTCTATTTCTTTTTATACCCTGTTTTTCACATTTTATAATTTGTTTTTTTAAAAAAGAATATATATCCCTTGGGGCAAAATTATATTTAGGTTTTTTTTGCATAGTTTGAGGGTTACCTTGCATATGCATTAAAATTATTAGACAGTTAGAATTTTTAATTACATTAATACTGTTTGGATCGTGATTTAGCGCAGAAACATCGTTAATAATTTTTATACCATTATCCAGAGCAAACTTCATAGTCGAAGAGTTCCTAGTATCAATAGAAATATTTAATTTTTTTTTTTTTAAACCGAGAATAATAGGTTTTAATCTTTTAATTTCTAATTCTGGTTTTATAGGTTTAGCGCCTGGTCTTGTCGATTCAGCACCAATATCAATAATATCAGCCCCGATCTTTTGCATTTTCATTGCATTCTCGATAGCTATTTTTGGTTTTGAAAAATATTTTCCTCCATCTGAGAAACTGTCAGGAGTAATATTTAGTATTCCCATTATAGCTGGAGTTTTAAAACCTAGATGTGGTTTTTTTAAAAATTTCGAGGAACTCATTTGCTAATTAGTTGTTTTCCAATTGTGGTTCTGAAATACCTATTCCTTTCTTCTTTTTTTCTACAGTAGGAACAGGGGTAAGGGTTTTGTTTTTATTTTTTTTACTTTTTGCAACAAATTTTTTAATTTTTTTACCTTTAATAATGTCTTTAATTTCATCACCAGTTAATGTTTCATAATGCAACAAACCTTTAGCTAACTTATGCAATTGATTAATATTTTTTTTTAATATTGAATAAGATTTTTTATATGCTTCATCTACAATTTTTCTAATTTCTTTATCAATTTCTTGGGCTGTGCTTTCTGATATATTTTTTTTTTGTGTTACTGAATGACCTAAAAAAATTTCTTGTTCATTTTCTCCATATGCTAAAGGCCCTAATTTATCACTCATACCCCACTCTGTTACCATTTTTCTTGCTATATTTGTAGCCATACTAATATCAGATGAAGCCCCTGTAGTAACTTTAGATGGACCAAAAATTATTACCTCAGCAATTCTACCTCCCATTGCAACTGCTAAATCTGCCTCTAATTTTATTTTTGACATTGATATCCTATCACTCTCAGGTAATCGCATTACCATACCCAATGCTCTTCCTCTTGGAATAATTGTAGCTTTATGAACTGGGTCTGATTCTTTAGAATGAACAGCAACAATTGCGTGTCCTGCTTCATGGTAAGCGGTTAATTTTTTTTCTTCATCTTTCATGACCATTGATTTTCTCTCAATACCCATTAAAACTTTATCTTTAGCATCTTCCATTTCTTCCATAGTAACAAATCTTTTATTTCTTCTTGCTGCTAATAACGCACCTTCATTAACAAGATTTGCCAAATCAGCACCTGAAAAACCTGGTGTTCCTCTAGCAATAATCCTTGGTTTAACATTCGGAGCAAGAGGCACCTTTCTTAAATGAACTTTTAGAATTTGTTCCCTACCAAGTATATCAGGATTTGGAACAACTACTTGTCTATCAAATCTGCCAGGTCTAAGTAAAGCGGGATCAAGGACATCTGGTCTGTTAGTTGCAGCAACTATAATTACACCTTCATTGCTTTCAAAACCATCCATTTCAACTAATAGTTGGTTCAATGTTTGTTCTCTTTCATCATTACCTCCGCCAAGACCTGCTCCTCTGTGTCTACCAACAGCATCAATTTCATCGATAAATATGATACAAGGAGCGCTCTTTTTACCCTGTTCAAACATATCTCTTACTCTAGAAGCTCCAACACCTACAAACATTTCTACAAAATCAGACCCTGATATAGTAAAAAATGGGACATCTGCTTCACCAGCTACTGCTCTAGCTAAAAGAGTTTTACCACAACCAGGAGGTCCGATTAACAAAACTCCTTTTGGTATTTTGCCACCTAATCTTTGAAATTTTGATGGATCTTTTAAGAATTCAATTACTTCTTGTAATTCATTTTTTGATTCATCTATTCCAGCTACATCTTTAAAAGTAATCTTTCCAGTTTTTTCGTTTAGCATTTTAGCTTTAGATCTCCCAAAACCAAGTGCTTTTCCGCTTCCTGATTGCATTTGGCGCATAAAAAACAACCATACACCAATTAATAAAAGCATTGGAAACCATGATAAAATGATATGTAAAAAAGAAGATCCTTTACTGTTATACGGTTCAACGTTAATTGTTACATTTTTATTTGATAACTTTTCAATTAAATTAGGATCGTAAGGCGTGTATGTTTTAAATCTTGTTCCATCTGCTAAATTTCCATTTATTAAATCGCCTTTAATGTTAACATCAAGGACGTTATCCTTCTCCACTTCGTTTAAAAAATCAGAAAAAGCTATATCCTGTACAATTCTATTTTGGTCTGTTTTAGTAAAAAAATTATAAAAAGACGATAAAATAAAACCTATAATTAACCAAATTAAGATATTTTTTCTAAATTTTTTCATTATATATATATTTAATATTTTTTTTTATTAGAACAATATCAAAACTTAATAAATATTTGATAAAGTTACACGCGGTTTAAAAAGAAAACTCATATTCGAAAATTCCTTTTTACTCCTTATATTGGAATAATATTGTAAATGAGGAACATATAAAACATCATTTTTTTTATTTTTTACTGCTGGTAAAGATAAAATTATTTTATTAGGAATCTTAATTTTTCTCTTAAATCTTTCATTCTTTAACAAAATCTCATTCCAACCATCTTTTTGTAATTGCTCGATAAAAACCGACTTTCCTAGTTTTCTTTTTAAAAAAATTTTTTTTTTATGTTCAATTTCAAATCTATTATCCCATATAATCTTATTGAGTTGAAAATTTATTTCTTGTTTTCTGCTTTTCTTAAAAACTTCTCTACAAACATACATTTTCTTTTTAAAAAAAAATATATGGCATCCTCCCAAGTTAGTTTTATTTATAGTTTCATTAGATTTCATTTTCTTATAAAAATTATAAACATATTTCGATTTTGGTCCATAAAATGAACCTGAAATAATGTTAAGTAATTTAGAGAAAATAAATACAAAATCATCTTTGTCCAATAATTTTAAGCTTCTAAAATTCACTGCTGCATAACCTAAAGTATGAATGTTAACATTTTTAATTAGCCAAGAAGAGAATTTGTTTTCTATTTTTTTTCTTTCTTTTTGCGCTCTTTTCAAAATTCTTCTAAAGCTGCCATCTGTTAATCCTTTTTCCTCTAGCTTTGGTAAAATTTTTCTTAATCTATTTCTAGAATATTTTAAAGAATTATTTGTTGGATCTTCAATCCAATTTATCTTTTTTTCTTTCAAATAATTAATAATATCTTTCTTTTTTAAATCTAGTAAAGGTCTAAGAATTTTTATTTCTTTCTTTAATAAAACTTTTGGCATACATGCCAAACCATATATATTGCTATTACTATTTAATCTCATAATAAAAGTTTCTTTTTGATCCTCAAAGTGATGTGCAACCAATAAATATTTAATATTTTTTTTATAGCACCATTCCTCAAAAATATTATATCTGAATTCACGTGCTTTTTCTTGTACACTATTTTTTGGTTTTTTTGATAGCTGCCATTTAAAACTTTGGCTAAAAATTTTTTGTTTCTTTAAAAGTCTTAGTGTTTTTTTACACTCTTCACCACTACTCTTTCTAAGACCATGATCAATAATAAGCGCTGTGATTCTTCCTCCTTTATTATTTACCCACTTCTTAGCTAGAAGAGCAAGACATAAACTATCGCATCCACCTGAAACAGCTACTGCTAAATGAGGATTTTTCTCATAAAGGCCTAATGAGTTCATAGTTTTAAAAAAAACTTTTTCAATCATGTTTAAATTAACAATTATTTTTTAGAATTAAAAAATTTGTTTTTTTTAAAATATCACTTTTAGAATTAGGATATTGTTTTAAAATATTTTTTAAAGCATCACAAGATTCTTTTTTTTTATCTAAATTAGAAAAAGAAATTCCTATTTTTAACAAACCTGCTGGAGCTTTTTCATGTTTTTTATGATTTTTAATTATTTCACCATAAGCTAGAACTGCTTCGGGATACTTTTCTCTTACAAATAATGACTCGCCGAGCCAATAATAAGCACTTGGTGTCTTTATATCTTTTGGATATTTTTCCACAAAACCTCTAAAGGCATTTTCTGCATCTGAATAGTTTAAATTTTGTAATGAATCTTTTCCGTAATTAAATAAACTATCTGGTGTTTGAAAATTTCTTGCTATTTCTATGGCAACATCTTTGGTTCCTTGTTCTTTAATAGTTCCTAAAATTTCTGTATCACCACCAGAAGTGTTGACATCAGATGTATTTTTTGGATATGCGTATGTGTCTTTTTCATCAGATTTATCTCTTGCGCCTACAGGTAAACCTCCTGAAGTAGCATCATTTTTTGTTGATAATCTAAAATCAACATCGGAACTAATTGTATCTAATTTCCCTTGTAGTTGATTTAATCGGAAAAAGATTTCTTCAAACTGTCCATTCATTTTTGTAAAATCATTTTCAAGCTTGTTTATTCTCCTTTGATATTTTGATGGTAAAGGTTTTTTATCCTCTTTTACTGATGTGTTATCTACAGGGGCATATAAGGATTTTTGTATGTCAGATAATTCTTGTTCTAAGCGGTTTAATTTTTCAGCTAGTAAATTATAATCAAATTCATCTAGTGCATTTGAATTGAATGTTATTAAAAAAAATAAAATGAAAATGTACTTTGAAAACTTAGATTTAATATTAAACATTTTTTCTATAACTAAATTTTATAAAACTTAGTTCTATAAATATTTAAGATTACTATAAAATCAAGAGAAGAGAAGAATATATTTATCTATCTACGTCCAGGGTTGTAACAGATCTTCTATTTAATGTCCAAGAATCTTCAAATGATCCTTCTTTGTCAGGTCTTTCTTTCCCATATGAAACAGTATTTAATCTGCCATCATCAATGCCCATTGATGTTAGATATTCTTTAACTGAATTTGCTCTTCTTTCACCTAGAGCTAAATTATACTCACGAGTACCTCTTTCGTCACAGTGTCCTTCAACAAGTATAAATTTTTCTGGGTTTTCATCCATCCAAGTAACTTGTAAATCTAATGTACTCTCTGCCATTGAAGTTAGTAAATATGAGTCATAATCAAAAAATATTTTTGCAGGAACTGTTCCATCTTGATCAAGATAGGACATTCCTCCTTTTTCATAAAGACCTGTGGAAACATCTTCCATGCCGCCTTTTGTAGTACAACTATATAGGATCGCTGTAAAAAGAAGTATTGTAATAGATTTAAAATTAAACATTTCTATAAAAACCATTTATATAAATTATCGCTTCATGTAGATTATAATATTCGATGTATTAGATACAAGTGTTTTTTATCTTTTTTTTTCAGTCTAATAAAGGAGACCAGGCGGGATCCGAGGCTTCTAAAGGTGTGATGATTTCTTTCTCATGAAAACCTGTTAAATCAATTAAAAATATTCTTGTTTTTCCTTCTTTCTTTTTTACAGGGTAATCTTTCTTAGTATACCCGATCATTCTTCCATTAGGAGTCCATGTTGGACCTTCTACAAGAAAGCCTTTAGCTATAATTCTTTCTCCTTTACCTTCAGGTGTCATAACACCGATGTAAAAAGTCTTATTAAAAAACTTTGTAAAAGCAATATAATCACCTCTTGGAGACCACACAGGTGTGGAGTAGTTCCCTTTTCCAAAACTAATTCTTTTTATTTTTTTACCATTACTGTTCATAACATAAATTTGTGGTGTTCCACCTCTGTCGGAGTTAAAAGCAATTTTTTTTCCATTTGGAGCATATGATGGTGATGTGTCAATGCCTCTATAGGTCGTTAATTGTTTCCTTATATTAGTTTTAAGATTGTAAGAATAAATATCAGAATTACCTTCGCTTGCTAAGGACATTATTACCTGATCTCCAAATGGTGAAAAACGAGGTGCAAAACTCATCCCGGGGAAATCTCCTACTATTTCTTGTTTGCCTGTTTCTATATCTAATAAATAAACTCGTGGGATTCTTCCAATATATGATAAATAAGTTAATTCTTGTTGGGATGGGGAAAATCGAGGTGTAAGAACTAAGTTTGTGCCATTAGTTAAAAAACGGTGGTTTGCACCATCTTGATCCATAATCGCAAGTCTTTTAATTCTTTTTTTTGCTGGGCCACTTTCAGCAATATATGCAATTCTTGTATCAAAGTACCCAATTTCACCAGTCAATCTTTCATAAACTTTATCAGCTATACGATGAGAAATTTGTCTCCAATTACTTCTAGCAGTATTAAATGCCCATCCAGCCATTTGTTGTTCTGCAAAAACATCCCAGAGCCTAAATTCAATTCTAATGTTGCCATTTGTTTCTAATTTAGTAGAACCAATAATCAGTGCTTGTGCATTTATAATTTTCCAATCAGCAAATTTAGGCATGATATTTGGGTTTGAAATTCTTTGTATATAAGCTTTTGGGTCTATAACTTTGAACAGACCGCTGTTATTTAAGTCAGCAATTACTAACTTTGTAATTTGTTTTGCTACGTCTTTTTCTTCTTCAGTAAATCCTATGAAATCATTGATACCGATAGGTGTGGGTTCAGTATACCCTGACGTTATATCAATCTTTAATTCTGCATTTACATTAATAATGTAAAAAAAGAAAATTAAGAATGAAAAAAATATCTTTTTTATATATTTCAATTTAATAAAAAAAAAAATTAATACCCAATTATACTTTTTGGGTCAAAATTTAAAGTTAAATTTTTCCATTTATCGAATTTATCTTTTGGTAATGGAGCATTTTTGCATCTAGGATTTAAAACCGCCCTGAGAGCACTTTCTGCAGCTGTTCTAAAATACCTATCTCTTTTCATCCGTCCAACATTTGCTATTCTTGCATCAAGAACGTTGCCTTCTTTATTAAATCTAACTTTAATTTCTGTAGCTAAATTCCCTACCTCCCTAGCCCCTGATGGAATATTCCAACATTTTTCAAAATGTCTTCTAACAGCATCAACTTCACTAATTGATAAATTTATTCCTAGCTTTGTAGGTGTTACTTTTTCATCGGTTTTATTTTTTTCTTTATCTTTTTTTTTTTTATCACTAAAATCTTTTTTTACCTGCTCGATAGATTTTAAAACACTTTGTAATTGATTAGGTTTCTTTTTTAATTCCTTTAATTTAACGATCTTTTTTTTTTTTATTTCAACTACTTCTTTTGTTTCTTCAATTGCCTCGGTAGTATCCGGTATTTTAGATTGATTATTATATTTAATATTTTCTTGATTTGCATAATTTGTTTTGTTTTTCGATGTATCTGGAGTTTTTTTAAAATTAATTTTTGGCGCTGTAGTTTTATCTGAAATATTTATTATTTCTACTGGTAAAGGAGGTAAAAAATCTGACCTATATCTAAAAAGATTTGGTAAACCGTAATATATTAACATTATTATAAACAAATGAAGTCCTAAAGACTGTAAAAGATAATTCTTTTTTTCCAAGATTTCTCTTTTAAGTGGAAGAAAAATTAAATTATTTATTGTCATTTATTTTTTTCTAATTGAAAGTCAGTAACTAGTGCTATCTTGTTAAAGCCTGCTGAAGTAATTATCGCCATAACTTCCACTACTTTTCCATATGATAAAACTTCATCAGCTCTAATAAAAATTTTCCTATCATTTCGATTTTTTGAGATAGAAATTAATTTTGGTATTAATTTTTCTATATTTATTTCTGTATCTTGGACAAAGATTTTTTCTTCTTTGTTAATTGTTATTGATAAAGGTGTTTGGTCTTCAGGCAATGCTTTAGCTTTTGTTTTAGGTAAATTTATTGGAACACCAACGGTTAACAATGGTGCGGTGATCATAAATATTACTAGTAAAACAAGCATAACATCAACCATTGGAGTTACGTTTATTTGACTAATTGTTTTGTTTCTTTTTAATATTCTTGAAAATTTTAAATTGCTTATTCTTTGTATAGGTTTGTTAGACATTTTTTTTACCTTGTCACACGGTTAACAAATTCTTGAGCAAAAGTTTCTAATCTAGTTGAGTAATTATCAAAAACACTTGATAATTTATTGTAAGCTATGACTGCAGGTATAGCTGCAATAAGACCTAAGGCTGTTGCAAATAATGCCTCAGCAATTCCCGGTGCTACAACAGCTAAACTAGTATTTTTTGTAATTCCTATTGCTTGAAAACTATTCATAATCCCCCAAACAGTTCCAAACAATCCAACAAAAGGTGCTGCTGATCCTAATGATGCTAAAAAAATCATATTTTTTTCTAACTTTGTAATTTCATTATTTATAGAAGAAACCAAAACGTTATTTAATCTATTTTCTATCTTATCTTTAATTTTAGAATTTCTAAGTTTCAACCACTCAATCATTGATTTGTTAAAAATTGCTATCATAGGATTATCATTCTTACTTTCCGTTTTAGAATATAAATCTTCCAAAGAAGCTGAGGCCCAAAAAAGATCTTCAAATTTCTTTGTTACATTATTCATTTTTCTAATCATTTTTATTTTATTTATGATTATTGCCCAACTCCATATTGAGGATACAAAAAGTCCAATCATAACAAACTTAACAATTGGATCTGCTCTAAAAAATAAAGAAAAAATGGATAAATCATATGCTCCATTTTGAACTAAATTAACAGCATCTACTGCTTGGTTTTCCATAATTTTATTTAACTATTTTAAAATTATAACGAAAAAAACAAAGTATTATTTCTTTTTAAGTATATCTGATACTTTTTCTAAATCATCGCTATGTACCATTATCCAAAAACCTGGCCTACCTGATTCGCATAATGCAATAACTGGTACTTTAGATTCTTTTTTTGCCATTTCATTGGTTTCGTCCCAAAGTGAAATAGCAGTGTGTTTTTTTCTTAATTTACATTCCACAAACAATTCGTTATGAAGAGAATCAGACCTGGTGTGTCTTGAGCTACCCCCGCTTAATGGTGTTCTATTTGTATTAAAATATTTTGCAACTTGTCTTTCTCTAGCTTTCCAGGTTTTATCTGCCATTTTTTTTTATTTATCAAAATCTATTGTATCAAAAACTTCATTAGAAATATCATAATTTGATGATATATTCTGAACATCTTCATTATCTTCTAACTGATTAATTAAATTAAAAAGTTTTTTTCCATCTTCTTTATTAAGATTTACTTTGTTGGATGATACCCAAGTTAAAGAAACTGAAAAAGGTTCTAACGATAATTCTGAAATTTTTTCTTTTATATTTATAATCTTTTTTGGATCACAATAAATGGTATAGCTATCACCTTCATTAATAACATCATCAGCACCAGATACTACAGCCGTATCAAAAATTTTACTTTCTAAATTTTTATCTGATTTATAAATTAATTCCCCTTTTCTCTCAAAATTGTGGGACACTCCTCCACTTTCTGCTATTGATCCTCCGTTTTTTGAAAATATTTGTCTTATTTCAGATATTGTTCTATTTTTATTATCGGTCATAGTTTCAACTATTATGGAAGTTCCACCAGGCCCAAATCCCTCATATTTTATTTCTTCAAGATTATTTGTTTCGCTATCAGAGCCTTTTTTAATTGCTCTTTTTATATTATCTTTTGGAACATTTGCAACTTTTGCAGCATCTATGGCTGTTCGTAATCTATGATTTGAATTTGGATCAATCCCTCCTTGTTTTGATGCGATTTGTATTTCTCTTCCTAACTTTGCAAATAATTTAGCTCTTTTTTTATCCTGAGCTCCTTTTCTAAACATTATATTTTTAAATTTTGAATGACCAGCCATATTTAAAAAATCAAATTTTTTTTAAGAAATTTCTTCTAGAGATCCGCCTTTAATTATTTGCTTTATAGATTTTGCCAAACCTGTTTTATCATCTAAATCAACAAAAACACAAGATAATGTTGCTTCGCCTGTAGCAGGATGTATACCTCTTACTGGAGTTTTTTTTTTAAATCTTTCAAGAGCTTTGGTTTTGTCCATACCAATAATTGAGTCATAATCGCCACACATTCCTAAATCTGAAATAAAAGCTGTTCCTTTTGAAAGTATTCTTGCATCAGCAGTCGGGATATGTGTATGAGTTCCTACAATTAAACTTGCTTTTCCATCAAACTCGTGGCCAACAGCCATTTTTTCGCTTGTTGCTTCGCAGTGTATATCAATTATTATTGCAGAAATATTTTCTCCAATTATTTTTTCATTCATAGCTTTTCTTATAGATTCAAATGGGTCGTCTAAAGCATTCATAAAAACTCGCCCCATTACATTAATAACTAATATTTTTTTTTGATTTTTTTCATAAATTCCAAAACCATTTCCTGGGGTATTAACAGGATAATTATTAGGCCTTAGCAATCTTTTTTCTTTATCAATAAATTTAAATACATCATTATTATCGAAAATATGGTTACCGCCAGTAATCACATCGATTCCCGCTAAGAATAAATCATCACAAATTGATTTTGATATACCTTTCCCATGGGAGGCATTCTCACCATTTGCTAAAACGAAATCAGGATTATATTTTTTTTTAAAATAAGGCAGTTCTTTTATTAAAGCATCTCTTCCTGATCTGCCAAATATATCACCAAAAAAAAGAATTTTCATTTAGTCAATGATTGTATATGAGAAATTAATTTATCTATTTTATTTTTTACTATTGATACTTTTTCAGAGTGTTTTTCTTTTAAATTTTCTAATTGAATTTTATAATTATCTCCATAAGGATTATCAACTTTAACTTTTTCTTTCATAATATTATTTAATTTCTCACTCAATAAAATTCCTGTTAAAACAAGAAGCCTAGAGTGATCTACATTTTTTAATTTAACTGCTAAATTTTTAACTTCTTCATCAAGATAATTTGATAGCTCTAAAACATATTTTTCTTTATTTTTATCACAAGTAATGTCGTAGTATCGTCCGTTTATATTTATTCTTAAAACTGGCATTATTTTTTTCTTTTATTATATCTTCTTTATACAAAGTATATTTTTTTATTCTATAATTTATATCAAAAATTAGAATTAAAAATTATATATCTTAATGTGATAACCAAAAATAATTTAAATATAAAAGAGCTAAAATTAATGTCCAATGCAATTAGAGCTCTATCTATGGATGCAGTAGAAAAAGCAAACTCTGGCCATCCTGGTATGCCTCTTGGTATGTCTGATGTTGCAACAATTCTTTATAAATATTTTTTAAATTTTAATCCTAAGAATCCTCACTGGCCTAATAGAGATAGATTTATTTTATCTGCAGGTCATGGATCGATGCTTTTATATTCATTGCTATATTTAACTGGGTACAAAAAAATTACTATCGATCAGATTAAAAGATTTAGACAATTAAAAAGCAAAACAGCAGGTCACCCAGAATACGACCTGGAATGCGGTATTGAAACAACCACAGGTCCTTTAGGACAAGGTTTGGCAAATTCTGTAGGTATGGCAATTGCTGAAAGACATCTCTCTTCTGTATTTGGAAAAAATTTGATGAATCATTACACTTATGCGATTGCTGGAGATGGTTGTCTTATGGAAGGTATTAGTCATGAAGCAATTTCTTTAGCTGGACATTTAAAACTAAATAAATTAATTGTTTTATTTGATGACAATAATGTTTCTATAGATGGTCCAACAAGCTTATCTACTTCTGAAAATCATTTATTAACATTTAAAGCCTGCAACTGGGACGTACAAAAAATTAATGGTCATGATTTTAAACAAATTTACAATGCTATAAATAAAGCAAAAAAAACAAAAAAACCTTCGCTAATTGACTGTAAAACTATTATCGGATACGGATCACCAAATAAACAAGGTAAAAATTCAAGTCATGGTGCAGCACTTGGGCTAGATGAAGTACAAAAAACCAAAAAAAAATTAAATTGGCTCTATCCACCTTTTGTAATTCCAAAAGAAATATTAAAAATGTGGAAAAATATAGGGATTAAAGGAAACAACGAAAATAAAAAATGGGATCGAGTATTAAAAAAATTAAATATAAAGAAAAAAAAATTATTTAATGATTATTTAAATAAAAAAATTGATAGAAGCTGTTTTTTAGAATTAAAAAAAATTAAAAAAAAACTTTGTTCATCAAATGAAAAAATTGCTACTAGAAAAGCATCTAATATAGCAATTAATTTATTTCAAAAAAAAATACCATTTTTAATAGGTGGATCTGCAGATTTAACTGAATCTAATTTAACAAAAGGAGATAATCAAAAAACATTCAGTAGTTCGAATTATAAAGGAACATACATTTATTATGGTGTTAGAGAACATGCTATGGCTGGCGCAATGTCAGGAATATCACTTCACGGTGGTTTGATCCCTTACAGCGGTTCTTTTTTAATATTTACAGATTATTGTAAGCCATCAATAAGACTTGCTTCAATCATGAAGCAAAAAATTATTTATGTAATGACTCATGACTCTATTGGTTTAGGAGAAGATGGCCCTACACATCAACCAATCGAACAACTTACGAGTTTAAGATCAGTGCCAAACTTAAATGTTCTAAGACCAGCTGATGCTATTGAAACACTAGAATGCTGGGAAGTTGCTTTAACAGAAAATACTCCTTCTATTATTTCTCTTACAAGACAAAATCTTCCTATTGTTAGGAAAGAAAAAATTTCAGAAAACATGTCAAAAAAAGGAGCATATATAATTACAGAAACAAAAAAAAATGACAGAGATATAACAATTTTATCTACAGGTTCAGAAGTTTCCATTGCGATTGAAGCAAAGAAAATTCTTGAAAAAAAATCCTTAAATATAACTGTCGTATCAATGCCTTGTTGGGAAATTTTTGATAAAACAAATGATATCTATAAAAATAAAATATTAGGCCCAATTGAAAAAAGAATATCTATTGAAGCAGGGTCAAAATATGGATGGACGAAATATGTATTAAATGACAAATATACATTAGGAATGGATGGTTTTGGAGCGTCAGCACCAGGAGAAATTTTATATAATAATTTTGGTTTAAATGCTAAAGAAATTGTAAAATTAGCATTAAGAATTTATAAGAAAAATAATGGTTAATATAGCAATAAATGGGTTTGGAAGAATTGGTAGGCTTTTTTTAAGAGCTTTATCAGAAAATAAGAGTGCAAAAAATATAAATGTAAAAATTATAAATGATTTAGCAGATTTAGAATCAAATATACATTTGTTTAAATATGATTCTGTTCATGGAATATATAATAAAAAAATTAAAAAAGATAAAAATTCATTTGATATTGGTTTAGGTAGAACTCAAATTATTTCTGAAACAAACCCATTAAAATTGCCATGGAAAAAAAATAAAATTGATATTGTGATAGAGTGCACAGGAATTCTAACTTCAAAGCAAGATTCATTAAAACATATAAAAGCTGGTTCAAAAAAAGTAATTATTTCTGCTCCTTCAGATAACCCTGATATTACTGTCGTATATGGAGTAAACCATAAGGAAATAAGTGATAGACATAAAATAATTTCAAATGCATCTTGTACTACAAATTGTTTAGCCCCAATTGCTGATATTTTAAATAATACTATTGGAATAGAAAGCGGCCATATGACAACCATTCATTCATATACTGGTGATCAAAGAATTGTTGATACTTTTCATAGCAGCGATTTAAGACGAGCAAGGTCCGCAGCCACATCTTTAATACCAACAAAAACAGGTGCTGCAAAAGCAATAGGATTAGTAATACCGTCTTTAGATGGAAAACTTGATGGAACAGCTATTAGAGTCCCTACTCCGAATGTAAGTTTAATTGACTTTGTTTTTAATGCTTCTAGAGATACATCGGAAAATGAAATTAATAAAATATGCATGAATTCATCAAAAAAAGATTTAAAAAATATTTTGTCTACAATTAGTGAACCTCTGGTTTCTGTAGACTTTAATCATTCACCACATAGTTCAAATTTTGATACAACTCAAACTAAAGTTATACAAAAAAAACTTTGTAGAATTGTTTCTTGGTATGATAATGAATGGGGTTTTGCAAATAGATTGATTGATCTAACAAATTACATTTCAAAATATATATAATGTCAAAAGAAAATATAGAGCACATTGCAAAAAAAATTGTTGAAAGTGGAAAAGGAATTTTAGCTGCTGATGAAAGTACAAGCACTATAAAAAAAAGGTTTGATTCTGTAAATGTCGAATCTAATGAAGAAACAAGATCTTTTTATAGGGATACTTTGTTTTCAACACCCGATATTTCCAAATATATATCTGGTGTAATTTTATTTGAAGAAACTTTTTTTCAAAAAAATGCAAGCAATGAATCTTTAAAAAAAAAACTAGAAAATATTAATTGTTATCCTGGAATAAAAATTGATCAGGGTTTAGAACTAATTAATGAAGATTCGATTGAAACATATACCAAAGGAATAGAAACTCTTGATGATCGCTTAAAACCTTTTAGTGAAAATGGTGCAAAATTTACAAAATGGCGAGCTGTGATTAATATTGGAGAAAATATACCTTCAAGCCATTGTATAGAAAAGAATTCTTCTTTATTAGCTGACTATGCTTTAATAAGCCAAAATAATAAATTAGTGCCAATTGTTGAGCCAGAAATCATTATGGATGGAAAACACGGAATAGATAAGTGCTATGATGTAACTGCAAAAACGCTTGCCCAAGTTTTCAATTCGTTACAAGAAAAAAATATAGATTTAAAAGGTATGTTATTAAAACCAAATATGATAGTACCTGGAAATAAAAGTGGTGAAGAATTAGATATAAAAAAAATAGCGGAAAAAACTTTAAAATGTTTAACCGAAACTGTTCCAAAAGAAGTGCCAGGTGTTGTTTTTTTATCCGGAGGGCTAAGTAGTATAGATGCTACTATGATTTTAAATGAAATTAATAAATTAAATAACGCTCCATGGAATTTATCTTTTTCATATGGAAGAGCATTGCAAGAAGATGCTCTAAAAGCTTGGGCTGGAAAGAACGAAAATAAAAATAGAGTTCAAGATATTTTTTTACATCGTGCTAAAATGAATTCCTTAGCTTGTCATGGTAAGTGGGATACAAGCTTAGAAAATGAATAATCTTTTTAAAAAGAAAAAAAAATATTTATATCTTATAACTCCTTCTGAACTTCTTACAAAAAAACTACCGTTAAAAGAATACTTAGTAATTTTAAATGAAGTTTTAAAAACAAAAAAAATAAAATTTTTACAATTAAGATTAAAAAATAAATCACAAACACAAATTTTAGATGCTTTAAAAAAAATAAGTTTCCTTTGCAAAAAAAATAAAACTATTTTTTTTATGAATGACTATTCAAATGATCAAATTTTAAAATTCTGTGACGGTGTGCATTTAGGACAAAAAGATATTTCAAAAAGTAAAGTAGATAGAATTTTATCAAAAAAAAAATTTTTAGGAATAACGTGTCATAATTCAAAGAATTTTGTAAAAAAAGCAATAGATTTAAAACCAAACTATATATCCTTTGGTTCCTTCTTTAATACTAAAACAAAAAAAACTCAATATAGAGCTACGATTAAAAATATAAACTGGTTTAAAAAAAATTTTAGTCTACCATGTGCTGCTATTGGTGGTCTAAATTCAAAAAACTGTAAAAAAATTATAAAAACAGAATGTGATTTATTAGCAATAAGTTCTGGAATTTGGAATTTTAAAAAAGGTCCAATTGAAGCTGTAAATTTATTTAATAAAATTTTAAACAAAAAAATATGAAAATATCTGCTAACGAAATAAAAATTGGTAATATTTTAGAACTTGAGAATAAGCTTTGGAAGGTCTTAAAATTAGAACGTACAAAACCTGGTAAGGGTGGAGCTTATATTCAAGTTGAATTAAAAGATATTAATCTAGGAACTAAAAGAAATGAAAGATTTAGATCTGATGAAAATATTGAAAAAGCTTATCTTGAACAAAAAATTTTCCAATTTCTTTATTCAAAAGAAAATGAATATTTTTTCATGGATCAAAAAAATTATGAACAAATTAGTATAAATAAAGAAAAAATTATAAGTAATACTTTGCCATATTTAAAAGATGGTATTAATGTTTCTCTTGAATTAAAAGATGATGAACCTATAAACATTTTATTACCTGAAACAGTAACTTTAGAAATTAAAGAAGCAGAAGCTGTGATCAAAGGTCAAACAGCAACTTCGGGTCTTAAACCTGCAATTCTTGAAAATGGTGTAAGAGTGATGGTGCCTCTTCATGTTGAAAAAGGCATGAAAATAGTAGTAAAAACATTAGATAATTCTTATGTAGAAAAAGTTAAGTAAAAAAATATGACTTTAAAAACTCCTATAATAAATATTATGACGAGAGCAGCTTATAAAGCTGGAAATATTTTAATAAAAGACTTTAGAGAAGTAGAAAATTTACAAGTTTCAAAAAAGGGAATTGGCGATTTTGTAACATCTGCTGACTTGAATTCAGAAAATACAATTATAAAAGTTTTACAAAAAGCATATCCAGAAATAAAAATAATATCTGAAGAAACAAATCCAGATATAAAATTTAATAAATATGAGAAAAAATGGATTATTGATCCATTAGATGGTACTTTAAATTTTCTTCATGGTCTTCCACATTTTGCTATTTCTATAGCGTTAATGATAAAAGAAGAAATAATTTCTGGGATTATTTATGATCCTATAAAAGATGAGTTATTTTGGGCAGAAAAAGGTGTTGGTGCTTTTCTTAATGATAAAAGAATAAGAGTTTCTGGGAGAAACCAACTTAAAGATGCTTTAGTTTCTACTGGCATCCCTTGGAAAGGAATGGAAAGCTCTCATAAAAATTACTTAAAAATTTTAGAGAATATAATGAAAAATTCTTCAGGTATTCGAAGATATGGTGCTGCAGCACTAGATTTAGCATATGTAGCTGCAGGAAGGTACGATGCGTTTTGGGAATTTAATTTAAAAACATGGGATATAGCAGCTGGTTCCTTGTTAGTAAAAGAAGCTGGAGGCTATGTAGGAAATATTAATAAAAATGAAAATTATTTATATACAGGTAACATATATGCATGTAATAATTACCTAAATGAGGAATTAAATAGTAAAATTACAAAATAAACATGAAAATAATTATAAAAAAATTCAAACAAATTCTTTTTATATCAATATGTATTTTTATTAATAATTCTATATTGGCTATTGATCCTGTTGAAATTGGAACAAAGTATCAAAATGATATTGATGTAAATTTATCAATAATTGAAAATCTAAACCAAAATAAAGAAGAAAAAATTAAAATAGATAGAGATATAAGAACGAAAATAAAAAAAAAAGCAAAAGAAGGCGTTGAAATTAAAACTAGGAATACAGATGAAAAAGAAATTAAAACTGATGATTTTGTAGAAAAAAAGTTTGCTAGAATTAAGGAAATAATACAAAAAGCACCGAATGAAATACAAATTATTTTTAATTCTGAAACATCAAATCTTAAAGATGAAGATGCAAATAAAATTAGAAACTTTATTAATAATAAAATCGATAAAAAGAATTCATATTTTAAAATTACTTCATATGCAAAAACCGATAAAACTACAGATGTTTCTAGAAGATTATCGCTTGATAGGGCTATTAATATAAGATCAATTCTAATAAAAGAAGGTGTGCCAGCAAAAAACTTAATAGTTAAATCATTTGGTGATGTTAAAAATAAAGAAAACAAAGTAATAATTAAATTTGAAAAAAAATAAAAAAAAAATATAGTTTATACTTATGAAAAAAACCATACATCCGGATTACCATGAAATCGAAGTTGTTATGACTGATGGTACTAAATTTAAAACTAGATCAACTTGGGGAGAAAAGGGAGATGTTCTTAACCTAGATATAGATCCTAAATCACATCCTGCTTGGAGTGGAGGTGAAAAAAAATTAGTTGATACTCAAGGGCAAATTTCAAAATTTGCAAAAAAATTTAAAAATTATAAAAGTAATAAAGAAGAAAAAACAGAAGAAAAGAAAACTCAAAACGACCCTCAAATTAATAAAGAAAAAAAATAGATAATTAAGTGAAAGTAGTTGAAATTAAGAAACACGGAGGACCCGAGGTATTATATATTGGATCTAGACCAATACCAAAACCAGATATAAATGAAGTTTTAATTAAAGTTAAAGCTGCAGGAATAAATAAACCCGACATCTTGCAAAGAGAGGGTGAGTATCCTGCTCCTAAAGATGCTAGTGATATATTAGGCCTTGAAGTATCAGGTGAAGTAGTTGAATTAGGAAAAGAGACAAAAAATATAAAAAAAGGAGACAAGGTATGTGCTTTAGTATCAGGAGGTGGTTACTCTGAATATTGTTTAGCTCCATACACTCAATGTCTTCCAATACCAAAAAATTTAAGCTTCGAGGAAGCTTCCGCAGTACCTGAAACTTTTTTTACAGTTTGGTTTAATTTATTTATAAGAAGCAAAATAAAGAAAAATCAAAAAATCTTAATTCATGGTGGTTCGAGTGGGATTGGGACAACTGCTATTCAATTTGCTAAAATTTTTGGTTTGGAAGTTTTTACAACAACACGTACAGATAAAAAAATGGGAAGTTGTAAAAAAATTGGTGCGGATCATGCAATTAATTCAAAAAAAATAAATTTTGAGAAATTTGTTAAAAAAGAAACAAATAATAAAGGAGTTGATTTTATTTTAGATATTGTTGGTGGTAGTTATGTTCAAAAAAATATTAATACTCTAAAAAAAAATGGCACTCTAATTAATATTGGATGGTTAACAGGTTCGGTTGTAGAAGTTAATTTACTAATGATAATGCTCAAAAGACTAACAATTACTGGATCAACTCTTAGGATCGGTTCTATTGAAGAAAAAGAAAAAATAGCAAAAGATTTAAAAAAAAATATTTGGCCACTGATAGAAAAAGAAAAAATAAAACCAATTTTATGTAAAACTTTTCCGTTAAATAAAGTAAAAGATGCTCATATTTATATGGATAAAGGATTACATTTTGGTAAAATAGCATTAACTATTTAATATATTTTGAAATCAACAATCATTTAAATTTTATTTATAAAAATGGCAAAAATTTTAATGCCGAAAGCTACAGCAATTTGGTTATTAGATAATACTTCTCTCACTTTTAATCAAATATCTGATTTTTGTGAATTACATATTCTAGAAATTGAATCTATGGCCAATGGAGAAGTCGTAGGTAAAATGCCAGGAATAAATCCAATTAATAGCAAAATTTTAACATCAGAAGAAATAAAAAAATGTGAAGGAAATTCTAAATTAAAATTAAAATTAAATAAAAGTGAATTGCCAAAACCTAAAAAAATAGCTAAAGGTGCGAAATATACTCCGATTTCTAAGAGACAAGAAAGGCCTAGTGCTATTAAATGGTTATTAAAAGAATTTCCAGGTATTACTGATAATGAAATTTGTAGACTTATACGTACAACTAAAAATACTGTTGATTCAATAAGAAATAAAAGTCATTGGAATTATGAAAATATTATTCCTAAAGACCCTTTAAAATTAGGTTTCTGTAACGAAAAAGATTTAAATAAAATATCTGAAATGTATAAAAAAGAAGAGGAAAAGAATGAAAATAATGTAGCAAAAGATGTCTCTAATCAAGATAATAATGATGAAGGTAGTGAATTAGAAAAAGTATAATAAATATGAATGACATAAAAGTAGCAATAATAATGGGAAGTGAATCTGATGCAGAAGAAATGAAACATGCTTCAGAAGTTCTTAATGAATTAGGAATAAAAAACGAATCTCGAGTTATTTCTGCACATAGAACTCCAGATAGGCTTAGAGAATATATTTTAAATGCAGAAAAAAATGGGGTTAAAGTATTTATTGGAGGCGCTGGTATGGCAGCTGCATTACCAGGTGTTATAGCAGCACATACTCATCTTCCAGTTTTAGGTGTGCCTATAGAAAGTAAAAGTTTAAAAGGAATAGACAGTTTATTATCAATTGTTCAAATGCCGCCTGGTATACCTGTGGGAAGTTTAGCGATTGGTCCTGCAGGCTCAAAAAATGCTGGGCTGCTTGCTGCGGGAATTTTGGCTGTAAGTGACCAAGAAATAGAAAGTAAATTAAAAGATTACAGAAAAAAACAAAGCGATAAAGTAAGAAAAGACCCCTTATAAAATCTTATTATTAATATTTTTTTATAAAAAAAATAATTGAATTTTATTTATTTATTCATATTCTCTTATCAAATAAATTATTAACTTAAACAGTAAAAATAAAGGTAAGTAAAATAGTACAAATATTTATAAGAGATAATAATCTAGAAATTGCATTAAAAATACTCAAAAAAAAAATGCAGCAAGAAGGACTTTTCAAAGAAATGAAATTAAGAAGACACTATGAAAAACCTTCAGTGAAAAAAAAGAGAGTAGCATCAGAAGTTTTAAGAAGAAAAAGAAAATTCCAAAGAAGATATTAGTTTATTATTCTATTTCTTTCCTTTAATATTCTTTTTTCATCAAAGTCCTTAATCAAATCTTTAAATAATTTATGCCAATTTAGTTTGACATTTAATTTCATAAACAACGACCCCATTCCTATAGCAGCTCTATCAATAAAAACAAATTCTTTCGGCGGTTCCACACCTCCAATTTTTTTTAATTCTTTATAAACATTATTTGCTACATCTATTCCATACCCTCTATTTTTTTCTCCCTGAATTAATCTTTTTTTATCTTCTAACAATGGTCCATATATATATGAAGCCCATAAATTTAAAATTTTAATTAATTTTTTATTAATTTTTTTAAAACCCCAGGTTTTATACGCCTCAATAGTTAAATCCTCATCTTTTTTCTCAAGTGCATAATATAAATCTAGAACAGCTTTAACAAATTTAATAGAAAAAAATCTTACACAGCCAAAATCAAATAAATTTATATCCCCATTTTTTTTAAAAGTATAATTGCCAAAGTGTGGATCACCATGAATAACACAAAATTTATAAAAAGGTATGTACCATGTATTAAAAATATTTGTTGCTATTCTTTCAGAAAATTCTTTTTTATTTTTTGAATATTTAATTGCATTATCTAGTGATTGCCCCTCAAGCCAGCTCATTGTGATTAATCTTTTTGTTGAAGAATTTCTGTAAATTTTTGGAATATTTACAGATTTATTAAATTTAAATATTTTTTCAAAAATATTTATATTTCTTATTTCGTTTTCATAATCAATTTCTTCAACTAAACGGTCTTTTATTTCTGAAAAAATTTTTTTTGTTTTAATAACTTTATTGTATTTTTCAAATAAATTTAAAATTATTTTAAATTGATTTAAGTCTGCAGTAACTGCAGATTCCATATCTGGATATTGGAGCTTACATGCAACGATATCTCCATTTTTTAATTCTGCTTTATGAACTTGCCCAAGTGATGCTGCGTAAGATGCAGTAGTATTAAAATTTAAAAAAAACTTTTGCCAGTTCTCTCCTAATTCATTTGCCATTCTTCTTCTAACAAAAGACTCTCCCATTGAAGGTGCGTGTGATTGCAATTGCATTAATTGATTTGAATACTCTATTGGTAAAGCATCTGGTATCATAGAAATAAGTTGAGCTATTTTCATGAAGGGTCCTTTTACTTCTCCTAAATTTTTTTTTAAATTTAAAGCATGTTTATCCTTATTAATATCTACGCCTAAGTATCTATTAGCACCCAATTTAGCTAACAAACCTCCAACTTGACCAGTTAATTGGATATATCTACTTGCTCTTTTTGAAAACTTATCTTTATCTAAAATATTGTTCAATTTATTTATAATTCTAAAATATACAATTGATAATAAAATATATAGAACAATTTAAATATCAATTACTGATATGATAAATGATAAAAAAGAATTTAATTGGAAAACATTGCCGGAATTATTTTTCGAAGAAGCAAAAAAGCAATTAGATAAACCTCTTCTTTGGTACAAAATAAACAATCAATACAAATCATATTCTTGGAAAATTGTAAGAAAAAGAATTTTGTTGCTTTCAACCAAGCTTATTCAGTTAGGAATTAAAAAAGGAGACAAGGTTATAATTATTTCAGAAAACAATCCGAATTGGTTTGTTACTGATTTTGCCATAATGTTTGCAGGAGGTATAACTGTTCCCGCTTATACTACTTATACAAAAAAAGATTATGAATATTTAATAAAAGATAGCCAAGCAAAAATGGTATTTATTTCAAATAAAAAATTATTTTTAAACTTTTTACCTGCGATAAAAAAAAATAAGCAAATTAAAAATATTTTTTCTTATGAAAAAATAAGTCATGGTGTAAATGAAAATATAATTTATGTAGAAGATATCTGGAAAGAAAAAATAAAAAATGAAGATGTAAAAATAAAAATAACGGAAGATGACCCTGCGTGTATAATTTATACTTCTGGAACTAGCGGTGTACCGAAAGGTGTAATATTAACTCATAAATCTATACGCTCAAATTTAATCGGGTCTTTGGATATTTTTAGAAATATAAATTTTAATAATGAAAGATACATTTCTTTTTTACCTTTATCTCATTCCTATGAACATACTGCTGGTCAATTTATGCCATTACTTACATCAAGTGAAATTTTCTATGCAGAAAATTTGGACAAACTATTTACTAATTTTAAAGAAGTTAATCCAACTTATATTGCTGCTGTTCCACGGTTCTACGAAGCTATTTATAAGAAAATATTAAATAACTTTTCTAAAAATAAAATATTAGAAAAAATTTTTAATATAAATTTAAGTTTAGGAAAAAAAATTTATTTAAATCAAAAAAAATTCTTACTCATAACACGTTTTTTCAAATTTTTTTTCAAAATTATAATTGATAATAAAATAAAAAAAATTTTTGGAAAAAGTTTAAAATTTTTCATTTCTGGAGGTGGTGCGTTAAGCTACGACATTAATATTTTTTTTGAAGCAATTGGAATAAAAATTTTACAAGGATATGGTTTAACAGAAACCTCCCCCATTGTTAGTTGTAATCGCCCAGAATTAAATAAAATAGGAACTGTTGGGCCACCTATAAAAGGCGTTGAAGTAAAAATAGCTGATGATGGTGAAATATTAATAAAAGGTGATAATTTAATGAAAGGTTATTTAGGAAAAGAAAAAGAAACTAAAAAAAAAATAAAAAATAATTGGTTATATACGGGAGACATAGGTGAATTTGATAAAGACAATCACTTAATAATAACTGATAGAAAAAAAGATATAATTGTAACAACAGGTGGGGATAATATTGCCCCACAAAAAATAGAAAATTTATTCAAAACATTTGATACAGAGGCCGAAGTAGTAATATTCGGAGACAATAAACCTTTCTTAATAGCTTGTGTAATTATTAAACATGAAAAATTAACACATGCAGAGGCAGGAAGTGCAATAAAAAAAATTGATTTATATATAAAAAAATTAAATAAAATATTATCTCCTATAGAAAAAATAAGAAAACATCATTATTTTTTTAATAAACTAGATCAAAAAAGTGGGCTATTAACACCAACAATGAAGATTAAAAGAAATAAAGTTTATGAAAAATATAAAAAAGAAATTGAGAAATTATATAATTAAGTAATATTATGGTAATTTTTATACCAAGTGACAAATTTTTCTAATCCTTCTTTTAAACTAGTTTTCGGTTTAAATTTTAAATCCTTTTTACTCTCTTTAATGTTTGCATAAGTATGACGAACATCCCCAGGTTGCATTCTTTTTTTATTTATTTTTGCTTTTCTTTCACATAGCATTTCTAATAAAGAAACCA
>Ga0315338_1001151_pt1 | contig 37817 bp, 38 predicted proteins | sample ASW8metaG_FD_204518 | JGI IMG/M metagenome (GOLD analysis project Ga0315338, IMG submission 204518) | Ammonia-oxidizing marine archaeal communities from Monterey Bay, California, United States - ASW #8 | ecosystem: Environmental > Aquatic > Marine > Coastal | place: USA: California | collected... | reverse complement strand
CAATTTTTTGATTACCTCGGACGGAATGTATATCGCCGCAGCTGCAGACCATCATTCTGATCTGGTGGGTGCAAGGGTGATTAGTATCAACGGTCATGACCAATCCGTTCTTGAAAGCCGATGGGATGATCATCAAAGCTCAACGCTTGGATGGCGCCGGCAATTTGTCTATTACTTCATTGAATCGCCGGAATTATTACATGCGGCTGGGTTCGGGGATCACTCAGAGCGTGCCGTGCTGACGATCGAGCAAGACGGTGCCACGCGAACAATAGTCCTGGCCGCTCAACCTGTTGAGATCCGCTTGCAAGGCATTGAGGCCTTTCTTCCTCCACCTCGTGTTCTCGCGATAAGCCGCGACCGCGAAGCGGGACAAAACCCCCTCTACTTGCAAGAACCGGATCGGATTTTTCGCTGGCAATGGCTGGCAGATGAGGCTGCTCTATACATACAGTATCGCGCCAATATCGACTTCTCGGGGCAAGAAGATGTCGAAGCTTTTCAGGCGGAAGTCCGGCAAGCCATTACCGAACACGAACCGACGCGCATCATTCTTGATCAGCGCTTCAACCTCGGTGGTGACTTGAATATCACCCGCTCCTTGATGCAATTCCTCCCCGACGCCGTTGGCGAAGATGGTCGGGTGTTTGCCCTGGTTTCCGGTCGAACATTTTCGGCTGGGATCAGCAGTGTTGGTTATTTGAGACAGGCGGGCGGTGATCGCGTGACTATTATCGGCCAGCCGCTTGGAGATAGTCTCAATTTCTGGGCCGAAGGTGATCTGGTTGTGCTCGAAAACACGAACGCCGCATTTCTCTACGGACGTGAGAGACATAACTACGTCACCGGCTGCCCCGAAGACGATTGCCATGGTTCGATCCGGCACCACCCGATCAGGGTCGATAATCTGGATCCCGATTATTTTGTCGATCTGAGTTGGTCTGATTATCTCGCCGGTCGCGACCCGTGGATGGATCGGGCCCTTGAACTCAGCGCGCAGTGAAGCGCTAAGATCGATGGAATAAAAAGAGGGCGGCGATTGGATAATCGCCGCCCTCTTTTTTAGGTAATATTTGGTATCAACCCATGGTCGGGATTACGAAGGCTTGATCGCCGATATCGCCGGTTGGCCAGCGTTGTGTCACGGTCTTTATTTTAGTGAAGAAGCGGATGCCGTCGGTGCCATACTGATTGGTGTCCGTAAAGGCCGACCGCTTCCAGCCGCCGAAGGAGTGATAGGCGACAGGAACTGGGATCGGCACATTAATGCCGACCATGCCGACATTGACCTTGGAAGCAAATTCGCGTGCCGCCAGGCCGTTGCGGGTGAAGATGGCCACACCGTTTCCGTATTGGTGATTGGATGGTAGGGCGGCGGCTTCTTCGAGGTCATTTGCCCGGACAACCTGCAGGACCGGACCGAAGATCTCTTCCTGATAGGATTTCATCGATGTTGTCACATTGTCGAACAGGGTCGGGCCAATAAAGAAACCGTTTTCATGACCGGGCAACTCAAAGCCACGGCCATCAAGCAACATGTCGGCACCTTCATCGACGGCCATCTGGATATAGTTTTCAATGCTGGCCTTGTGGGCCGCAGAGACGACCGGGCCATAATGAACTGTGTCGTCCGTGGAAACACCAATGCGAAGCTTGGCCGCCTCTTCTTTGATGCGACCGACAAATTCATCGGCGGTGTCCTTGCCCACGGGAACAGCGACGGGCAGCGCCATACAGCGTTCGCCTGCGGAGCCGTAGGCCGCGCCGAGGAAGTCTGTGACGACCTGGTCCATATCGGCGTCCGGCATAATAATACCGTGGTTCTTCGCTCCGCCCATGGCCTGGAAGCGCTTGCCATGCTTGGAGCATTCCATCGCGATGTAATGAGCAATATTCGAAGAACCGACGAAGCTGACGGCTTTAATATCGTCATGCTGTAGTAAGGTATCGACGGCTTCCTTATCGCCATGAACCACCTGGAGCACACCTTCTGGGAGACCTGCCTCCAACATCAATTCTGCAAGACGAACCGGCACGGACGGATCTTTTTCCGATGGCTTCATAATCATCGCATTGCCGGTCGATAGAGCCATGCCCATAAACCACATGGGGATCATCGCTGGGAAGTTAAACGGCGTGATGCCGGCGACCACACCAAGGGGTTGGCGCATGGAATAAACATCAATGCCGGGGCCGGCGCTCTCGGTGTATTCGCCCTTGAGCAGGTGCGGCACACCACAAGCAAATTCGATGACTTCCAGACCACGGATCAGATCGCCCTTGGCGTCGGCAATAACCTTGCCGTGCTCGGAGGACAGCAGATGGGCTAATTCGTCCATCTCGGCTTCGACGAGCATTTTGTATTTCATCAAGACGCGGGCCCGACGTTGTGGGTTCATGGCAGACCAAATAGCCTGGCCCTTCTTTGCGCCCTCAACCGCATCGGCGACTTCGGTCGGGGTGGCAAATTGCACCTTGGCCTGAACCTCACCGGTATTTGGGTCGTGGATATCGCCAAAGCGTCCCGATGTGCCTGTGAAGGATTTACCGTCGATGAAATGATTGACTTCGCGTGTCATGAACATGCTCCCGAACTTGGATTGGCTACGGCGAAGCAGAACAGGTTCACCGGTCGTTGCGGCTGACTTAGTACGCAGGACCGGGCGTGTCGAGTGTCAGCGATGTGTGGTTTCCTGCCGCGCATCGGGCAGGCTCCTGCAAACATGCGACGGATTCGCAATGTTGAACCGTATTAGGCGTGTCACCCGCGCCGAAACGGAGCTCTCCATATGATGTTCAGGATGTCGATCCTAACCCCCCTGACCTTGATTATACTGACCGCATGCGCCTCTCACGAAGCGTCACTCCCCCCTGAGCGCGGCCAGTCCATGAGAGGCGAACATCTATCCGAAGGCAGACCAATCCGGCCTGGGGCGGGTGACAGCTTTACCCGCGCGGCACGAATGGTCGAGGCAGAACATTACCAACAAGCTCTACCGATTCTCAGATGTATTGCCGGACAAGGTCGGGGTTATGAAATTGCGCAATACCTCGCCGGATACAGCGCAATAAACATGTCGACCGCCCACGACACGCCCGAGATTTTACGAGCCGGCCTTGAGCATGAAGGATTTGAGAGACTGACCGAGGCCGCCAATGCGGGCTGGCCGGCTGCTCAGGCAGAATTGGCGCGGTTGTTTTTTGCAATCGAAACTGAAGATGCCGTCAAGGAGGCCGCGTACTGGGCGGCGATTTATCGCAGAAACTCTCGGGACCGCGCCTATGGTCTGGACCGGCTCAGTGATTCAATAGAGGCCGGTATCGAGGCTTGGTTGCGATCGGAAACTTATGATGCGGCGACAATGCGAGCAGCCGGATTTGAAATCGATCACATGGAATCAATTCCAATAACGCCCCAATGCGCTCCCTTTCTTCGCACAGTTTCACCGCGGCAATCACGCAGCGATCGAAATCAACGCCCGCGTGAAGCGGGCCGACGTGGCGGTGGAGGTCGGCAAGGCGGGAGGTCTGGCGGTGTTGTCGAGACTGATTAAACGTCCTCGGTCAGGGTTTGCGTCAGACCGAGACAATCTTCGGAAAGATATCGCACCAAGGAGTGCGCACCTTCCGTATTTAGAAAATAGATCATAAATCTGGACTTTTTCTGGACCAAAACCAAGCCCGCTTGCTCAAGGGCTTTGAGGTGCCCCGTCATAGTTGAAGGCGGCACTTCAAATCCCGTTGCCAACTCTCCGGCGGATACACCATAGGGTGCACGTGCCGCCAACTCCCTGAAAAGAGATAAGCGGACAGGGTGAGACAAAGCGGCAAAGCCGGCGCGTGCGTTGGAAGAGGTCATCCAAATGACCTAGAGACTTCCGGTGTCAAAACAAGGTCTAAATTGAGTAATTACAGTGACAAAAGGGTATTATTCACGGCCCGCGCGCCACTTGCCAGATCGTCAGCGGGCGGAATTGGCTCCAAAAGAACGAACGCTCCGAAACAGCACTCTCAACACCCCCACAACAAGTCCCGGTTGCGCCCGGGAGATTGGGGAATGGGCTGCGCGCGAAACCAGTCGTTTTGTTGCGATTTCATTGTTCGAATGGGCGGTCTTGCGAAACACAGAAACATCCCCGTTGATCAGCTCCTGCAAAACCCAACCCGCATCATGCGACAAGGCATCCGTCAGGCGGGCAGAACTGCTGATGTCTGCCCCTGTGAGGATCAAGACACCTCCGACTTTCAAACGGTCGGCCACGCTCTCCCAATGCCGCGCCAGAAGTGAAAACTCCAGGTCTGGTCCTAAAATCACCGCGTCGAGCGATGTCGGTCCGGCCATGTTCCCGGAATTTTGCTCACATGTGATTCTGCCACCTGCAATATCGTTGTCTGCGCAATGCCGCCGTAGCTCAAAAACCGCTGCGTCGGAGCCGATGACTTCGTGGAATGCACCGCGCGCGACGAATGTTGCCGCTAATAGGCACTCCCCCAACTGAAGCGTTTTATCACCTGGTTTGACGATTATTTTGAGGTAGTCGACGACAATGTCCTTTTGAGCCGCCGCATGTTGTTCAGCCCGTTGACGAAGGAATTCAGCGAAATTGGGTTCAGGTTTCGTCATGGCGCGTCCCGATCGTGAACAATATGTTAAAGTTTCAACGGGACCCCGCAAGCGGCGGGCCAAAAGTAAATGCGACGTTAACCAAAAGCGTCTGTGTGACGGTCTGAAGTATTGCGAAATCCGGCGAGTGAGGGTCTTGTGCGAACATGGCTGAAACCGAATCCAACACCGCGCAGGACGATAAACACGTTGTTGACGCGCTCATCGAGGATCGGGCCCCCAAGCTCATCCGAACGCCATTTTGGTCTACCATCAAGACGATCGGCTATCCGGTTCTGGGTTATCGGAAGGCCGTGAATATGGTCGATTCCATCCTGCCCATCGGCGGCGTGGAGTGTTTTGACTGGATGTCAGATTATCTTCGCTTGCAGGTCAATGCGGGTGGTGTGGACCATGTTCCGGAAAGCGGGGCGTGCATCATCGTCGCTAATCATCCAGGCGGTATTGCTGACGGAATCGCGCTGTGGGATGCGCTCAAACAGAAGCGACCGGACACGGTTTTTTTTGCCAATAATGATGGCCTAAAAGTATGCCCAGGTTTGAGCGAAACGATAATTCCCGTCGCCTGGCGAGAGAGAGATCGGACACGAAGCCAGACACGCGACACATTGAAAGCAGCGTTCGCCGCTTTTAAGGCCGGCAAGTGTGTCGTCATATTTCCGGCGGGCCGGATGGCCGAGTGGCATTGGGCAAGCTGGCGCCTGCGCGAGAAACCCTGGCAAACATCAGCGATCAGTCTGGCACGAAAATTTGACCTGCCGGTGATCCCGCTGGCCATTCAACAGCGCATGCCCTTCTTGTATTACGCCCTCGCCCAGATCAGCGAAGAATTGAAAGACATGACCGTGTTTCAAGGACTGATCGGGAAAAAGCAGGCGCGCTACACTTTGAACTTCGGTAAACCCACGACCGTCAAAGAGATGGGATCAACCGATGACGAAGCAACCGAGATGCTTCGAGAGGTTTGCGAAAGAGGGCCGGACTGAAGAACAGCTGCACCGCATCCATTTGCTCCGTTCATGCATCACATTGGCAAAGCCAATTTTGAAGGATGTTGATGTGTCGACCCCCTCGTTGTTTGCCGCTGCTCTGATTTCGCTTGTTTCTGTTGCCGCAGCTAACGCTCAATCTCTTGACGAGCGACTTGATCGCTGGCGCGAAAACCATTCCGTCCAGGGTATTGCTGTGGCGATTGTTGGTCCGGAATACTCAGCGCTGGCTGCCAGCGGCGTTCGGGATGAGACCGGCACCCCAATCGAGACCTCCGATCGATTTTCAATTGCCAGTGTCAGTAAGACTTTTACCGCCGCTGCGATTACGGCGATGGTCGCGGATGACCAATTTCAATCCACCGATTCCGCTGCAGCATTGAGCGCACTTCCCATCGCTGCCGATATCAGCGTCGCGGATCTTCTGAGGCATGAGAGTGGACTACCGGAATATCTCGGCGGGGCATTGGATTTCGGATACTTCCTGGCTCAGAACGCGGAAGGCCGCGAAGCGTGGAGCGGCGACGAAATCCAGACCTATGCTAGTTCGGTCGACGCCTCCGGTGACCGGTCCTTTGCCTATTCCAATTCCAGTTATGTGGTGCTTGGGGCGATCATCGAGCAGCAGACTGGCATGCCCCTTGATGAGGCTTTGCAGCAGCTCGTCTTTACGCCCAACGGCCTGGATTCAGCTGCGCTGATGGGCCCGGACACGCAGTCTCCCGAGGCGCTGGGTCGCTCCGACATGCTGGAAGGCATCATCGGCACACCGCATCTTGATGCGCGTCTTAACCGCCAGCTGGCCACGGCCGGTAATGCGGCGGGCGGTGTTGCGATCGATATTTCGGATCTCGCCCGATGGGGGCAGGTCTGGTTTACCCAAGCTCAGGCGTACGAACCACCCGCCGGTGGATCAGCGTTTGGGCTGGACGCAGACCGTATTGCTGTTGGCCCCGGCGGTTATGAAGTGCGCTACGAAACACGCATCGCCCGGGTCCATGGCGGCGACGGGCTCGGACTGTCGGCACTCCTACTCCACGACGTCGCCTCCAGCACCACTATCGCGATCGCCATCAATGATGACCGCGTGCGCTCCTTAGGTTTTGGCCAGGACGGGTTCTTGGACAGTCTGGCGTTTGAATTGCTGGATGAAATTGAGGACCGATAAGCCAATTGGTCTCGCCAAACTAAAAAGCCCTGTCGTCATGACAGGGCTTTTTGGATTCAAACTAGAGCCAAAGACTAGCTTTCGCGTTCGACCATCATCGTCTTGATGCCAGCGATGGCTTCGGCCGGGTTGAGGCCCTTAGGGCAGACCTGGGCGCAGTTCATGATGGTGTGGCAGCGATAGAGTTTAAACGGGTCGTTGAGTTCGTCGAGGCGTTCGCCCTTGGCTTCATCGCGGCTGTCGACCAGCCAGCGATAGGATTGCAGCAGCGCTGCCGGGCCAAGATATTTGTCGCTATTCCACCAATAGGACGGGCAGGCTGTGGAGCATGAGGCGCACATGATGCACTCATACAATCCATCAAGCTTTTCGCGTTCCTTGGGCGATTGTTTCCATTCGCCTTCCGGGGCCGGTGTGTCGGTCTTGAGATACGGCTTAACCGCGGCGTGCTGGGCATAGAATTGCGTCAGATCCGGGATCAAATCCTTGACCACAGGCTGATGCGGCAGGGGCGAGATGGTGATCGTGCCCTTGTATTCATCCATGCCGGTGGTGCAGGCAATGGTATTGCCGCCGCCGATATTCATGGCGCAGGAGCCGCAAACGCCTTCGCGACAGGAGCGACGGAAGGCCAGGGTCGGGTCAATATTGTCCTTGATCCACAAAATCGCGTCGAGGACCATCGGGCCGCACTTGTCGAGATCCACCTTATAAGTATCCCAGTGCGGACCCTCGCCGCTTTCTGGATCATAACGATAGACGCGGAAGGTGCGGACGTTTTTCGCTCCGTCCGGCTTGGGCCAGGACTTGCCTTTTTTGGGCGCGGATCCTCGGGGAAGTGTGAGCTGAACCATGATTAATAGACCCGAGCTTTAGGTTTGATGTAGTCGATGTCGTCCGTCATTGTATAGCTGTGAACGGGGCGCTCATTGAGCGTCACATTGCCGGCCTCGTCACACCAGGCGAGGGTGTGTTTCATCCATTTTTCATCGTCACGATCCGGGAAATCTTCGCGGGCGTGAGCGCCGCGGCTTTCCTCGCGGGCGACGGCACCATTGACGGTGACGGCGGCCTGGCTGAGCAGATTGTCCAGCTCAAGGGTTTCCATCAGGTCGGTATTCCAGATCATGGTGCGATCGGTGACCCCGATATCGTTCATGTCGGCAAATGCCTGCGTGACCGTTTCAGCCCCTTCAACGAGCACTTCTCCGGTGCGGAAGACGGCGCAATTGCTCTGCATGCCACGCTGCATTTGAAGCCTCAGAGCTGCCGTCGAAGTGGAGCCGCTGGAATTACGATATTTGTCCAGGCGATCGAGAGAGTTTTGGCCATCGGCCGTGGTCAGCTCTTTTTGGGGCGCTCCGGCGGTGAGTTGGTCGCCCACTCGATTACCAGCCGCGCGACCAAAGACGACCAGGTCAATCAATGAATTGGAGCCGAGGCGATTGGCACCGTGAACCGACACACAGGCCGCCTCACCAACGGCCATAAGGCCGGGAACGACCGCGTCGGGATCATCGCCCTTGCGGGTGACGACTTCGCCGTGGAAATTGGTTGGGATTCCACCCATATTGTAGTGCACCGTTGGCAGGACCGGGATCGGCTCTTTGGTGACATCGACACCGGCAAAGATGCGGGCGCTTTCGGAGATGCCTGGCAGGCGCTTGTCGAGGATGGCCGGATCGAGATGATCCAGATGCAAATGGATGTGGTCCTTGTCGGGTCCGACACCGCGGCCCTCGCGGATTTCCATCGTCATGGCACGTGAGACAACATCTCGAGAGGCCAGATCCTTGGCGCTCGGAGCGTAGCGCTCCATGAAGCGCTCGCCTTCCGAATTGGTCAGATAGCCGCCCTCACCGCGCGCACCCTCGGTAATCAGGCAACCCGACCCGTAAATACCGGTTGGGTGGAATTGCACGAATTCCATATCCTGCAAGGGCAGGCCGGCACGTAGCACCATGGCATTGCCATCGCCGGTGCAAGTGTGTGCGGAGGTGCAAGAGAAGTAGGCACGGCCATAGCCACCGGTCGCCAGGATGACGGTCTGGGCGCGGAAGCGGTGCAGGGTGCCATCGTCAAGTTTCCAGGCGGTGATACCCCGGCAGGTGCCGTCTTCGTCCATGATTAGATCGAGGGCGAAATACTCGATGAAGAATTCGGTGTCGTTGCGAACGGACTGGCCGTAGAGCGTGTGCAGCATGGCGTGGCCCGTCCGATCGGCCGCTGCACAGGTGCGCTGAACCGGGCCACCTTCGCCGTATTCTTTGGTCATGCCACCAAAGGCGCGCTGGTAGATTTTGCCTTCTTCCGTGCGCGAAAATGGCACGCCCCAGTGTTCAAGCTCATAAACCGCTGCAGGCGCTTCGCGACACAAGTATTCGATCGCATCTTGATCGCCGAGCCAGTCCGACCCCTTGACGGTATCAAACATGTGCCAGCGCCAGTCATCCTCACCCATATTGCCGAGCGAGGCAGATATGCCGCCTTGCGCCGCAACAGTGTGAGACCGTGTCGGGAAGACCTTGGTCACACAGGCGGTCTTCAGGCCAGCCTGCGCCGCGCCGAGGGCGGCACGGAGGCCGGAACCGCCGGCGCCAACAACAACCACGTCATAGGTGTGATCGATCCATTTTTGTTCGGTCATGAAGCGTGTCCGTTAAAAGGCAAGTTTGATGAGACAAAAGACCGTGACCAGCCAAAGGCCAACAGTGAGAAGCGTGTTGGCCAACAGCAACATGGTCTTTGTCGTTGCCTTGGATATGTAGTCATCGATCACCACCTGCAAGCCCAATCGCATGTGAAGAAAGGTCGCAGACAAAGTCAGCAATGTGAGGACCGAGCCCATTGGTGACGCTAAAAAGGCGCGCGTCAGCACCGGTTCCGGTGCGCCCGATTGTGAAAACATCCACACGAATGGAGGGATAAGAATGAAGAGTGCAACAGAAGAAATGCGCTGCATGATCCAATGACTGGCGCCGTGGCCAGAGGCCCCGTGTCCCCGCACTTTGGCAGTTGGTGTTCTGGAATCGGTCATCGCCTAGCTCCCTAAGTTCAGCCACAGAGCGGCCGTTGGAATGACGGAAGCGATCATGATCATAATCGAGCGCTGGTTTGACCCCTTTGGATCGAAACCCTTGCCAACGTCCCAGAGCAAATGCCGCAGGCCGTTGAGCCAATGATAGCTGATGGAATAGGTCAGGGCGATCAGCGCGAAGCGCGTTACCCAGGCCATACTGCCCTCAAACAAAAAGCGGATGCTGGCCTCGGCATCGAAGGCCAAAAGTAAAAACCAGATCGCAAAGGCGATCGCGCCGATATAATTGGCGATCCCAGTACCACGGTGCAAAATTGAGGATGCCATCGTGGCATGCCAACGCCATACTTGAATATGCGGCGACAGAGGTCGCTGATCAGACTGATCGGAAGCCATGAGGCACCCTTTCAAAAGCTGTGTCGGTTGGACCGATGCGCAAAGCCCCTCGCGCATTGGTCAAGGAATGAGACGGCACAATAGAACGACCGCTGCGTGGGTCAACGCACCGCTGGCGTTATGGCTGTTAAATAGCTGGCTTTGGATAGACCGACATGCGTTACCCAAACGCTGTTGGGTGCCCGCGCTCCGGATGCGCCGTCAGACCGGCACCGAGCCTGTCGGGTTGGGTTTTGTTTCCGGATCATTCTAGGCTAACCCAAAGCTCAGCCGAGGCTGGCGCAAAATACAGGAAGCTTTCATGTCCCCATCCACTCCCTCCGCCGTTGTGACAGGCGCCTCTACCGGTATCGGTCATGCCTGCACAACCTTGCTTGCGGAAAAAGGCTGGCATGTCTTCGCTGGCGTTCGCAAAGACGCTGACGGCGAAAGACTCTCCGCAGAACTTGGAGATTCGGTGACCCCGGTCCTGATCGATGTCACCAAACCAGAAACCGTCGAAAGCGCCGCGAAGCAGGTTCGCGAAGCTCTGGCTGGCCATACCTTGCGTGGTCTGGTCAACAATGCAGGGGTGGCGGTCGCCGGGCCGATGCTGAACATTCCCATTGAGGAGTTCGAGTACCAGATGAATGTAAACGTCACCGGCGTGGTGCGAGTCACGCAGGCGTTTGGGCCCTTATTGGGGTCAGATGAAGATCTGGCCGGTGAGCCGGGGCGTATTGTTATGATGTCTTCGGTCGCGGGCGAAATGGGCGCGCCTTTTCTTGGTCCGTATGCGGCCTCGAAACATGCCGTTGAAGGCTTGTCCAAATCTCTCAGGCGGGAGCTCATGGTCTTCGGCATTGATGTTATTGTGTTGGGGCCCGGAGCGATCGCCACCCCAATCTGGGAGAAGGCAGAAGACATTGATCCAGAGCCGTACAAGACAACGGCGTTTTATGACGGCTTGCTACGTATCCGCGACTATATGACCAAGACTGGGCCGGAAGGATTCCCGCCTTCAAAAGTTGCCGATCGTGTTTTTCGCGCCCTCTCCGATACCAACCCGCGCTTTCGCTATGCAATTGTCCCCCAGCGCCTCATGAATTGGTCGTTACCGCGCATACTCCCGGAGAAAATGGTGAACAATATCATGGCGAAGCGCCTAGGATTACTGCGTCGGTAAAGTTTCAGACAGGATCATGATAGGGCTCACCCCACCTAATAGGTTTAAGGGCCGCAAACTAAAGTCGGCGGCAGGTTTGGGTTGCAGACGCTGATGCATCGGCGCCCGTAAATTGGGGACGTCTATGTCAATTTCTATTCTTGCGGCGGCTGGCCTGATGGTCACATCCGTGCAGGGCGCAGACCCTGCGGCTTCCTACGATATCCGTGTTGCTGTGGATTCTGATGAAGCCAGCCAGACACGCGTCGATATCGTTGTTTCCTTCATCGGCGATGATGATGGAGAAACCACTGTCACACTCCCATCGTCCTGGGGTGGTGCAGAAGAGCTCTGGAATGTCATCCACGACCTCCGCGTCACACAAGGCTCAGCGCAGTTCCTGGCGGGAGAAAGTGCAGCCCACCGCATCCTTACACACGCCCCCGGGGCACGTATTGAACTCAGCTATCAAGTCATACAGGACTGGGCCGGGGTGCCCATGGCCACCCAGGGGAATAATTACCGACCCACTATACAACCGGAATATGTGCACCTGATCGGGAATACCTATTTTCTGACGGCCGGTGATGTTGATGGCGAACAGCCTGTGTCAGTTACCATCTCAACACCCGAGGGTTGGACGCTCGCATCCGACCTTGAACATGGCGCTATCAATTTCAACACATTGCTCCATAGCGTCTTTGTTGCGGGAGACTTCCGGGTTGAAGAACGCACCATTGATGACGCAACGATACGGGTGGCGCTGCGCGGTGATTGGGAATTTGAGGATTCCGCCTTTGCCGATCAAACGCAGGATGTTTTGCGCGCCACTCACAGCTATTGGCAAAGCCCCGGCGAAGAATATCTCGTCACCGTCATTCCGCTGCAAGCAGACGCCGGGTGGAGTAGTTTGGGCGGGACCAATTTAGGAGATGCATTCGCGTTTTTCTCAGACCCCCTTATGGATCCCGATCGCGCGCTGAGAACGCTAACCCATGAGCATGCACATACTTGGAATCCGGGACGCCTGGGTGGACTGGATGAGGGGCTGAATGAACCTGCCGGCTATTGGTTTTCGGAGGGGTTTACCGACTTTATCACCCAGCGTGTTGGTGTCAGCACCGGTTTGTGGAGCGTCGAATCCTCGGTCCAGCAATGGAATGAACTCTTTTCCCTCTATGCCAGTTCGCCTGTCGTTTCGGCCCCGAATTCCGCCATTTTGAATGGCTTTTGGACTGATGGAAATTTGCAGCGATTGCCGTATCAACGCGGCATGATGTTTGCCGCCCTGATCGAGCACCAAATACGGCGAAGTGGCGATGGCTCTATCGACATGGACGATATTCTCCATGCGATGCTCGAGATCGGGGTGGCCGAAGGTACGCCGAACGCGCCCGAGCGTTTCCAGTCTGAAGTGCTGCGCCAAACAGGTCTTGACCTGAGCAATGACATTCAACGCTACATCATGGACGGTGAGACGATCTATCTCGAGGCAGACACCTTCTCATCCTGTGGCCCACTTGAAACCTTTGATAGCCCGGTCTTTGATTATGGGATGACCGGGCATCGTGACGAGGATGGCGTGTTCGTATTAGACACCGTCGATCCGAATGGTCCTGCGGCGGCAGCCGGATTTGAGCCAGGCATGCGTTTGCTTGATCGAATTGGTGGCCGCTATGGCGATGCCAGTGTGGATTCAACGTTCCGACTGGAACATAACGGCCAAATTCGAGAGCTCTCCTATCGGCCAACCAATGGCCATTTCGTGCGGATGCAACGGATCGCATTTGATCTGGGTACCGTTGATCTTGAGGCGTGCGGCGATCAACTATCGGGACGCTAGCGTCGTCGTTTGTCTCCCGTCGAGGCAGGCATGATCACTTGCCGCCGCGGCCAAGCCACGCCAGACTAGCTTTAGAAACAGGGTGTCCTGTCGGCTAGTTTGGGGAAAGTCATGAATTCAAAGATTGTGTTGCGCCCGGTTTTGACCGGCTTGATCGCGGCCAGCTTGGTCGCTTGCCAACCTTCGCCCACAGAACCGTCTGTCGACTCGACCGCCTCCACCACCACGACACTAGCGTCGCAAACGGGGAATTCTGAGCCGAGCAGAAACACAGATGTCACGGCGGCCTTTGCCTCCCTGGTTGAGGACTTTGAAGCCTTTGAATTGGCCAATAACCCGGCCGAACGCGGCCGGCGCGGCGATCTAGTGGCCGCCGGGCAGTGGACAGACTTGTCCCTAGAGGCCCTGCAAGCACAAGACGAGGCCGAGACGGCGTTCTTGGTACGACTTGATGCAATCGATGGAACGCGCTTGTCTGAATCAGACCAGGTTTCGCATGCTGTACTGGATTACATTTTGCGATTCCGGGTTGAGCTGGCACAATTTGAATCCAACCGGATGCCGTTTAATTCCGACAGCGGGTTCTTTCACGCCCCCTCCTACGCCGCCGCGTCTACGCGCCCACAGACAATTGCTGAGGGTGAAGCCTGGGTCACAAGGATTGGCAATATAGCTGCCTATTTTGAGCAGAACACGACGTGGATGCGCCGTGGAATCGAGGCTGGGTTTACCCAACCAGTAGTGATTACTCGCTCCACCGTTGGCCAGTTGGAAGGGTTAAGTGATCTGGACACGTTGCGCGATATCCTAATCGCGCCGATCGAGGGCATGTCGGCAAACTTACCGGCGGAAGATTTGGCGCGATTGCGGGCCAGCGCGATAGACGCGATCGAAACAAGCGCTCAACCAGCCTATGCCCAATTGCATGTTTTCCTGCGGGACGAATATCTTCCAGCATCTCAGCCGCTGATCGGTATATCCGAGGTGCCAGAGGGACGCGCTTACTATCAGGCGCTTGTACGTTATCACACGACGCTAGACACCTCTCCGGAGGAGGTTCATGAGCGCGGCCTTGCAGAAGTCGCGCGCATTCGCAGTGAAATGGAAGGCATTATCGCTGAGCTGGAGTTTGACGGCAGTTTTGCCGATTTCCTGAACTTTTTGCGCACCGATCCACAATTTTATGCCCAGACGCCTGAAGAGCTGTTGATGCATGCGGCCTGGATTTCCAAGCGTGCGGATGACGCCATGCCGCGTTTCTTTGGTCATCTGCCGCGCCTGCCCTATGGCGTGCGACCTGTGCCGGATTCGATGGCTCCGACCTATACGACAGGGCGGTACTGGCCCGGAGATCTGGAGAACGGGATTGCCGGTGGCTATATGGTCAATACCTATGATCTGAGCCAGCGTCCGCTCTACACCCTGCCCGCACTGAGCGTACATGAGGCCGTGCCAGGGCATCACCATCAGGGCTCAATCGCCCAGGAATTGGAGGACGTGCCAAACTTCCGGCGCGACACTTATATCACCGCATTTGGCGAAGGCTGGGGCTTGTATACCGAGAACCTTGCCATCGATATGGGCCTGTATCGCACGCCCTATGAAAACTTTGGCCGGCTGACCTATGAGATGTGGCGCGCCTGTCGTCTGGTGGTCGATACCGGCATGCATTATATGGGCTGGAGCCGCGAACAGGCCGAAGCCTGCCTGCTGGAAAACTCGGCCCTCGCTCCGCACAATGTGCGCACCGAAGTGCTGCGCTATATTGGCTGGCCCGGTCAGGCGCTGGCCTACAAGACTGGCGAATTGCTGATGCGCGACTTGCGTGCCGAGGCTGAAGAAACGCTGGGTGCAGACTTCGACATTCGCGCCTTCCATGACGAATTGCTCAAAGATGGCTCGATGCCGCTCTCCGCTCTCGAGGCGAAGATGCGTCGATGGATCGCGGCGCAGGCTGCGGCGGAGTAGCCAATCATGTCGCCCGATTTATGGTTCGCCCTGACGGATTTCGCCGTGGTGCTTGGCGCGGGGTTGGGTGTCTGGCTGATGCGTGGGCGTTTGACCGCCAGCCCCGGCCTGTTTGTCGCTGTTGGTCTGGGGCTAATGGCTGTCGCGGCGCTGACCGGGACCATCCGGTTTGCGACGGGGCAAATTGAAGCGCTCGCAACAGCCCACGGGCTGACCAGTGCGTTTGCCGGTGTGGCTGGACTGGGTCTGATTGTGACCGGACAAGCGCTGGCGGTTTTTGGCATCACCCTACGCGCCCGCGCGGACAAGGTCGGGTTGGTCATTGCCGTGGCCGTGGCCCTGCTGATGCTCAGCCTTCCCGGAGGTGTCGCCTTGATCCGTCCCCTCGCCCTGATCATCCTGACCGTCGGCGTCTTATCTGGTGTCTGGCAGGTCATCCGTGGCTCGGCACCTGTCGGTGCCCTGTGGATCCTGAGCTGGTTATTGCTGGGTTTTGTTTCGGTGGTGATTGGTGGCAGTCGGGAACTGAGCTTATACGGCATTGCCAACTGGCACATCTACCACGTCTCGATTGGCATCTGGGCGGCTTTGACCGGGTGGGCGACCGTTCGGTTGGTGGGCCCGCAAGACTAACACCGCACGCTAAATCCTCCGCACGCCAAGCGCCGGAGTTATTCGGTAGCCTCCTTAGGGAGGTGTGCGGAACGCCGGCTGTTGCCGGTGTTGGTATGGATAGTAGGGATGGCAACAGTGACGTCCCGCACACGGAGATTTCCCGGATGTTCTCACCCCCATGTCCACACTGGCCGGTACTCGGGTCGGGCGTTTGAAAACTCGCACTGCACGTGCAGGTCCGCAGGCATCTTTTGCTGAGGCCTTATCCTTGGTGCATCCAGCCCCCAACTTGACTTTTCCCGCCCCCACCCCCTTATCCATTTCACAATGAGCGACACAGCAGACAACCCCGCCGCTTCCGGCTCGGATACGCCTCCCTCCCCTGGGCAATCGCGCAACCCGAAACAGGAAACAGGCCTTGAAATTCTTACCTTCGGCTGCCGGCTGAATGCGTGGGAGAGTGAGGTGATGCGTAATCATGCGCGGGATGCGGGGTTGGAGGATGCGGTGTTGGTCAATACCTGTGCCGTGACCAATGAGGCCGTGCGTCAGGCGCGGCAGTCTATCCGGCGGGCGCGCAAGGATAATCCCGATGCCAAGATCATTGTCACCGGGTGTGCGGCGCAAGTTGATCCGGAGATGTTTGGCGCGATGCCGGAAGTCGATCGTGTGGTCGGTAATCACGACAAGCTGAAGGCTGAGACGTTTAATCCGGTCTCCTTGCTGGGCGGCACCGAGAAGGTGCGCGTCAACGATATTATGAGCGTAACGGAGACGGCGGGCCATTTGATCGAGGGCATGGAGGGGCGGGCGCGGGCCTATGTGCAGGTTCAAAATGGCTGCGACCACCGCTGTACGTTTTGCATCATCCCCTATGGCCGCGGCAATTCACGCTCGGTGCCGGCGGGCGAGGTGGTGGAGGAAATCAAGCTCCTGACAGCCTCCGGACATTCGGAAATTGTGCTGACAGGCGTTGACCTTACCTCCTGGGGTGAAGATTTACCGGGACACCCCAAGCTGGGTCGTCTAGTGCAGGCGATCATCACTCAGGTGCCGGATTTACCGCGTTTGCGACTGTCCTCCATTGATGCTGTGGAGATTGATGAGGCGCTGTTTGATGTGGTGACCAGCGAGGCGCGGATTGCGCCCTATTTGCACCTCTCCTTGCAGGCTGGCGATAATATGATCCTGAAGCGGATGAAGCGCCGGCATTCGCGCGAGGATGCAATCGCCCTGTGTGAGCGGCTTAAATCCGCGCGGCCGGAGATTGCCTTTGGCGCCGACATCATCGCCGGCTTTCCAACAGAGACTGAGGCGATGTTTGAAAACACGCTGCGTCTGGTCGATGATTGCCAGCTGGCCTATGTGCACGCCTTTCCATATTCGGCGCGCCCGGGAACGCCAGCGGCGCGCATGCCGGCGGTCAATGGGGCGGAGATCAAGGCTCGGGCGGCGCGGTTGCGAGACAAGGCTGCGCAGGCTCTGTCGGCGCATCTGGACGGTATGGTTGGGCGGATTGACGATGTGCTGGTGGAGAAGCCAAACTTTGCCCGCGCCGGCAATTTTGCGGCGATCCGGCTACCCGAAAACAGCGCGCCGCGCGCCGGGGCGCTTGTGAATGTTGATATATCAGGCCATGACGGTCGGCAGTTAATTGGGACACTGGTCTGATGTTTGGTTGGAACAAGAAAAAGAACGACAAGAAGGCGGCCAAAGAAAAGCCTGAGGCAGAAACGCCGGAAGCTGAAAAGCCTGAAATCGAGGCATCTCAGGTCGAGACGCCTGCGATAGAGACTGCTGAAGCCAATTCTGCCAGCGAGGCAGACCAAGCGCTCACACCGGTAGAGGCTCCCAAGCCAGAAAAGAAACAGGGGTTTTTCTCTCGCTTAGCGTCGGGTCTGCAGCGTACATCCAGCAAGCTGACAGAATCAGTCGCGGCGGTATTTACCAAGCGTAAGCTGGATAATGAGGCGCTTGAAGAGCTCGAAGAACTGTTGATCGCCGCGGACCTGGGTGCCTCGGCAGCGCTGCGCGTGACGGACCGCCTGCGCAAGGACCGATTTGACAAGGAAGTCACCGATCTGGAAGTGCGTGAGGCATTGGCCGACGTTGTTGCCGAGACGCTGACGCCGCTGGAAACACCCCTGAATCTTGAGGGTGACGGACCGCGCGTCGTGCTATTTGTAGGCGTTAATGGTTCGGGCAAGACGACGACGCTGGGCAAGATTGCGGTAAAGCTGAAGCGCCAGGGGCGTAATCCTTTATTGGTGGCCTGCGACACGTTTCGCGCCGCGGCGATTGAGCAAGTCACGGTATGGGCCGAGCGGGCGCAATCTCCCGTGGTCAAGCGCGAAATTGGCGCAGATGCCGCGGGCCTGGCCTTCGACGCACTCGCCCAGGCAGAGCGAGATGGTCAGGATGTTGTGCTGATCGATACGGCCGGGCGTCTTCAAAACAAATCAGAATTGATGGATGAGTTGCGCAAAGTTGTGCGCGTAATCCGCAAGAAAATGCCGGAAGCGCCGCATGAGGTTTTGCTGGTACTCGACGGCACGGTTGGTTCCAACGCGGTCTCGCAGGCGGAGGCGTTTATGGAAGCGTCAGACGTGACCGGCGTGATCATGACCAAGCTGGACGGCACCGCCAAGGGCGGCGCTCTGGTGCAGGTCGCCGAGAAGTTCCAGCTTCCGATCCATTATATTGGCATCGGCGAGGGCGAAGAAGACCTGCAGCCGTTTAGCGCGACAGACTTTGCCCGCGCGATCTCCGGCGTTGACGATATTGAAGGCGGCGGTGCGCAGGCTGTTGGCCTCGAGGATCAAAGCTGACGGATCTGTCTCCCATCGTTCTCGGCACGCTGGCCATGTTGTTGTCGGCGCTGGCGCATGCCGGCATGACGCTACTGACAAAGCGGGCGCAGGACCGGCTGGTATTTCGCGGCCTGTCTTTGCTTTTTGTTGCTATCTTGCTGACACCCTGGATCGCGGTACATCCGATCCCAACCTGGGAAGTTTGGCGCTTCTTGCTGCTGAGCGCGGTGACGATCTGGGCCTTTAATATGCTGATGATTGCTGCATTTGAGCGCGGGAATATGAATTTGGCCTACCCGGTTATGCGTGGGTCAGCCCCTTCCCTGGCGGCACTTTCAGCCTACATCTTCCTCGGCGAAGCGATCAATGGCTGGCAGATGGCGGGGCTGGCGGTGGCGACATTCGCATTGGCCGGCTTTGCATGGCCAGAGAAGGATGGGGCGCCAAAACTGCAGACGCTTTTGTTTGCGCTCGCCGCCTCAACCATGACCGCCAGCTATACCGTGATCGACGCGGCCGGTGTCAGGGCATCTGGCGATGTGTTGACCTATACAGGCTGGTTTTTTGTACTGTCTGCGATCACCATAATGGCAACAGCCTGGGTGCGCCGTCGCGGTGATTTGGTTCGCCTGATGAAGCAGGAAGCCAGGCCCGCCGCCACCTCAATGATGTTTAACCTGACCACTTATGGTCTGGCGCTGTATGCCTATTCCATCGCACCGGTGGCCCCGATGGCGGCCTTGCGGGAGACCAGCATCATATTTGGTGCCATTCTGGCGGCGGTGGTGCTGAAGGAAAGTTTTGGATTGAGACGCATTGTGCTGGCCATGATTTTGGTCGGCGGCCTGGTGATGATACAAGTCCTGTAAGCGTGAATTGGAGACCAAGTTGACCGACGAGACTGAAGCTGCCGCCCCAAAAAAATCGGGGAGCAATCCGTGGGTTGAATACATCCCTCTGATCATTTTTCTGGTCGTCTACAATGTCGGTCGCCAATATGAGCCGGACAATGCGATCTATCTGGCAACAATGGTCTTTATGGTCGCGACGCTGCTTGCGCTGGCCTGGTCTTGGTTCAAGGAAAAACGTCTACCACCGATGCTGATTGTAACCGGTGTGATTGTCACCGTTTTTGGTGGTTTGACCCTGTATCTGCAGGACCCGACCTTCATTAAAATGAAGCCGACCATGATTTATGTCCTGTTTGCTGCGGCGTTGATGGGGAGCACCCTTTTTGGCTTCAAAATTTTGAGACCTCTCCTGGGCGGCTTTTTAACACTGCCCGATGCTGGCTGGCACGCTTTGTCGATCCGGTTTGGCCTGATGTATCTGGCCTTGGCGGCGTTGAATGAATACATATGGCGCAATTACTCGGAAGCTTTCTGGGTGAATTTCAAATTGGTGGGATTTGTGCCCATTTTTCTGGTTTTCACCGCCGTACAAATCTATCTTATCGGCAAAAAGTATCCCGGCTCCATGAGAACCAGTGAAGCGGAAGACTAAGCCCCAATAGGGGTCTGGGATGCGATTTGTGATACCGCATCAATCCTGACCATCCAGCTTGCCGGAGCGGCCATATGGCAGAAGACATGCCGGACCCGATATCCTTCGATTTGACGACTTCGCCGGGGCATTTGCTGCATCGTGCACAGCAATTTGCTGCCGACCGGTTTGGCGAGGCCGTTGCCACGAGCGGGCTGACCCAACGCCAATTTGCAGTGCTATCGGCCACACATGCCCGGGAGGGACTCACCCAGACCCAATTGGTCATGGCGACCGGCATTGATCGCTCAACGCTGGCCGAACTGGTAGCGCGCATGGTGCGCAATGGTTTGCTGGTCCGTGAAAAACTGGCCGATGATGCCCGCGCCAATGCCATACATCTGAGCGAGCACGGGCGACAGCTTGTGGAGGGCGCGACCGTGGGCGCAAGGGAGGCCGATGCAGCCATTTTGGATGCACTCCCCAGCAGCAAACGCAAAAGCTTCCTGAAAATGCTGAAGCGGATCGCCAGCACGCTTGAAAGCGGGGAGGCGGCCGAGAAGCGGGCACGTGACCTGGCGAAGGAGAAAACCAAGAAGAAAAAGGCCAAAATTAAAGCCAAGGCCCGGGCCGCGACGCCTGACTGATCAGGTTAGCGCGCCCGACGCGCTTCTCTTTCCAGCGCCGGATAGATTCGGTTATTGAGCACATCAACCGTGATCGGCCCCTGCCAACGCACGAGAATATTGCCGTTGGCGCTGATTACCAGTGTCTCAGGCGCGCCATCAATCCCCAGCGCCCGAACAGATTGTCCGTCCACATCCTGCATCACACCGCGATAGGGGTCGCCTAACTCGTCGAGAAAAGCGTTGGCGTCGTCGATTTCATCGCGCCAGTTGAGGCCGTATATCGCGATACCTTCAGCCGACAATGCCATCAGGGCCGCATGTTCGATGCGGCAAGGCGCACACCAGCTGCCCCAGATATTGAGCAGATAAGTGCCCTCTATCGCTGCGGGATCGAAGGGAGTGCGCGTCTCAAGCTCGGTCAGAGTGAGGGCGGGAAGCGGCTCAGCCGGTACGGAATTGTTATTGTAGACCTGCAAGGCGATGACCGATGTGAGTGCCAGGATCAAGATCAAGGCAAGCATGCGGATCGCGCCCTTCATGATGCGTCATCCTCTAGCTGAGCGAGGCGAGCGCGCGCCGCGCGACGTTCCATCAGCGACCAAACCAACAGACCGAGCAGTGCCAAGCCGGATATACCCCAGGCCGACCAGATCCAGACGCCGTAACCGTCCATGCTGAAAAAATTGTCCATACGCTCAATCCCCCGATCCGCTTTGACCCTGTTCACGCTGGCGGGTCAGGGTTTCAGCGCGGCGCACAATCGCGCGCGTGCGTAACCGGTAGAAGACAAGCCAGGCTGCAAAGCAGGTGTATGCTAGCGCCATAAGGGCAAGGGGTAAAAGCTGACTCTCGTGGATGGAGGGGCCGTCGGCACGAAATACGGCTGCTGGTTGATGCAGGCTGGACCACCATTCGACAGAAAACTTGACGATAATCAGATTGAGGATGCCTGCCATGCCCAAGATTGCCCCGGCACGCGCGGCTTGTTGACGGTCTTCCAGAGCGGCACGCAGAGCCATGTATCCTAGATAAACGAGCAACAGGACCAGCACCGAGGTCATGCGGGCATCCCACTCCCACCACGTCCCCCACATCGGCTTGCCCCAGAGCGAGCCCGTGGCCAGCGCCAAAACGGTGAAAACAGCTCCGATCGGTGCGATCACCTCTGCCGCTGCATCAGCGAGGGAGTGGCGCCAGACGAAATAGACAAAGCTCGCCCCCGCCAGTGCCCCGTAGAGCGCCATGGCCATATAGGCGGCCGGCACGTGCACATACATGATACGGATGGTTTCGCTTTGCTGATAGTCCGGCGGTGAGGCCAGCAGAGCAAACCAGAGCCCGGCACCCATGAGCAGCAATGTCAGCCCGCCTGTCACCGGGATGGCAATCCGAGCGAGGCTGTCGAAGCGTTGTGGATTTGAAAAGTATGACAACATGAGAAGTGGATTACTCGGGCGACCGGCTTATCGCAAGCGTCGTCAAGTCGCAGGGCGATAAAACAATCACAGCCATGCGCTTACCAGACGCCAATTTTGTCGTCATTATCGCCCCATGACAGGCTCGCTCATCATCCTGACCGGTGCTGGAATTTCTGCTGATTCCGGTCTCGCGACCTTTCGCGATGCGGATGGGATGTGGTCGAAATTCAATTGGCAAGACCTGGCGACGCCGGAGGCGTTTGCCCGTGACCCTCAGCAGGTGCACGCCTTTTACAATGCCCGGCGCGCACAGTTGAGCGATGTTGCGCCCAATGATGCGCACCGTGCGCTGGCCAAACTGGAACGAGACTGGATGGCCGCCGGCGGGCAGTTTTTGCTGGTGACGCAAAATGTCGATGATCTCCACGAGCGGTCGGGTAGCAAAAATTTGATCCACATGCATGGCGAGCTGACCAAAATGCGCTGTGTGCATTGTGATTATGTGGATGTTGCTTTCGAGGCTCTTTCGACGGATTTGCCCTGCCTTAATTGCCGGCGCGCTGATGTTTTGCGACCCGATATCGTCTGGTTTGGCGAAATGCCGATGCAGATGGACATGATTATGGAAGCGCTGGAAAGCTGCACGCTGTTTGCGGCCATCGGCACGTCCGGCACGGTCTATCCTGCAGCGGGATTTGCTGATTTGGCGCGTCAGGCGGGCGCGCGATGCGTCGAAATAAATCTGGATGCCACCGACATATCCACCGGCTTTGACGAATGCCTAACCGGTCGGGCCAGTGACACGGTGCCCAACTGGGCTGCCGGATTGTGCGAAACCACACCATGAGTACTTTTTGACACCCACATTTCACCAAAGGCAGAACCGATGACACCACAAGAGGCGTTTGCCTTCTCCCGACCGGGGTTTAAGGCCTATTCAGAGGGCCGTATTGATGATGGTGAGGCAGTGGCTGACTCAATACTCATGGTGCTGCCACATGATGCAAATGGCTTGTACCTAAAAGGTATTTGCCGGCGCGCAAAATCGGATTTTGCGACGGCTATCACGCATCTTGAGCAGGCCAATAAAGCTGTTCCCGGCCAGTTTGGTTTTGGAATGGCAATCGCTCAGTGCCGCGCCGATATGGAGGAGTATGACACAGCGCGCTCGGCCTATACCGCCCTGGTCGCACACTTCCCCAATCAAGTCGAATTGCTGCGTAATTTCGCTATGATGGAAAAGAAATGCGGAAATTTGGAAGACGCAGATTCGCTGCTGGACAGGTTACTGAAAGTGTCGCCCGGGGACTTGCCAGCCCTGTCGACCCGCGCCTGGATTGCAGAAAATCTGCGCAATTGGCCGGATGCGATCACATATTCCGAGCAAGTGTTGGCCAAAGAACCCTGCGAGCCCCTGGCGCTTTCCGCCCACGCTGCCGCCGATTTGGCGGCGGGGCAGCACTCACGTGCCCGCTACCGTATCGAAGAATATTTCGCCCCCAGCGATAACTCCGCCGCACAAAATATGCCGGTTTATCAGCATCTGGGCATGGCCTGCGAAGCGGATGGTGATTTTGGTGCCGCCTTCGAAGCCTTCGAGGCTGGCAATGCCGCGTTACGAGAATGGCTGATTGAAGGGCGCGCCTTTACCGACGGGCTATACAGCCTGCCCTGCGTCCAGCGTTTGCGCGAAATTTATGAGAATTGGGGCCCACAAGCGATCGCCGAGGACGACGACACACCTGGCCCGGTATTTCTGGTTGGCTTCCCGCGCTCTGGCACCACTTTGCTGGAGAGCGTGATCGGGGCGCATAGTCGTGTCACCACCAGCGATGAGCGCCCATTGCTGGAGCCAATTATTACTGAAGCTGGCGATACCGGGGCGTCCTTGTCGCGCTTTATTGAGTCGCTGCCGCAGACGGGTGATGAATTGCGCGCTGCGTATTGGCAGAGAGCGGCGGCGTGCGGTGCGGTAGACGGCAAGGTGTTTGTCGACAAATTACCGCTGAATATGATGTGGCTGGGCCTCATTGCGCACGTTTTTCCGAAGGCAAAAATCCTGCTGTCAGTGCGCGACCCTCGCGATTGTGTGTTCTCGTCATACAAGCAGCGTTTTGGCCTGAATTCGGCAATGATTCACATGCTGTCTATTGGCGATACTGCTGCTTATTACGATGCGGTTATGGGCGCCGGGGACGCCGCGCGTAAAGCTTGCCCCACGCTAGATGTCATCGACGTACGATATGAAGATATGATTGGCGATACCGAGGGCCAGGCTCGACGCGTAATCGACGCGCTTGGACTTCCCTGGGAAGACACTGTGATGAACTATCGCGATGCCCTGCCCAACCACATTTCAACCCCCTCTGCGCCCCAGGTGGAGCGGCCGATCTATCTCAGCTCAATGGGTCTTTGGCGCAATTATGCTGAACCAATGTCGGCCGTCACATCGATTTTGGCGCCCTGGGTTGAGCGCTGGGGGTATGAGCCGGATTAAGGCTCCTCCTCCAGGGCATGCATGTCATCATCGGAAAGACCGAAATGGTGACCGATTTCGTGGACCAGGACGTGATTGACCAGCTCATAAAGCGTAACATTGCGGCGCGCTTCCCACTCTTCGAGTAGTGGCCGGCGAAACAGGACCACGCGCGCCGGAGTGGGAGGCGGATTACCGATAGACTGGCGGGTTAAATCGACGCCAATATAGACGCCAGACAACTCATATTTATTTCTGATATCTAGTGCGTCGAGCGTTTCCTCGTCGGCGAAATCGGTGACGTGAATGTCCAGATTTCCGCATTTTTCGCGAAACTGTGCCGGAAGGTTTTTCCAGGCTAAATCGGCCATTTCGACGAAATCCTCGAGGCGGGGTGTTTCGTCGGTGTCACTGGGAAAACCTATCATTCTGCCAATATAGGAAATCTTCTTCGACTTGCCATAGGAACATAAATAGAACAAACTTGACGAATGGACCTTGTTGACGTCTCCTCCTCCCGAAATCCGGACATTGATGACGCACTTGCGCTGATGCGGGGTGCCGCGAAGCTGTTTCGTGATCTGGGGTATTGCTCGATTGCCGAGTTCAGCCTGCCCGGTGGACGGCGTGCCGATGTCGCGGCGCTGGGGCGGAAGGGGGAAATGGCGATTGTGGAAGTGAAGTCCGGGATTGCCGATTTTCGCGCTGACCAGAAATGGACGGAATATCGCGATTATTGCGATACATTCTATTTCGCCGTTTCCCAACGCTTTCCGCGTGAACTGATCCCCGAAGAGGTGGGGTTGATAATTGCCGACGGGTTTGGCGGAGCGATTATCAGGCCCAGTCCGGAAGACAAATTATCGGCGGCACGGCGCAAGGCAATCACCTTGCGCTTTGCCCGTACGGCTGCCGAACGACTGGTACGGGCTCCAGACCCTGCCGACTAACTGTCTGTTAGAACGACATCCATCGCAGCATGAAATTTTTTCAATCGCGGCGCAAACCGATCTTGCGCCATGGCAAGAATTTCAGGGCGAGCCTTGTCGGGCGAACCGCTGTCGACTGGTGGACTAGGATCATACTCAAGTCCCAACTGAATCGCTTCCGCCACGCCATCTCCGGCGATTTCGCGAACGATCGCAAGGGCAAAATCGATACCCGCCGTGACACCGCCGCCCGTGAAGGTATTTCCGTCACGGACAACACGCTCCCGGACCGGAATAGCACCGACGCGCGACAGGGCATCGTGATAGCTCCAATGCGTGGTCGCCCGCTTCCCCTCAAGCAAGCCTGCCGCGCCCAGCACAAAACTTCCTGTGCAAACCGAGGTCACGTATTGCGCGGTCTGCGCCTGGGTTTTTAGAAAATTGATGATTTCGGAATTCTGCATCGCATCATCAATCCCAAAACCGCCTGGCACACAGATCAAGTCCAGTTGCGGACAGTCGGCGAGGGTCATTGTTGGCAGGATAAAGGGGCCACAATCGGTAAGAACCGGTTCGAGCGTCGGCGCCACCAAATATATTTCGGCGCCGGGAATTCGCGATAGAACCTGCAGCGGACCGGTGAAGTCGAGCTGGGTGAGATCATCAAACAGCACGAAACCAATCTTGAAGGGCTGGCTCATAATATGCCTCTCAGACGGTGTCAGACTTAACACGCCAAGGCGGATCGATGCGATTTTCGCCGGCGTGGAAAATTTTGATTTTGTGTCCGTCCGGGTCCAGCAAAATAGCCTCGCGCCACAACCAACCCATGTCTTCCGGATCGGTCTCGAAGGCGAAGCCCCTTTTCTTCAGGTCTTTGACCTGGGCATCTATGTCGTCGTTTTCGAGATAAATCACGGCACCGGGCACAATCGGCTCTTCGACGATGTGCAGCGACAAGGTGGTCTCGCCTTCGGGTGCCAGGAATCGGCTATAATGGGGGGAGTCGACGAGCAGCTGGAAACCGAGGCGGTTGTAAAAATCGCGAGACCTCGGAATATCAGACACGGGGATGGTGATCTGGTTCAGGCGCATTGGTATCGGGTCCTTAATCGGTGTTTTGCGGGTCAGCAATTTCGTCTAGGGGGCGCAGCAAGCGGTCAACACTGGCGTCGCTCAGCAAATAGGCCCAGCCGCCGACTCGCCGATTCATTTCTATCGCGGCCGGCTCACTGCCATCGGTGAGCGCTCGGGCGGTGATGACCGCCCAGCGTGTGTCGCCCTGGGCGATAATGTTGATCGACAACCGCAATCCGGCAAAAGTTTCAGCGACATGGGATGCGACGGTTTCTCCGCGCAAACGGTCTGCGCGGCGAACATCGCGAAACCGCAAGCGGGCCAATCCGGCGCCGGGGCCATTTCCTGCCCCCGCAGTGATCGGTCGCCAGCCCGAAGGTCGTCGCAGCGAGAAGTTTCTCGCGCTCTGCCCGGGACGCTCCAATAAATAGGACGGGCCGGTCTCCGGTGTAATCTGGGTGCGAGCGATTTGTGTCCGACCGAGCGCGATGAAATCGAGTTCCAGCCAGGCATCTGCTTCGTTAATATCGGGACGTGTGGTTGCGGCATCGCGCGTTCGCGCTGCCCAGGTTTGATTATCACCCGGAAAGCGCAGATAGATTCGGCCATCACGTACCTCACCAAGCAAGACATCTGCGAGCACTTCGCCTTCGGCATTTCTCACCGTCACACGAGTGGCTGCTGTGTCTGATCCGGGCTCGGACAGGCCCAGGCGGGCATGGCGGTCAGGGTCGTCGGTCCGGGCACCTTCAAATTCTAGCGTGCCAAGGAATGAGTCGAGTTCGGCGAGACGCGCGGCGCGGACCGGATAGTCATCTCGGGATGGCATAACCCATTCCGTCTCGGTCTGACGGACGATGAAATGATCTTGCGCTGTTGCGATTTCGATCTCTGTTATCTCCGCGACGCGGTCTGCCCAATTGGCGAAGACGGGTCCCTCGACCTGCGGGGTCCATTCACGCCTCGCCTGCAGCCCAGATAGCGCTATGGCCAGCAGGGCGACGAGCAGGGCACTACCTCCGACCCAGACCAGTTGAGACCGTCTCAATGCATCCATTGGCCGACTCATGCGCGCCTCCGGCGGCGAACGAGCGTACCGGCGAGACCGATAAGGATCACCAAAGCCGGTGGTACGCCAATTGTCCAGAATTGCAGATTGGTGTGCAGTGTTTCGATATCATTTCTAAAACTGCGCTCAACCTCACGCATGCTGGCACGATCATCGGCAATTTCCTGCAGCAGGCTGGACACTTCGTCACGGCGCTGCGCATTGGACTCACCGGTCAGAGCCGAGGCCTGCCCGGTTTGCTGCAAGCTCTGAAGGCGTGTCTGTGCGCGTTCGATATCGGCTTCGAGCTGCGCACGAATTTGCGCGTATCGGGTTTCTGCCTCACGGCGAAGATCATCCACCCGGCTCATCGGTCGCAGCGATGGAACACGCGACCGCAAGCCGACCAAAGCCGGGTCTCCGATGGTCAAATCGAGCACATTCACCGCGAAAATCAGATTATCGGCCAACATGACCTGCCCTAATACAGGGTCCTGTCGCACGTAATAACGGTCATCAAGCCAGTCGACATCGGTGACAAATGTGATGTTGGCATCGCGCTGTGAAGCATCGAGGTGGTCGCCTGGCCGAAACAAGATATCACCAATGGGTGGGCCATCAGGGAAAGCCGATTGCAGATCCCCGGACAAACGGGCTGCCAGCAGGATCGGTTGCGGCGCTTGCTGGTAATCGCGGCGCAGATCATCAGGACTACTAGAGATGGCGGCAATATCCGCATCGGTATAACCACCCTCTGCGCTCGTCGTGATCAGCGGCGTGACGGTCAACTCGCTGGTCGGGAGAACAACAATCTCTCCCGGCGAGGCGAAATTGATACCACGCTCGAGAGCCGTGGTCGTCAAATCTTCGGCAGACATTTGGTCGGAACCGGCCCCAAACCAGAGCGGGTAGGTTCGGGTCACCGGCGGGCCGCTGGCCTGACTGACCTGCACTTCCAGACCCAGCAAACGATCCATGGCAACACGTTCGCTATCCCACGCAATGCCCCAGCGTTCGAGCAGGGGTGATAGATCCGAACCGCGCGTCGCATCTACCGGCGGCAGGCCATCTGGCCCCGCACGCAGGGCCAGATGGGCCATGGGATCAAGGAAGAGTGCGATCTGGCCGCGATTGAGGGCGAATTGGTCGATCAAATAGAGCTGGCCCTCGGACAGAGTGCCTGGGTGCATGATCAGCAGGGCATCGACGGCCGGGATGTCGTCAAATCCCCGCTCCAGCCACACCAGATCATAGGTGTTGGCGAGCTCGGTTATGAAGACATTGGGCACACCGGTTTCCGGCGTCAGGGCCAGGCCGGTCAGGATCGCCAGGCGGGGCCGGGCTTCGCGCTCCAGCTCGGCGACGATCCGGGTCAGGGCGTATTCAAGGCGGGATTCATCGGCCTCGTCAAAGACTGGAATGGCCAGCTGTTCGTCGATAGAATTATTGGCGACCAGACCAAAAAACAGGCGCTCACCTCCTTGGGTCGGGATCGGCAAAAGGCCGGCTTCGAGGGCCTGATCCTCTTCCTCAGAGAAGGGCATCGGGTCGATTTCGATAAGACGTATCTGCCCACCAGAGCGGGCGGAATAGGCACGCATGAACTCGCGGACGCGGCTGGCATAGGCGCGAATCGCCGGATATTGCGTGGCCTGGGCGCGGGAATAGTAGAATTGCCATTCGACCGGCTCGTTGAGGTCCTCGACAATCGCTGCCGTGCCGGGTGAGAGCCGATACAATCCCTGCTGGGTCAGATCCAGACGGACGCCTCCGAAGATCTGACCGGACAACTGATTGCCGGCGAGAAAGAGCACAAGAATGCTGAACAGCATGAGCGGGAGATAGCGCGTGCGCTTCATCGGCCACCTCCGCGTCGTTCCGCAATCAGCACGGCAGCCGCGGCGAGTGATGCTGCTATCAGGCCGAGGAAATATATCACGTCGCGCAATTCGATCACCCCGCGCCCAAAGGCGTTATACCGCTCCAGGGCACTAAGATCGGCGATGAATTCGGCGATGGAGGCGGAGGCAGCATCGCCTAGGGCTGAGAAGACAAAGGGTAGGCCGGCTAACGTGATCGCAAAACAGGCACCCGTCCCCAAAACAAAGGCGACAACCTGGTTGGACGTGGTGGCTGACAAGGCCTGACCCAGTGCCAGATAGGCACCCGCGAGCAAAAAGGCGCCGAAATAGCCTGTGGCGATGGCTGCATTGTCCGGGCTGCCGAGATAATTGACGGCGATCCACATCGGGAAGGTCAGCGCCAGGGCTGCCGCGGCTAGGGTCCAGGCGGCGAGGAATTTGCCGCCGGTCGAGGCCCAAAGCGGGATTGGCAGGGCCATCAGGAATTCCAGCGTGCCGCGGTCGCGCTCTTCGGCCCAGCTGCGCATGGCCAGGGCGGGCATCAAGATGATCAAGAGCCAGGGCAGATAGTCAAACAGGGGCGCGAGATCGGCGCGATTAGTGTCGAAGAAACGGCCGACATAAAAGGCGAAGGCCGGCGCGGCAAAGGCGAAAACGGCGAGAAAGACATAGGCCAGGGGTGTCTGGAAATAGGCCAGGAGTTCACGGCGATAAACGGCTTTGAGGGCTTGCATCAGGCCGCGTCCTCCGCGGCTTTGACGGATTGGGTCAAGCTTCTGAACGCGGTCTCGATGGTGCCGTCCCCGCCCTTGCGGATCATTTGATCCGGTGTGCCGTCAAAGCGGATGCGACCGGCATCGATGATCATAGCGCGACTGCACACGGCGGGCACTTCGTCGAGAATGTGGGTGGAGATGATGATAGCTTTGGTCTGGGCCATTTCCAGGATCAGCGCCCGTACACCATCTTTCTGATTGGGATCGAGACCGTCTGTCGGCTCGTCCAATATCAACACATCCGGATCGTGGGCGATGGCGGCAGCCAAGGCGGCGCGGCGTTTATATCCTTTAGACAGGGTGGCGATGGGTTGCCTGGCCGTATCGCCAAGGCGAGCCCGCTCGAGGGCTGTTTCAAGAGCGGAAGCCAGTAATTGTCCGGTAAAGCCTCGCGCGCGCAGGCCAAATTCTACGAAGCTGCGCGGTGTCATAGCCGGATAGGAGGGGGCGCCTTCGGGCAAATAACCAAGCCGTGACTGGGCAGCGAGACGGTCCTGGACGCAATTGTGGCCGGCGATACTGGCAATTCCGATATCGGGCTCGAGGCAGCCGGCCAGCATGCGCATTGTGGTGGTCTTGCCGGCACCATTTGGGCCGAGAAATCCAAGCACTTCTCCGCTTTTCAGGGAAAAGCTGACATCATCGACGGCGCGATGTGTTCCGAAGTCCTTGATAAGGTGGTCAGCGACCAGCATGGGCAAAGCTCGCGAACAGGGAATGATAGCGTTACCGCGCCCGGTGGCACTTGGCCAGAGCCTCACGCTTGACCAGTGCGGGAAATGAATTCTGTCATCATGTCAGGAGATTGGTGTCGACCGGAACGCAAATTCTGATCCAGGGGGCTGGGGGGGCTGTCTAAATCCAGGATCAAAAACCTGAAGCGGCCGGCCGACGGGTGAAAACTGACGGGCGGGTTGGGCCGCAAAGTGCCGAGAATGTGACCACATTGCGGCGCAGTATGAAATGTTTGTAAGCTAGTGTGGTGTATTCAATCAGAAGGAGAATTTTATTGATGACAGACTATCAGACGGCGAATAACGGCAGGGCCGATGTGATGTGGCAGCGCGGCGAATTGGCGGCGATTTTGAATGTTTATGGCCATCTGGTTGCCCAGGGTGAGTGGAAAGACTACGCGATCGACGCGCTTCGCGATTGCGCGGTGTTCTCAATCTTCCGCCGCGCCAGCGAGGTGCCGCTTTATACCGTTGTCAAAACCCCCAACGATTCGCGCAAGCAGGGCATGTACAAAGTTGTCGCTGCGGGTGGGCAAATACTCAAACGCGGACATGAGCTGGTGAGCGTGCTTAAAGTGTTCGATAAGAAGCGCTTCCGGGTGGTGAACTAAACCAACCAGCTGACACACAGACAAACAAAAACCCCCGGAGCCGAGCTTCGGGGGTTTTGTTGTTTTGGTCTGTGCGTCGCGTTAGTCGCGGGATCCACCCATCAGGGACAGCAGGATCTGGAAAATGGAGACAAACGCGATGTAGAGGTTCAGCGCACCGCTATTTGTGAGCACCGCCTGTGAGCGCTGGTCACCGGCAACAGACGCATATTGAAGCTTCAACGTTTGTGTTTGTGTCGCGATAAGCGCCGAATAGATGCCCAACATCACAACCATGAGGCCCAATTCAATCGCGGAAGATTTCAGCCAGAACACGCCTATACCCACCAGAGGAAGCATGCCCCAACTCATCATGACGATCGCGGAGTGCATGCCCGAGATATTGCGTTTCGTGGTATAGCCATACAGCGACAAGCCTGCGAATGCGGCGGCAGTGATCATGAATGCCATGCCGATAGTCGAGAAACTCGACGTGATCGTTCCACCGGTCATGCGGGACAACTCAAGTTGCTGATCAGCGATCATTACCCAGATGGCAAGCGATGTGCCCAGCATTGCGACGACGGCCCAATACAGCAAAGCGCTGGCGGTCGGCGATGGGTTGCGCATGAAGAAATTTGATCCGAGCAATAAAACCAGTGGGCCCCAGCGAAGTACCATAAAGACAGTTGGGTCGACCAAAATCGCAGTCAGAGCTGGAATGGTTCCGAAGGCGTAGGCGAGCATCGCGGAGACCACGAGACCCATTGCCATCTTGTTGTAAACTCCAAGCATAAAGCTGCGCAAACCAGCATTGATGGAAACATCTAGGCTTGAAGGATTGCCATACTGGCCGGAATAATCATTCATGTCGTTCTACTCTCAAATCGTGACGCACCTGTGGTGGCGCTTTATGGGCAATATCATGCGCCTTGGATGTTAACGCAAGGTGGGAATGGTGCGCATTGTGTCCCTCCTGCTCATTTTTCCTGGCGGAGCCGCTCAAACAGACCTCAGAGCCCGTGCTGACGGCACGGCCAGAGCGGCGCGGGCGACCAGTCCACCACCGGCGGCGGCGGCGACGATCGCGATGCCACTGACCCAGCCGACGGCGACCCAGTCGGGTGCCCAGACGGCCTCGACCATATTGGTCATGATGAACCAGGCGGGCGGTGCGGCCAGGGCGACGGCCAGTCCGGCGGCCATGGCCCCGACCAAAGCAAACTCCAGCGCGAATATTGCCAGCACACCCGCGGGCGTGACCCCGAAGGTTTTGAGCAGGGCCGCGTCGGTGACACGCCTTTGTGCGGCGGCCGCGAAAGCGCCGAGCATGACCAGGGCACCGGCCAGGGCGACCACGCCAGCGATGGCGTTGATGGCGGCGGTGGTCTGTTCAAACACTTCGGCAGCAGCCTGCAGACGTTCGCGGACGCGATAGATGACGACTGTGGGGAAATTATCCCCGACGGCTCGGGCAACGGCTTCTTCGTCTTCCGGGTCGGTTCTCAGCAGAGCTGTGTGCGGGGAATTGGCCGCCTCAAGCGTGCCGGGGGCAAAGACCAGAGGCCTGTTGATGCCGAAGCCGCCCCAGTCGATGGTGCGCAGATTGGCGATTTCGGCGGTAAATTCGCGGCCAAGGATGCGCACGGTCATGGTGTCGCCGACCTTCACGCCAAGACCACGGGCGGCATCGCCTTCAACCGAAATCAGAGGTGGGCCGGCATAGTCTTGCGGCCACCACTCACCCTCTTCAATCTCTGACCCATCAGGCAAGTTGGCCAGATAGGTCAGGCCGGTCTCGCCAGAGACGATCCATTGCTCGGAGTCGGCGACTTCATCGCGATCGATGGGTTCGCCCTTGAGCCTGGTGATGCGTCCACGCAATGACGGCGCGCGCAGATAGCGATCCCGGTCAGTGATGTCGGCACCGGCGGCCCGGGCGATGCGGTCGAAGTCTTCCGCGCGATCGCCCGGGACCATGGCGAAGGCCATGCCCGGCAAGTTGGCCGGGGCGGTATCTCGGATCTGGGTGACCAAATTGTGCTGCACCAACGTTACCACGGCGAGCAGGGCCAGACCGAGACCCAGAGCCGGCGCAGCGACCGGTGCGACAGAGCGGGGTCCACCGAGCTGTGTGAGCGCGATGCGCAATCCACCACGGGTAAAACGGGCGAGGAAACGGGCCAGGCGGCGCAGACCAAAGGCTGCCGCCCACAGGATTAAGAACACGATCACCGCGAAGCCGAGCAAAACGCCGGCGACCATGGGAGACGGGCTGAACAATACGGCCAGTCCGACAAAGGTTATACCGAGCACCAGCGCCCCGATGCGTTCAGGCCAGGGCGTGGTGTCCTTGCTGCGCGATTCCCCGCCGAGCAAGGCGGCGGGCGGTGTGGCGCGGGCACGACCAATGGCGGGCAGAGCAAACATCATCGCCGAGAGCACACCAAACAGGCCCGCCATCAACATGGGCTGCAAATAGAAACCGTTATTGGCCGGGATTGGCAGGGCGTCGCCATAGACCGCGACCAAGAGGTTGGGGACAGCGCCGCCGATCAGCGCACCCATTGCGGAGCCGATAATCGCCAGGGTGAGGATTTGGAGAATGTAGGCAAGCCGTATCGTGCCGCCATCCGCCCCCAGCGCCTTGAGAGCAGCAATGGAGCCGGTGCGCGTCGACAGGAAAGTCGCCACAGCCTGGGCGACGCCCAGCCCGCCGGCGAGTAGAGCAGCAAGGCCGGCAACGGCGAGAAAGACGCTGAGCTGATCGAGAAGATCGTCGAATTGGTCGCCAAGATCGTCGCGCGTGGTGATACGGACGCCGGCCTCCTCATAGCGCGCTTCGTAATCGTCTGAGGCGAGGGAGAGATCGGTCTCCAGGTCGTCGAACACAACACGGACACCGCGGCTGAAGATCGACCCCTCGATCAGGAATTGAGCATTTTGGACCGCATCCAGGCTGGTCAGTACTCGCGGCGCGAAATCAAAGCCGAGATCAAGTCGATCCGGCTCACTTTCCAGCACGCCACGCAATTGGAAAACCTGATCACCAATGCGCAACTCGTCTCCGACTTGGAGGTCAAACAGGTTGAAAATATCCTGTCCGGCAATGGCTCCGGGTAGATTGTCACGCACTTCAAACGCGGCCGTTAGGTCAATGACGGGCTGCGTCACGGCTTCGCCGAGCAGGGGGTAGGCTGTGTCGACACCGCGGACGCGGACCAGGCGGCGCGTGTCACCGGCTGCCGCCATGACATTGACGTCGGCGATGTGGGAAATGGTGCCGAGCGTCTCGAGTTCGGCGGTCAATTCATCCGGTATTTCCGCGCGGTTGGCAGAGAATGAGATATCGCCGCCGAGAATACGACTGAGTTCACCGGAGACGCCCTGGCGAAACATCGAACTGGCGGAGCCGGCCGCGGCAATCGCGCTGACACCCAATGTCAGGCAAGCGAGAAATACCAGAAACCCGCGGGCCCCGGCCCGCAATTCCCGGCTTGCAATGCGTAGGGCCAGACCGGTGTTCAATTTGCGATCCTCCCGTCGAGCATTTCGATCATTCGGTCAGCGCGTTTGGCCAGAGCCCGGTCGTGGGTGACCAGTACCAGGGCGGCACCACCGGCACTGGCAGCATTGAACAGCAAGTCTGAGACGATCGTACCGGCTTCGGAGTCGAGATTGCCGGTCGGCTCATCGGCGAAAATGATATCCGGCTTCACCGCCAGAGCCCGGGCGACAGCAACGCGTTGACGCTCACCGCCAGACAATTGTCCGGGATAGTGGGTCAGCCGGTGTTCCAGCCCGACAGTAACCAGCGCCTCGAGGGCCCGTTCACGGACTTGTTTCTGCCGGGCGATTTCCAGGGGAGCCATGACATTTTCCAGCGCGGTCATGGTGGGCATCAGATGGAAGGACTGAAAGACAAACCCCACGCGACCCCGGCGCAATTTGGCCAGCTTGCCCTCATTGCTGTCACGGACCGGCTTGCCAAGCAGGGTTATTTCGCCGCCACTGGCGCGCTCAAGACCGGCCGCCACAGCCATAAGGGATGATTTGCCTGAACCTGATGGTCCGACGATTGCGACGCTCTCACCCGGAACAATATCCAGATCAATACCCTTGAGTATATGGACGGGTCCGGAACTGGCTGGCAGGGTGAGTTCTGCGGCGCGCAATGACAGAAGCGTCTTTAGCGGAGCATGCGAGGCAGCATTTGTATTTGTCATAAAGCAACCGTGATTGGGTGTTATATCGAATTTCGATATATGACATAAACACGAAAACACCAAAGGCCACATTTAACATGCGTTATGGATTTCAACTTTTTGTGAGCCTTGGCTTATGCCTCCTGTCTTCGGTGGCGGTCGCTCAGAACGATTTAGAGCCCACTCCATATCGGCTGGTTATGTTGGGTGATAGTTTAACGGCCGGCTTCAATTTGCCTGATGATGCAGGCCTTCCCGCAGCATTGGACCGGGCGCTTGAGGCTCGGGGATATGGTTGGGTTGAGGTGATCAATGCCGGTGTGTCCGGTGATACGACCGAGGCTGGACTGGCGCGGTTTAATTTTTCTGTCGGCCCGGATGCAGACGGCGTTTTGATTGCGCTGGGGGCCAATGATGCGCTGCAGGGTCAGAGCCCGGCACTCGCGAGGGAAAACCTGACCACAATGGTTGAAATGGGCCAGGCGAGCGCGCTGGATATGGCGCTGGCGGGTATGATTGCACCATTGAATATGGGGCGGGAATATCGCGATGAATTCGACGAGATGTATCTGGAAATTTCAGAGTCTCATGCGGTGCCGCTCTATCCTTTCCTGCTGGAGGCTGTTGCCCTGGAATCGACCCTGCTGATGGGGGATGGCATGCACCCAACAGCGCGCGGCGTTGAGGCGATTGCCGAGCCGTTGGCGGATTTCATGATTGCGAATTTGTTTGCCGACATGGATGAGCGGTAGCGATGAGTTATCGGCTCTTTGCGGCGCTTGAGCTGCCTTGTGAAATTTGTGACGCCTTGCTGCCACTGCAGACCGGCCTGAAGGGCGCACTCTGGCGACCGCGCGAAAACCTGCATATGACGCTGCGTTATTTTGGCGCCATGGACGAACAAAGAGCCGCAGACCTTGATGGCGAGCTGGCCTTGGTCACGGTGAAGCCGTTCGACTTGCAATTGAAGTCTGTCGACTGGTTCGGCAAGGCTGATCCGAAGGTGGTCTGGGCAGGTGTTTCTGCGGATGCGACCGCGTTGGCACGACTTGAGTCGCTGCAGTCCAAATGCGAGCGCGCGGCCAGAACGTCGGGTTTGGGTCCGGACAAGCGTAATTTTCAACCGCACGTCACGCTGGCCTATTTACGGGACGCTGCGATGGATTCCGTCGCCAGTTATTGCCGGGGTCATCAAGCGCTACAGACCGAGACATTTCAGGTCACACACTTCACCCTGTATTCGAGCTGGAGCCGGCAGGGCGAGACCAATATCTATGAGGCGCTGGAGCACTATCCGCTGGTCTAGGCGTTGGCTTGTGCGAGAAAGCCATCAACAGCGGTTTCGATCATTTCGAGCACGGTCATGAAGCCGTCGCCTTCGCCGTAATACGGGTCGGGCACGTCGATTCCGGACTCGCCGCCAGCCCAGTCCATCATTAACGACACTTGCGCGGGACCGCCCTGGTGCGGAATATTTTTTAACTGGCGCAAATGGCCTTGATCCATAGCGATGATGTGATCGTAGCGATGAAAATCTTCGGGCTCTATCTGTTGGGCAGACTGTGCGGAAAGGTCGTAACCTTTCGACGAAGCGACGGCGATCGATCGCTCGTCCGGTGCCTCACCAACATGCCATCCCCCCATCCCCGCGGACGCAACCTCACAGTTTAAACCCGCCATCTCTGCCCGCGCGCGCAACACGCCTTCAGCGGTCGGCGAGCGACAAATATTTCCCGTGCAGACGAAGAGGACGCGGATCAAGACTCTTCAGGAGCCGTGAAGGCATCTTCGATGACGACCATGCCCCAGGCGTAACCATTGCGGCGAAACAGCCAGTAGATATTGCCATAGGAGTTGTGATCGAGGCGACCATCAACGCAATTGGCAATGTCTTGAGAATCGGGTCCACGCACTTCCTGTAGCCATTGGCAAACGGTGTTGGAATGCTCTCCGACAATCGTCCAGCGAGCATCAGATTCCAGCGCCTCCTCAAAGGC
>Ga0315338_1001150_pt1 | contig 37857 bp, 33 predicted proteins | sample ASW8metaG_FD_204518 | JGI IMG/M metagenome (GOLD analysis project Ga0315338, IMG submission 204518) | Ammonia-oxidizing marine archaeal communities from Monterey Bay, California, United States - ASW #8 | ecosystem: Environmental > Aquatic > Marine > Coastal | place: USA: California | collected... | reverse complement strand
AATTGACTTTCCGATCATTTACAGCACTACCATATAGTTTCTAGCTGACATATTATTTACCCACGAATTACCATTAGTCCTTATTACTTCTAGTGTGGTTTATATAAGCAATCAATGAGCTTCCCACGTCAAATCCAAATACCCTGAACACTTCCTCGCTAGACACTTCGCATCCGGAACCATGTAAGGCCACTGACAGTCCTAACATCTGCAGTTTTTTTGGTACAGCCTCTTTATACACACCGAGCAAGGCACTTAGTTCCCTGTAATTAAGCTTAAAGGATTCCATACACATCCATGTTACTGCATATATATCAATATTATATCGTTACAGCAAAACACATCATCGATGCACGTATAATGGTGCTACTTATATTGAGCAACTATGAAACTCGATCAAACAGACATTGAAGAAACCAATAAGAGATTCAAGCAACAACTTACAGTCATTCTATGCTTATTTATTATTTTATTGGCGGTTATATCATTAATTGTAGGTCAGTACTCGGTTCTTTCAGGGGTTTTATGCTTCGTAGTGCTCGGGAACGTAGGTTCAATTCTCATATACTGCAGGCTTAAAGATGTGAACCAGCAGCTTCTATATCGGACATCATTGCAAAACAAGACCAGAGATAATCCCACTAAGAACACATCTTCTAATTAGGCCAGACCCTGATGACCAATCAGTTATCTTGAGTTATTAAGAAATTCACGGATTTCGCGGACGCGTAGGTATTGTGACGGCCACGATACTTCTTGATCTAGTTCCATTCTTGCTTGGAGCGGCCAATACGGGTTTCTCAACAACTCACGACCCAGAAGAATAACATCAGCCTGGCCATCTACTAATATCTGTTCTGCTTGCATGGCATCAGTAATCAATCCCACTGCGCCGGTTAGAACTCCAGATTCCCTTCTTATGCGTTCTGAAAAGCTTACCTGATACCCCGGAAATAGATTCAGTTTTTGAGACACCGAATTACCACCGGATGAGCAGTCTATCATATCTACTCCGTCGCCCTTCAACCATTCACACAGCTGCACACATTCATCTATATCCCACCCATTTTCCATATATTCGGTGGCAGATACTCTTACAAATAACGGCATTGAATCCGGAATAACATTCCTAACGGCTTGAACACTTTCACGAGCAAATCTCACCCTATTCTCCAACGACCCTCCATATCGATCTGCTCGTTTATTAGACAACGGAGACATAAAAGAACATCCTAGGTAGCCATGAGCCATGTGAAGTTCTATAACTTTTATTCCAGTATCAACTGATCTCCTAGCTGCGCTGGCAAAGTCTCGTACCACTCCATCTATTTCTTCAATGCTTAATTCTATAGGCGGCGCGGAAGCGTCATCAAATGACAAAGCACTTGCCCCTACGCTTTGCCAACCTTTTTCCTTAACTCCCAAGAATCCGCCTCCTTCCCATGGTTTATCGTGGGAGGCTTTTCGACCTGCATGGGCTAATTGAATAGCGGGAATAGAACCGTTTTTCGATATTGCTTCTACAGAGGGTATTAACGCTTCAGCCTGATGATCATTCCATAACCCTGAATCCCATGGGGTGATCCGACCCTCCGGTTGAACAGCAGTCGCCTCTATCATAACTAGACCAGAACCTCCCACGGCACGGGTGCCGAGGTGCACGACATGCCATGTATTCGAAGTTCCATCTTCATCTTCACACGAATATTGGCACATCGGTGAAACAAATACTCGGTTTGGGATAACTTCGCCTCTGATGACTATAGACGAAAATAATTTACTCATATGGCCTCAAAAATTTGACTGACTCCTGATAAGATATTCTAAGAATCCGTTGCAATGGTCAAAGAGATTATTTGATTACAGTTGTTACACCATTTATCTCATTTATCTGCTCGTACAAACAGCCCGGTTCAAACATTTCATCTTGCGCATATATGCCCATGTCTCCTGACCATTCCTCGTAGGAATCCATCAATCCAGATATGCTGTCACGGTAACTTTGCTTAACTGATTCATGCAAGTACTTTATGGGACAGTAGTTCTCAAAGGTATCCCCTTCAAACCGACCAACAGTTATTTCAGTCCGCTCTATTATCCCAGAATTCGTTGTATCCACCCAATTACCGGCGTAACCAATCCTGTCTCCGACTTTTATTTGCATTCCAGATTTAATCTCTTCTCCATTAATTGCCAGTGGTTTTTCACACACCATACCAGACTCCAGATCACAAAGGAGACTGACTATGTGATCTATCGATATTCGCCAAGACGAAAATCGGGATGGTTTTATAATTAGCTCCCAGTCATCCTGTTTATATGAACTGGTAGGCTGCCAAGTAATACTCTCTACCATCCCATCAACGGGGGATATTAACTCTGTTCCAGAAGGAAATTTATATTCGAAAGTAGGATTCTGATATTCTCCTGGTTTGCCGACATCATGAACTCTACCAAACTCATCAAATACCGCAGGATTAGTCCCTTTAACGAAATTCTTACTGAACTTGAATGGACCCATTCGGGATGATACAGGATCATAATTATCAAAATTAGATATCAGCAGGTTATACAATACCGGTGGGATATTGTCGCTTGCCATGCCGGTCATACCAGACTGAGCTCTCGCCAACATCATTTGGCACATTGGTCTTGCAGCTACAGGCAGATGCGCACATGGATCCTGAAGAAAATCCTCAGGCAAGGTGTCACCCGCATCCGACATCATTTTTTCCACCTGGTTAATCAATTCGTCAGGGATCTCTTGCGGGATGTTAGTTAAATCAAAAGGGGTCCCAATAGTCGTATCGTCAGATTGTTCAGCTACTACATCACGAGACTGGCAGGCCATTTTAGTACATGCTAACGCTCCATTTATATTGCAAAAGCAATTATTACAGAAATTATCCCCTGTATCTTTACCTACCCAGCCAAAATTCACACTCTCTCCCCCCGAAAGAATACATTGCTTGTTTTTGCCTGATTGTATTTTTGGTTTAGTGGTCGTTGGTGTCACTTGTTGTTTCGGCATAACTTCCGTTACGACTTCCAGTTCAATATCAGCCGGAGTAGGAGTAGGCATAACCGTAGGAGTTACAACAGACTCCACTTTGGTTGTTTTAGCGCTACTGCCATCTTTATTGGAATCTACAGAAGAGCATCCCAGTAACGAGATCAATAAGGAAAAGTACAAAAGCATTACTAAGCGCACGTTCGAACCCCTAAATGTAAATATATAAACAACGGTTTTATCTTAACAGAGAGCGCTTGCTAAATATTCTTTATGGAACTTGCGCAATTGATGTGTTAAATATATCTTGCTATCAATAAATTGAATGGAGCAGTAATATGTTAATCACCAGAGTTTATACCGGCGACGATGGCCAAGCCCATTTCGAAGAAATGGAGACTGATGATTTTCTCAACCCAGAGTCATTATTAAATGTGACTGGAATACGATTCCGAATCCAGCAACCGGGAGCTTTCAGTGACTGGCATCAGGAATCCCAACGTAACTATATAATTACACTTGCTGGAGAGGGTGAACTCGGCATAGGTGACGGCACGCTAAGAAAAATTAGACCTGGCGAAGTTATGCTGGTAGAAGATTTGACAGGACAGGGTCATACAACCAGGGTCACTAGCTCAGAACCTAGGGTGACAGCTCAAGTCCCGCTTAAAAACCAAACTCCAGGGACATAACAGGGCAGCTTAAACTACAAACACCGGACTGGAGAGGCATTGTGAAATTTGGATTGTTTTATCAAATACAGGTACCAAAACCATGGACTGCGGAAAGTGAGTCTGACAGGATATGGGAAGCCCTCGAGCAGATTACTTATGCAGAAGAGATGGGTTACGACAGTGTGTGGTTCTCCGAGCACCACTTCCGACCAGTCTGGTCTCACAATAGCGCACCAGATTTAACATTGGCCGCTGTTAGCCAACGTACATCTAAAATTCGTATGGGTATAGGAGTAGTGCTAACTCCAATACATCACCCGCTCCACACAGCAGCAAGAATGGCTACCTTAGATATTCTAAGTAAGGGCAGGGTAGATGTCGGGTTGGGTCGTACAGGATACCCATACCAATTAACACCTTACGGCTCTGATCTACAAGACACACGAGGCATGTGGGAAGAATTTGCTGAAGTCTTACCTCAGGCATGGACTCAAGAAGTCACTTCATACGCAGGTAAATACTTCAAAATACCACCACGAGAGGTCTTGCCTAAACCTGTTCAAAAACCGCATCCCCCATTATGGTCCGCATGCGGCAGTGAAGAAACCGTCCGATTAGCCGGGGAGATGGGCCTAGGCGCACTCTTTGGTAGTGAAGGAGGCCCTGATAAGGTCGGCTCATTGATGGAGACATATAGAAGTACCATAAAATCTGCTACATCTCCGTCAGGAATGGTAAATAATCAGTCAGCCGTCATGACAGCAGGGTTCTGTCATGAGGACCCAAAAATTATCTCAAACCGAGGAGTTGAACTGATTGATTGGTATCTAGAACAACAACGGGAACGAGCCAGACTTGTATGGAGAGGAGTCGATCCTTCTACTGTGCCAGCCGATTATAAGGGGTATTATGAACGTGATATGCGTCTAGCCGCAGGCCCCCATGAAGGTGAACTTTCCGCAAAAGAAGTTGTTAGTCAAGGGAAATCATTTTTGGTCGGTACCCCAGAGCAATGCATTAAATTTGTTGAAAGCTATGAAGCCATGGGAATTGAGCAGGTATTTTCCCTAAACGCCATCGGCCCTGAAAGTCACGAAGAAACTATGAACACCTTGAAAATGTTTGGTGAACATGTAATTCCTTATTTTAAGAAGAAGCAGCAATCAGCTTAAAGCTAAACGGATATCATCTTTAACAGCTAAGATCACTGAATATATAAATCGTTTAAATATGACAAATTATACGGATTCTAACGAGAGTAATTTGCAGGGGCCTCGGATGCAAATCCATGAGGTTATCAAATGTCACCCGCATGAAGGTGACGTCGGAGAGGGATTAATATTCAAGACTAACAGAGGTGATGTCCGGTCCATTTTCCATGAATCCAGCAATGCACATAAGTCCATTATCTGGGTCTGCGGGGCCAGCGGAGGGTTTCGAGGACCAGCAAAGGGATTATATTCTGAATTAGCCGAATGTTTTGTCAGCTCTGGGATCTCTTCGCTTAGGATGGATTATCGTTATCCAAATGAATTTCCAGAATGCGTGCTTGATCTTCTGGCAGGAATCACATATCTCAAAAAAACCGGATATTCTCCCACTGTACTGGTTGGGCATTCATTCGGAGGAGCGGTGGTTATAGCGGCAGGAGCTGCGAGCCACCACGTGGAAGGTGTAGTCGCATTATCATCTCAAACATATGGAGCCCATATGGCGGGCTTAGTTAGCCCAAAACCCATATTAGTCATACACGGGAAATCAGATACCAGACTACCTTACACATGCGGCGAACAAATTTATGGATGGTCTGAACAGCCGAAAACACTAGTATTATATGAAGACGCAGAACATCGTTTAGAAGAATGTCGCGAGGACTTATCTGACCTGTTAACCAAATGGATCCCCGCAACGCTTGATGTCACCTTACATACATAAATAGAACTTATCTAGATAGGATTGTTATCTCAATTCAACAACCCTATCTATAGTAGGGATATCTGGACGGAATGTAGCTCGCCACGCCTCTAATCCTTTGATCTTAGCAACGTTACCTATCCACCCTCCTACCAAGTCCAGAACTGCCATTATCTCTTCAGGGCTAGCTCCGGCCTTGTTCGCGGCATGCATATGTAACTGCATATGCGATACCAAGTCGCTGCTTGATACACAAGCAACGACTATCATCAACTCCTTGGTTTTGCGATCTATTAAACCTTCCTTAAGATAATTAGCCTCCGTGTTGTCATTATGGTGTTTTAAAGCTTCGGCACCTTTATATTGGGCCACGAAATCGTGAAGTCCATATCGGAATCCTCTGATTGCTGTAGTCCTTTCCAGTTCTCGATCCATATCTGAAGACATATCTCACCTCCTCAACAACATTCTATTATCGCAATTCAACAACCCTATCTATAGTTGGTATATCCGGTCGGAATGTAGCTCGCCACGCTTCCAGGGCATTAATCTTAGCCACATTACCGATCCACCCCCCTACCAAATCCAGAACTGCCATTATCTCCTCAGGGCTAGCTCCAGCCTTGTTAGCGGCATGCATATGTATCTGCAGGTGGGATACCAGATCCTTCTGAGCAACACAAGCTACCATAAGAGCAAGCTCCTTTGTCTTTCTGTCTAAAGTGGTAGTCCCTATGTATGTTGCTTCTATGTGATCGTTCAATTCCTTCAGAGTTTCAATATTTAGTTCGGCATAAAAGTCGTGCAACCCATATCTGAATCCCCTGAGTTGTGTAACTCTCTCTAATTCGGCTTCTTTATCGATCGGCATAAATCCCCCTTCTTAATTATTTTCCGTGTTGGTATGGTTTTAACATCGCATATATTAAACTATTAATGGGAGTAGGTGTATGCGATGAAATACCACATCGCACAACAGCTCCAGTCAATGACTCCAACTCCAAAGGACGCCCCTCTTGAAGATCTGTATACATCGAGGCATGCATATCTTTAAGGTTTTTATTAATATAATCGATAGTATCTTCGACTACCAATGAGGATAAATCTATCTCACAAGCCAGTCCCACTGATTCTATCTCCCGCATGCATGATTGGACTACGGCACTCCATTCTGGTCTGATCATCAGTTCAGCCATTGATTCTCTGGCCAAACTAGTGACCCCAGCCATGGTTGCTATGAATAGAAACTTTGTCCAGAGAGTCTTATGGATGTATTGTGTGAACTCTGCATTAATACCCGACTGAGTAAAAACGTGTTGTACCAGTTTGCCGCGCTCTGAATATGTCCCGTCATCCTCTCCAAATTCTATACGAACTACATCGCCATTCTGACGCACCACACCAGGCTCTATTAATCCAGCCTCAATATAAGCAGCACCTGGCATCACTTTCTCGTAACCAACTGAATCGGCCGCCAATTTATAACTGTCAATTCCATTTTGAAGACACATAACGATGGTATCTTTCCCGACCATTGGTAGCAACATTGGCACTGCTTGAGAATTGTGATACGTTTTAACGGTTAGTAGTATTAGGTCTACCAGTCCAATTTTGGCAGTATCTTCTTCTGCAGGGCACAGCGCCACGGATTCTCCGGAATCCGTAATTATTTTCATGCCACTTTTCCGGATTGCTTTAAGGTTATCACCTCTCGCAATTAAAGTGACATCGTTCCCACCAAGAGCAAGCATTCCGCCAAAATAGCCTCCAATACTCCCTGACCCCATAACTGCTATACGCATCTGATCACCAACGTGCTTTTAACTTACCTGCTACATTAACCTCACCAACGTCGTCTGGCAAATTCACCGCCGCAGTTTCTTGACGCTGGCCGAATATCATCTTATTCTCACTACGATAATAAAACTGTCAAATAAAACTATCATCTCTTTAACTGGAGAACAATATGACGCAAGAGGCTCCCAAGATAACACCACCAGTTCCACAACCTGAATCAGATTTCTACTGGGAAAGATGCAAGGAAGGAGAATTATGGCTTCGACATTGTAAATCTTGCGACAAAACCTACTTCTATCCGCGTGACCTTTGCCCTATGTGTTTCTCTCGTAACACTGACTGGATACAGACTGATGGCAAAGGAACCCTCCATACCTTTGCAATAGTACATCGCGGTCCCACTCCTGCTTTCAGGGATAAGGCTCCATACGTAACTGCTGTAGTTGAACTACAGGGAGGAGCTCGCATGCCCACAAATCTCGTAGAAATAGATCCTGACCCTGCCGTTATAAAATGCGGTATGTCGCTTGAGGTGACATTCGAAAAGCTTGACGACAATATTAGTCTCCCCATGTTTCGCCCCTCAAATTAAACTATGACTCAATCCATTGCCAATAAAGTTGCAATTGTCACGGGAGGAAGCCGCGGCATAGGGCGCGCAATCTGTTATGGGCTTGCCCAGGAGGGCTGCAACGTAATTGTAGCTTCGCGCACAGAAGACGACTCCCAGGATAGTTCAGAATATGAACAATACGCGTCAGGCTCTATTCACAACACGTGCAAAACCATTGTAGACAATGGAGGCAATGCCTTTGCTCACAAATGCGATGTTAGTAATGCAAGTGATATCCAATCACTCTGCACATTTGCGCATCAAAAATTCGGAAGGATAGATATCCTAGTATCAAACGCTGGGATAGACTGCGAATCACCAGTTGTAGACTTACCCCTAAGTCTTATAGATGATTGTCTATCGGTGAACATTAGATCCCATCTCTTGCTATGTAAATATGCTCTACCTCATATAATGGATCACGGTGACGGAGGATCTATATTCGGGGTGAGTTCTGGAGCATCTAGAGGATACCGTAAGGATAGAGTCGGATACTCAATGAGTAAAGCAGCTGTGGATAGGATGTTTCTTAGTCTGGCTGAGGAAGTAAAGTCACACAACATAGCCGTCAATGTGCTGAGCCCAGGAAGGGTAGATACCTGGATGAACCGGCGCGGCGATTGGCCAGGAACCGCCCATATTCCAATGGTCGGTCCAGATGAAATAATCCCTGCTGCAATATGGTTGGCCCAGCAGACATCTGCCACATTTACAGGCAATTTAGTAGAACGCTCTGAATTTGGTATCACATGGGGAGATATCTAGAGCCTAAAACCTTGCCCCAAAGTCATGAGCGTTCTAAGGTCCTCTATCCTAATCTTCAATCCCGTACTATACTCTCCGGATCAGTACAACAATTTACTATCAGGAGAAGATAATGACTACACCTGCTCCAACCGACAGAACAGTCCAGCGATCAATCGCTCCAAAGCTAGCTGAATTAAGCGAGAATGTATTATTCGGTGACGTCTGGGAACGACCACAATTATCCAAGAGAGACCGTAGTCTTATAACCATAACCTCACTAATCGCTTTATATCGCACCGACCAATTGCGCGGACATCTGAATCGAGCGCTCGACAATGGAGTAACTAAAGAGGAAATCGGCGAGGTCATTACCCATATGGCGTTTTACTCTGGATGGCCCACAGCAGCTAATGCGGTTAAAGTCGCCAATGAGGTATTCGAATCGCGAGTATAAAGTTGAATATGTCTGATTCCATATTTATCCGTCTATCTGTATCTACTATTAATACCGTGGAGGGAACTATATGCCATTAATGACTGGCGGCAAATTTCTAGCAGAGACATTCAAAGGATATGGTGTAAGCCATGTGTTTTTCATGCCGGTAATAGTACAACGCGCTTTATTGGAGATGGAGAAACTTGGCATAAACAGGATCATGGCACACAGTGAAAAGGCTGCCGTGTACATGGCAGACGGTTACGCCCGTACATCTCATAAAGCTGGCATATGCATGTCCCAGTCAGTGGGAGCTGCTAATCTTGCAGCCGGATTACAGGATCCGTTTCTAGCTAGATCACCTGTAATAGCAATCACTGGTCGTAGACCACAAGCGGATCAATACAGGCACTCCTATCAGGAAATAGATCACATCGAACCCTTTAACGCCGTGACTAAATACAATGTCGGGGTAAACGATCCGTCACAATTACCCCACCTAGTTAGACAGGCTTTCAGAGAGGCAACTTCTGGTTCGCCTGGTCCGGTTCACTTGGATTTTGAAGGGACTACAGGAGCACTAATTGGCGACGGAGAGTCAGATCTTCAAGTAATCATTGATGAACAATTCACAATGATTCCGCCGTTTCGACCAGAACCAGATCCTAACCTTATTAGGGACGCAGCCACAATGCTTGCTCAAGCGAAAAGACCTGTAATCGTATCGGGCGGTGGCGTCATCGCCTCCGGTGCACAAAGAGAAGTGGTAGAACTGGCAGAATTGATGTCCATACCTGTTGCTACGTCTCTCAACGGTAAAGAGACTATTTTAGGAGACCACCCATTATCCGTAGGAGTTTGCGGGGCTTACTCGAGGAAATGTGCAAACCAGGTAGTATGTGAGGCAGATCTAGTGTTGTTCATTGGTAGTAATACTGGAAGCCAAGTAACCAACGAATGGAAAGTGCCAACCCCAGGTACTCCAGTCATACAGATTGACATTGATGCGTCTGAGCTAGGAAGAAGTTATCCTGCACAAGTCGCTATGCAAGGCGATGCTAGATCATCCCTAAGAAAATTAATAGAAGCCAGCGAACCTTTTAGCTCACGAGCTGAGTGGGTTCAGAGAGCCCAAGAACTTGTTCAAACATGGAAAGACGAAGTAGACCCATTGCTAAATGCTGACTCAGCTCCCCCAAGACCAGAACGCCTTTGCAAAGAAATTACTGACTTCTTACCATCGAATTCTATTTTAGTGTCAGATACTGGCCACGCCGGTATCTGGACTGGAACCATGATTGATCTTACACACCCTGACCAAACTTACTTGAGATGTGCAGGTTCCTTAGGATGGGGCTTCCCCGCAGCTCTAGGTGCTAAATGCGCAGCTCCTGATAAGCCGGTTGTTTGCTTCACTGGCGATGGCGGTTTCTGGTATCACTTATCCGAATTGGAAACAGCTGCTAGATACGGGATAAATACCGTTACAGTGGTAAATAATAATCGCTCACTCAACCAGGAACAACGCGGTAACGAACGTATCTATGGAGGCCAAACACCTGAATCAGATGAACTATGGATGCTCTCAGATGTAGACTTTGGAAAACTGGCTGAATCTATGGGTTGTTTCGGAATCAGGGTGGACCAACCTGGTCAGATTCAAAGTGCGCTCGAGCAGGCTCTCGCCTCAGGAAAACCAGCTGTAGTTGACGTAGTTACTGATATCGAGGGAATCGCGCCACCGGCTTGGAGTCCGTAGAGACTCACTGATTTTTGGCAATAGCCATAAATTGATCTGCTAATTCATAATCTCGGTGCCCACCCTGCTCTATCGTGGGCACCAGATATATGTTATGTAAACCGGCGGATCTAAACTCTTGATAAAGACTCATGGCTATATCAAGCGGGGTTTCTCCACAATTCAAGGCGTTAATAACCTTTTCCGGTATTTGCGTGAAAGATATCCCCTGCAAAATGGGAATTTGTATCCCCCAAAAAATGGGAACCTGAATATCTGTGCCAGATACTGTCTTATAAGCATCGCAAAATAACTGAGCCTGCGTTACGTCGAAAGTTGGCTGGGTTATGAAATATTCAGCTCCGGAAGTTACCTTTCGGCATGCCAGAACAGCTTCGTGTGAAACATCATTTGATAGATCCAATGCAGCCCCTATACATATGTCAGGGGAGCTTTCAAGCGACATATTCCTAAAATCAACCCCGTTATTCAGACTAGCTATAGATGAGATAAGGTGTGTGGGCATATAGTCGTCAACTGCTGTAGGAGAGGTGCACTCACTCGGAGGAAAATCGTCACCTCGAACAACTATAACATTCTGCAGGCCTAGCACAGAGGATCCTAGTACTAGAGAATCTAAAGCCAGTCGATTCATATCCCTAGTGGTTATCGTATAAATAACATTGCAATTTTGTTCAGATTTAATTTTCGCGGCAACAGCTACTGCGTTCGCCCTAACTGACAAACCAGGATTGCTGTTAACAGAGATAAAATCAGCGTTACCGGGAATTTTACGGATATCATTTGCATCACCGGATTTCGGAGGAGAGTAATCGCATATAAAATAGGGCGCACCAGTTGTTTTTCGACAATGTTCCGTGACTTTAACCATAGTGACCAACATCTCCGATATCCGATTCACAGATGGCGATATATTAGTACCGGCGGATTATCAGGGTTTTATTAGCAATTACTCTACCTGACTAAGTAATTCTCGAAACTTTTCGATCCCTTTCTGTTCTGATAAGCCAATATAATATCGGAGGCCTTGGATATGGTTTACCACATCTCTCGGCAACATTAAAAGTTCATCTCTAGGTTCATTGAGATGATAGAGAGCATCTACACCGTCTTCAAGTCCTACGTACAGAATATCTTCAAGTAATGCTAGGTCCTTTGAGTCCATTGCGGTACTAGCCACCCATCTTGAAAATACAAATGGTAATCTAGTCCAACTATTCCATTCTTTTCCAAGGTCATAAGTATGAGAAAATCCTCTCACCCCTCTACGCTGCCTGAGGCCTTGGTTACCGATGAGCAGTAAAGCGTCGAACGGTTGATCTTGCATACCTACAAATTCAAACGATTTAATTCCATATTTTATCTTCAAAAGGACTTCCAATAGTTTAGGAGCCGTAACGGCTTCTTCAATAACTGCGATTTTTGCTCCTTCCAACTCCTCTATTGGTTTTGTGGAATACAGGTTAACGCTGCCAGCTCTATCCATACTTGCGATACAAAACCCAGCCACTGGTTGAACTTTTTCGCCTAGTCTAAAACAATCAACCAATGGTACCGGCGCGGCAATTATTTCTCCAGATTCTATGGCACTGGACATTTTACTTGGTGCCATATCTCTCCACTCTACTCCCCTCCGCGTCATATCGAAGTAGAATGGTTCATCATGAAGATAGTTAACTCTTCCTACAATAATAGCCATGTTTTGATCATCACCATCCAGTATGCATAGCTGCAAATACTAACTCGATCCGCAACCGCTTGGATTGTAGGAGCAACCACATTTAACGTCAAGTACGTTGTTACTGGCTGCAATTGGATTAACTGTGTATGCTACTACAACACACAGTTAATACCCATTTTAATCGGGGCCAGAAACCGTATTGAATAAGCTTACGTTCTCAATAGTCTTAGCCATAGTTATAATATCGTTGCACTCGATATACCCTGCGGGAATTCGTGCGGACGGGGAAGAAATATCTCTTATCAAAGATGAAGTCGAAAGCAATTTTCCCAACGGAATCAAATTTTATATTGAAGCACGGAGTCCATCTGTAATAGACGATATACGAGTCTATTTCAGAAAGCTGGGCCAAAAAGGCGATAGTGGATATCGGGCGGTGGAATTCGACGAAGGACACCAAATATCTGGTCACTCTGAGATTATTAGTGGCAAGAACAACGAGTATATAGCGCCTGGTACTCGCATAGAATATTACTATGACATTCGTGATTCCGCGGGCAGAAAATTCCGCACAGACGAGAAAATATTTACCTATCTCGACAACAGGTTTGAATGGGATACCGTGACTAACGGGATGATAACGGTATTTTATTTCGGAGATGGAGCTGAGGCCAAAGCCGAGAAGATTCTAGATTTATGTAAAGCTACTCTAGAACAAATGGGGACTACACTAGGTATATCCCCTACTATACCGCTTCACATTGTCACCTACGAAGATTATTCCCACATGAAACCGGCATTGCCATTTCGGTCTCAATCAGTCTCAGATGGGCTAATAACCCAAGGAATAGCTTTCGCAGATGAAAGAGCTCTCTTAATACATACTGGTGGTAGCGCCTTTGTAGGGACCACCATACACGAATTTACTCATCTTCTAGTGGGCGATGCCGCAGGTAGGGCATATAATACCGTCCCGCTGTGGCTCAACGAAGGTCTTGCAGAATACGCTAATATTCATGGAAGCTACGAGTCTTACCTACAAGAGGCAATCAGAACCGGCGAACTCTTGCCACTCTGGCAAAGAGAAACCTTCAGTGGAACAAACAGGGATATTCTCATTGGTTATGGGCAAGGAGAATCCGTAGTGACATTTCTGTTAAACAACTATGGCGCCGAACCGATGCCAACAGTATTTGAACAAATTCAATCCACCTTTGACATTGACCTAGCCCTGGAAAGTGCATATGGGTTTGATCAACATGGCCTAGATAGTCTATGGCGGGAACACATGGGGTTAATCCCTTTAGCCGACCCAAATGTGCCTGCCCCGGTGGACCCTACGGATACGTTAGAATCTGGGCCAATCCCAGACACACAAACACCAACCGCTCTGCAAGCACCGGACCCCGTGATTCCTACGGTAACCCAAGGACATCCGACAAATACAGAAAACCGTGATAAACCAGGCGGTTGTAACCCTTCAAGTTCGGATCAAAGCGACTTCTCGACTGTAAGTTTAATGTCCGCGCCGTTACTAATGCTTGCACTACGAGGATTTCGTAAAAAGAAAGATAGAACTTGCGAGCCAGACCGCGGAAATAAAGGGGATTCTATCGGGCTCGAGGGTTAAACGCGTCGTTGACGCCATCTCCTAGGAGGCTGAAGCAAAAGAGCAGTAGTGTCAATGTCAGGACAGGGAATAGAGTCAAGTGCGGATCATTCCGCAAAACTTGCAAATTACTCCCCTCGAATATCATTATACCCAGGCTAGGTACAGGGGGTTGTATGCCTATCCCCATCCAACTTAAAACCACTTCGGCGACAGCAAAAGCAGCCAACCCAGCAGATATAGATATTATCACTGGACTAATAACGTTCGGTAAAACATGCATCCAAAGAATTCGACTAGTCGAAGCTCCTATCGCTCGTGCGGCTTCTGAGTATTCGTTTTCTCGAACCTGTAGGACTTGACCACGAACTAGCCTTGCCAGTCCAAACCACGAAAAAACCGTTAAAGCAAAGGCTATAACCGTATAGTCAACGATACCCAGTCTTATAATCCAATCTATCCCCGTCGCATCCTCAAAAGTCCTTACCCATCCATTAACAGTAGGTTTAACCGTAGCCACGATTATCAGTACTAAAAATATATCAGGGAAAGCCGATGTCACTTCTCCCACTCGCATAATGATTGTGTCCGCGAGTTTGCCGAAATACCCACTTATAAGGCCAAGGACTATTCCTAGAAACAGGCTACCAGCAACCAGAGAAGTAACTGTGATAATTACGGTTGTCCGTAAGCTAAAAACTATCCTAGTGAGCATATCTCTGCCAAGCCTATCCGTTCCAAACGGATGTGAAAAACTCGGCCCCTGATTAGCCACACTGTAATCTTGATCATCATAACCATATGGAGTCACCAATGGAGCTAGTACACCCGCCATGTACATTGTGCTAACTATGGCGAGGGATATAACAGCTAATTTTTTGCGTAGCAACCGCTTAAAGGATAACCCTATGTAACTCCGGCTTTTACGCGTTTCAAGGAAAATCGGTGCCTCAGTAGCCTCACCCCGCAATATATCCACCGCCTAGCCTTATTCTTGGGTCTAAAAATGGATACGCTAGGTCCACTACCAAGTTAGCAATAACAAACAGAGATGTGCCTAAAATAGTAAGAGCCATTATTATCGGATAATCCAAATTGAAAAGAGATTCCAACGCCAAAAGTCCTACACCAGGAATGCCAAACCAGAATTCCACTATGAAAGACCCACTAGCCAACCCTGCCAATGCGAATCCCAAGGTTGTTACTACAGGTATTATAGAATTTCTCAAGATGTGCCGGTACAAAATAATCCGTTCACTTAACCCTTTTGACCGGGCTGTCCGAATATAATCCTGGCTTATCACATCCAAAGTGCTAGCTCTGGTAAGACGTGTGATAATAGCTACTCCAGGTATACCTAGTACCAAAGCCGGAAGTATGATGCGAGTATCGAAAAAGCCTCCCCAGCCATGAGTAGGTAAAATACCTAACTTTAAAGCGAACAACCAAAGTACGACAGGTACTGTGAGGAAAACTGGAAATGATTGACCGACTAAAGTAATACTTACTGCTATCGTATCCCAGACTGAGCCCTGCCTGACCGCAGCGAATAGCCCAATGGGTATCCCCAGACCCACTGATATTAATAATGCCGCCAGGCTTAATTGGGCAGATACTGGAACGCGTTTGAAAATAAGCTCATTTACTGTACGGCCTTGCCACCTAATACTTTGCCCAAAATCGCCCCTTACGGCCTTAGAAATATACCTAGCGTACTGTACAACTATCGGATCATTGAGTCCCATATTGGTACGTATCCGTTCGACAGCTTCAGGGTTAGCGTGCTGATCTAGCTTCAACAGAACCGGATCCCCAGGAGCAAACTGTATTAGAGCAAACGTTATAAACGATACTATGAGCAATAATACGGGAGTCCAAATAAGTCTCCTAATTATATAGGCGGCCAATAATCTACCCTTTCAATTTATTTTTCTATATATATATATCTATGAATTGGTATCGACATCGGCGTCATGTAGAAACCCTTGACGTATGGTTTCACTAGAGCGTAGCTCTCTGTGCCGCTATTCCACAAAGGTATCCAAGGCGCTTCATCGATTATCATCTGTTCAATTCGGTTATAGAGTTCAAATCTCGTATCCTGATTCATTTCCACACGCGCCTGTTCCAACAAGGCATCTACTTGGGGATTATTGTAAGAACTGTGATTATTGTCACTGCTACTGTGGAAAAGTATGTCTAGGAAATTCTCAGGGTCTGGATAATCAGCACCCCATCCCACTTTAAACATTTGATATCTGCGATCGTGTAAGTCCTGAAGAAAGGTAGCCCAGGCTGTCTGCTGAATATCTATTATGATACCGAGTTCCACTTCCCAAGCCCGCCTAATGGCTTCTATATCGTCGTCTACAGGAGCCCCAAAACCACCGACCACGTTCAGTGTGATTCTTGGAAGAGCGCTCAAATCACTGCCGTACTTCGAATCCCTAACCAACTGCTTAGCCTTTTCAGTATCAAATGTATAAGTATCTAGGTCGGGATTGAATGAAGGGAACCCCGGTGGAATTATCCCCTGGGCAGGTATCCTTAATCCTTCCAATACCACATCAGCAATCGTATGTCTGTCAAAAGCGTAATTAAGGGCTAATCTAATATTTGGATCATCGAACGGCGGCTCATTTACGTTCATACCGATATAGCCGACCGAAAATGCTGCTGGAGCCTGCACTGCTTCAGCATTTAAAGGTTCGTTTGGATCCAGTATTCTCGATAAATCAGCACGACCGACACCAGTTAGATGTATCTCATCACTTTCATACATCAACATGCCTTGGCCACCAGCTAAAATAAACTCTACTTCATCCAAGTATGGGGCACCAATATGGTATCCCTCATTCCGCGCAAGTCTTAACACTTCACCGGTCTCATATTCCCAAAGCCGGAACGGACCCGTGCCATTGGGCCGTAACATCCAATCATCACTTTCCGTTACACTGTTTTCGTCCAAAATAAAACTGGTCGGATAAGTCAACTTAGATAAAAAATAGGCTTTGGGTTCATTTATAGTAATAGAGACAGTGCGATCATCTATCACTTCCACACCGACTACACTACTAGAGCTTCCAGACAACTTATCCTTTACTCCTAATATGTCCCCTAAATACGTCTCCGCCACTGGGGATTGAGTATTTGGGTCTGATACTCTTTCAAAAGACCATTTAACATCGCCAGCCGTTACCGGTTTTCCATCATGGAAAGATATATCTGGTCTGAGATGAAATGTATACGTTCTGCCATTGTCACTAACCTTCCAGCTCTCAGCGAGGTCCGGCACTACATTAAGATCTAGATCAAGAGTCACTAAGCCGCCGTAAATCTCATTTATATACATAATTGAAACTGAATCGGTAGCTACATGGGGGTCTAATGTAGGGGGGTCGCTGCCTAACCGTATAAGAGAACCACCATTCACAGCATCGGACGCGTCAGCCAGAATTTTCTCATTCAAAGAGCCCTGTTGTGTTGAAGATCCAAATTGCCCCTTTTTTGCCACGACCGTCGGTTGAATATCTGAAGAGTTGGTATCTTTTGATATAGGGTCCAATTGAGTAGCCATACTTTTATCATCGCTTACGGCAGAAGGTAACTCCTGTGCAACTGGTAGTTCTTTAGTACCACCGCACGCCATCATAAATACCGTAAGCAGGGTTATTGCTAATATATACCAACTAAATCTCATCAAATCCTCAAAGGTTTGTCGTTTTACTATCCTCTAAAAAGAGAGCATCTTCTAATTTTATGGAACAACTATCGTTAATTCAATGTTAATACAAGCGAACTTACACTCCTTGTGCCCTAGAAACGTTTTTGCTAACATATCTTTATCCTAAGTCCAAATGGGGTTATTCATGGCGAGCGTAGCCAAGTGGTCTAAGGCGCCTGTCTGTGGCACAGGAGATCGTGGGTTCGAATCCCATCGCTCGCCCCATTAGCCCAACTTTTAAAATGCGCCTGTAGCTCAATGGATAGAGTACTTGGCTTCGGACCAAGGGGTTGCAGGTTCGAGTCCTGCCAGGCGCGCCACTTTCTACTAGGGCTTTCAGGTTTCACCATAAAATCAACTCGCCTTCCTAATAACACGCAACTAGAATTCGAGCAGTCTTTTCTGGAAATAATCACTTTTCGCGTTGATTGTACCTAACGCTTTTCAAAACTCATCAGGGTAGTTTTCTCGATGGTATTAAAGTGTATGTTTCGGTGAGAGATAATCGCCGGCGTTGAAACTATTATTACCTACAGACAACGTCATTTTTGTAGATACCTCCCCTAATTATTGCCATCAGATGGCATGCGGATTATATCAGGCTAAAAATAATCGAGAAACCCGAAGTTATAGGTATTGATTGATTGCGCATATATTTCGATTAAATATAAATGGTTAAGATTGGCCTTACAGCAACATTGTGTTTTAATGGCTTTTCAGAAATAAGTGAATACCCATATTAACTAAAAAGGACTGATATGAACGAGACAAGGCAATTAGCCGAATTTATAGCTCAGACCAATTACACGTCGCTCGATTCGGCTACTATCCAAGCGGCCAAGATAGCCATTCTTGACGGAGTCGCTAACATGGTGGCCGGTTCAACCCAAGAGTTGTCTGATATTGTTGGAGAATATATTAAAGAACAGGGTGGAACACCAACATCGTCCGTGATCGGCTGGGGATTCAAAACTAACGCCCCGTCAGCCGCGTTCGCAAACGGTGTCTTTGGCCATTGCCTGGATTTTGAAATACAAGGATTCCCGCCGACTCACGGCACTTCATCCTGTCTGCCAGCTGCCCTAGCTATAGGCGAAAGTATCAAGGCATCAGGTAAATCTATAATTACAGCTTACGCACTGGGATGGGAAATACAGGGAAGATTAAGAGAGGCGTCCGCCGCCAATTCGCATCCGGCACTACACCCTCCCGGACTAGTCGGCCCGTTCGGCGGAGCGACCTCTAGCGCTAAAGTATTAGGCTTGGACACCCAAAAAACACTGATGGCATTAGGGATTGCTGCCTCAAGAACAGGAGGAATAACTGCCAACACGGGGACCATGGTGAAGTCTACTCACCCCGGTAACGCGGCCAGAATGGGCGCGGAATCTGCGCTCCTGGCAAATAAAGGTTATACCAGTAGCGAACAATCTCTCGAATCCAAGGTTGGATATGCTGAGGGATTATTCCAAGGTAACTTAGACTGGAACATTCTGCTAAAGGGACTAGGCGAATCATACAGGCTTACAAACCCTGGATTTGATATCAAGAGGTTCCCTGCACAAGTCTACATGCAGAACCCCATTGAGGCAGTGTTGAACCTTAGGGAACACTATCACCTAGATGCCGAGAAAGTAACCAGCATCACTGTGCACCGGAGAGGCAGAGGGCATGCAGGTCCTATTCCGCAGACAGGTCTAGATGGAAAGTTCAGCGTCGAATATTGCGCGGCTGTAGCTCTTCTAGACGGTAAAGTCGGAATAGATAGTTTCACCGACCAACGCCGATTCGCCGAAGATATGGAACTGACTTTACCAAAGATCAAAGTTGACCCTGACGGACCCGAATCGGGGACAGTTGTAGTTTCCGCAACTTTAGTCGACGGAACTACGATCCAAGATGAATGTTCAACATTTAGAGGTTCCGCCGAAAACCCAATGAACGAATCTGAACGGACCGACAAGATAATAGACTGCGTTTCCCGTTCGCTGTCTGACAGCGATACCCAACAGGTTATCGGTCAACTAAATAACCTAGAAGACCTCGATGATATCTCTCAACTCATGGATCTAATAGGCAAAGCTTCCACAGTTAGATCATAACTATAATCGGCCACTTCATAGTACTGAAAGACATTAATTAGCGTAGGAGAAACTATATGACAAGTGTATTAGAACACATCAGGGTTATTGATTTCGGCCATTACATCGCAGGGCCCCTCACCGGCATGCTTCTCGCCGACCAGGGCGCCGATATAATCAAGGTCGATCCTCCGGGCGGACCCAGATGGGATACCCCTGCGAATGCTACTTGGAACAGGGGTAAACGCAGTATCCTCCTAGATCTAAAAAACACTAATGACCTTAATACCGCCAAGGAACTTATACAATCAGCTGATGTGGTAATAGAAAACTTCAGGCCAGGTGTAATGGATAGACTGGGCATAGGTCCAGAGGCGATGACGGAAGCTAACCCCCAGCTTATATACTGTTCTATCCCTGGTTTCGCATCAGATGATCTACGCCGAAGCATGCCCGCCTACGAAGGGATTATCGGAGCCGCATCTGCTACATATCGGCCTTCTGATGATCCTAAAGCTACTGATCTGGAGCGCCCGATATATACAGCACTTCCCATAGCATCGGCATACGGCGCTTTTCAATCATCTATTGCAATAACCATGGCCCTCAATGCCAGGGAAAAAGGTAATATCGGCCAGCGGATTGAGGTACCACTCTTTGACAGTATGTTCCAATCGATAGGCCGTTTTGGAGTACGAGTCCACTCCGCGCAACCAGCCCAGCCAAAACTACAAGATCTATGGGGTGGGATATATCTATGCAAAGACAACGAATGGGTGAGATTTGGTGGACCTGGAAACCAGAACTTCCGAAAGTTTGTTGAACTAGCAGGGATAACTTCTTGGGATTCGGAAGGGCTCACTGACTTCGACAAATCCATATCTGATAAGGAATTTGCGTTGTTAGCAAAATCTCGCATTGATGACCTATTTCTAACCAGGACAGCCCAAGAATGGGAAGATTTAATTGCTGAAGCTGGCAGTGAAGGGGCAGTGTGCAGAACTAGTGAAGAGTGGTTCAACCATGCTCATGCCAAAGAAGCGCAAATGGCTGTCGAAGTGAATGATCCAGTATTCGGCAAGATGCTTCAACCGGGTATCAATGTGCGCATGTCAGAAACACCTGGACATATCAGAAGCCCTGCACCATTACCAGATCAACACAAGGCCAAAATTTTAGAAGAGCTAAAAGTTGCTGACAACCGCAAAACGCCCCCCGTGGATCAGATGATGGGTAAAGCTCTTGAAGGTGTAAAAGTCTTGGACTTGTGCATAATTTTGGCAGGCCCAACCATGGGCAGAACCCTTTCTGAATATGGGGCAAACGTCATAAAAATAGACAACCCACAACGAGGGTCTACCATAGCTAGGCATAATGATATCAATAGAGGTAAAAGAAGTTTACTCCTTGATTTGAAGACGGCGGAGGGCCGTGAGATATTCTTAAAAATGCTCGAGGATACTGATGTAGTTGCTCAGAATTACCGCGCGGGCTCATTGCAAAAACTCGGGCTTGGGTATGAAGATCTGAAAAAACACAAACCTGATCTAATATACGCATCTCTTAACGCGTACGGTCATATTGGCCCGTGGGCTGGTAGGCCGGGGCATGAAGGATTCGCACAGGCTACTGCAGGAATGACACGTCGATTTGGCGGAGATGGGAAACCCGCCTCTCAACCTAATCCAATCAATGATTATGGTACAGGGTTCATGGGTGCCTACGGCGTGGCCCTTGCATTATTACACAGGCAGCGTACTGGACAGGGTCAGCATATTGATGCAGCGTTAGCATACACAGCCATGACTCTACAATCCCCTTTTATGCAAATGTACGAAGGTAAGGAATGGAATGAAACCAGTGGCCAAGACTCTCTAGGAACATCACCTCTGAGAAGAGCTTATCAGGCTAGTGATGGATGGTTCTTTCTCGGAGCTTCCGAATTTGATCTCGAAAAAATGGCTCATATCAGGGGTCTATCTGACATACAAAACCTAGACTTCGAAGCCCTAGCTCCTTCTCTTGAAGAACGATTTCTCAGTAACACCGTGAGCTCATGGGTCAATGAGCTCACAGATATCGGCATTGGGGCCCAGAGAGTAATGAATCGTGTGAGAGATCTCATGATCGACCCGTGGGCAATATCGCATGGTCTAAGTATCACCAGAGAACACGATGATATCGGTATAACTACTACTTGTGGCCCATCTCCTAGATTATCCAGAACTCCTGTGCAACCAGGCAGACCTGCACCAAAACCTGGGTCAGATGCACAAAGCATATTGAATGACCACGACATGGGAGATAACCTCCAAAAGCTAATCGATACCGGAATTATTTTGACTGATGGTGTACGAGCAGGATAATAGTACCCACAAATAGGAAAAGGGATTTACTGTATGACAAGCGCGTTAGAACATATTAAAGTCATTGATTTCGGCCACTATATTGCTGGTCCATTAACTGGGATGCTTCTCGCTGACCAAGGGGCTGACGTAATAAAAGTAGACCCTCCCGGTGGTCCTAGATGGAATACCCCGGCAAATGCTACTTGGAACAGGGGAAAACGCAGTATTCTTCTTGATCTGAAGTCCTCTTCTGATCTCGATATCGCCAGAGAACTCATTCAATCCGCTGATGTAGTCATTGAGAATTTCAGACCGGGTGTTATGGATAAACTAGGTTTAGGACCAATAGCCATGACCGACTCCAACCGAAGTCTCATATACTGCTCCATACCAGGATTCGCATCGGATGACTCAAGAGCTAATATGCCAGCTTACGAAGGTATTATTGGCGCTGCGACCGCTACATATAGAACTAGCAACCTTGCTGCTGCTGCTGCTGATTTAGAAACTAATCAGCCTAAATACACGGCGATACCAATAGCCTCTGTATACGGCGCATTTCAGTCGGCAACAGCGATAACCATGGCCCTGAACGCTCGGGAAAGAAGCAATCTGGGACAACGTATAGAGGTACCTCTGTTTGACAGCATGTTCCAGTCAATCGGCGTGTTTGGAGCCAAAATACATAATCAATCCAACAGCGAAATTACGGATAATTCAAATAAAGATTATCAACAGCAATGGGTTTCTTCAGTAAGAAATAGCTGGACAGACACATATCAATGCAAAGACGGGCGATGGCTCAGATTTACCGGAACCAGCAACAAAAACTGGAATGATTTCCTAGACGCCGCAGGCGTAACTTCGTGGGGAGAAGACTGGACTGACCGAACAAAGGCACTGGACGAAGAAACGAGAGAAAAATTAAAAACGCGCGCCCGTGCTTTGTTTGCGAGCATGACATCCATAGAGTGGGAACAATTAATGTCTGACACTGGTAGCGAAGGAGCAATTTGTTTAACAGGTGAGGAATGGTTACAGTCAGACCACGCGAAGTTATCGGGAGCCTCCATAAAGATAACAGATCCCGATTATGGGGATATGCTCCAACCAGGGCTGAATGTACGGATGTCTCTAACTCCTGGAAGAGTCACAACTCCTGCCCCTAGACCCAATCAGCACAGAAGCCAGATTTTGTCCGAGCTGAAACCAAAATCACGTAATACCGATCATACAAGTGAGTCAATCACCAAAGCTTTGCACGGTATAAAGGTTCTTGACCTTTGCATAGTACTATCGGGCCCAACTATGGGTAGAACATTAGCAGAATATGGAGCAGAGGTCGTTAAGATAGATAACCCATACAGAGGTGACCATATCGAGAGGCACTACGATATTAACCGAGGAAAGAGAAGTTTGTTGCTTGACCTGAAGACTGATGACGGTAAACGGACATTTCTCAATATGGTCAAGAATGCGGATGTAGTCGCCCAAAATTACAGATTAGGTTCATTGGATAAATTGGGCCTTGGGTACGAAGATTTAAAAAAAGTTAAGCCAGATATTATTTACGCATCGCTGAACGCTTATGGCCAAGTAGGCCCATGGGCCAAGTTAACCGGGCACGAAAGCATAGCTCAGGCCGCAACCGGAATGATGACAAGGTCAGGCGGCAACGGAAAGCCTGGATCACAGGCAAATCCAGTGAATGACTACGGGACTGGATTCATGGGCGCATACGGAGTTGCCCTTGCCTTACTACACCGCCAACGCACTGGCGAAGGACAGCATATAGACTCATCATTAGCATACACAGCTAGTACTCTACAGTCGCAATTCCTACAAGTTTATGACGGAAAGGTTTGGAACGAACCTAGTGGGCCTGACGCTTTGGGATCTTCTCTAGTCCATAGAGCATATCAAGCCCAAGATGGTTGGTTTTTCCTAGGTGCCAAGGAAGACGACATTGGCTCTATATCAAATTTCCTAGAATTAGCTGATGATTTAGATAGCTTACAAGTCCACTTGGAAGAACGGTTTTTAACGAAATCCGTGTCTTACTGGACTGAGAAATTATTGGACATTGGGGTAGGGGCCCATGAGATTATCAATGGAGTTGGAGAAGTAATGGCTCACCCCTGGGCGGTGGCGCATGGATTAACCCTAACACGTGATCATGGCGAGATTGGTCTAGTCACTACATCAGGGCCATCCCCAAGATTATCTATGACTCCTGTAGAACCCGGTATACCCGCACAACGTCCGGGTTCTAACGCCGATGAAATAATGAGAGATTACCACATGGAAGAAGAACTCCCCCACTTAATTAATTCGGGTGTAATTGTGACAGAAGGGGTCGAAGCAGGGTTCTAACTGAACTTCAAAAAGAGGTTATATGAAAAACATAGATATACACGCACATCTAGTTCCTCAAGCCTTATGGAAGACCTTAGATTCAGGCAATGAGTGGTATGGCATGCGCTATAACACCAGTGATAAGACGCAGCTCTTCATCAAAGAAGGGAAAATCGGGGTAATTAATCCAAAAGCAAAATTGACACCCGAGAATCGAATAAAGGACATGGATGAACAAAATACAGATATGCAAGTAGTTTCAATTCACACTCAAATTCTCGGATACCACCTGCCTGTAGAAGCAGGGGTTTCCCAGGCCAAAGAAGTCAATAATGAGATATCCAATATGGTTAATGATTGGCCAGATAGATTCTCCGGACTATGTACGCTACCTCTCCAGAATATTGAGGAGTCTATAAAAGAACTCGATAGAGCAGTGAACCAACTCGGGCTAAAGGGAGCAGAGATCGACACAATAGTAAACGGCAGAAACTGGGACGAACCAGAATTTCTACCGTTTTTCCAAGCGGCAGAATCAATGGGAGCTGTCTTGTTCTACCATCCTCAGCCGCAACATAATTTTATGGCAGATCGTATCGATAGGTATTCCTTACCTAACAGTGTTGGTGTACCACTCGAGGACGCTATGATCACAGCAACACTAATATGCAGTGGAATACTTGATAAATGCCCTAATCTGAAGATTTGTATAGCCCATGGCGGTGGTCCGGCTTGCTTCTTAATGAACCGCATGGACAGAGGATGGACTGAACGACCGGGGGCTCATGTAATCCCTAATCCGCCTAGCTCGTATCAAAGCCGGTTATATTACGACTGCATCACTATGAACGAGGCGACTTTACGCTTCTTAATAGATCAAGTTGGCGCTGATAAAGTTGTGTTGGGAAGTGACTGGCCCTTTGTAACATGGGATCCGTCCCCGTCCGGATGGATCGAGAGCCTGACTAGCCTTACCAGAGAAGAGAAAGATCAAATTTTGTTTAAGAATTTACAAAAGTTGCTGGCGCTCTAGATACGGGAAGAACATATATCACTTACTTGAGTAGTTCTTTTCCACATAAAGGAATAAGTATATCGTTGGTTAACTTATTAATAATGCTAAGGTCTCTCGCCGAGTTCGATCTGAAGGATTAGTTCTACACCATCTCTAAGGACCGCCACGTTAATTACATCCGAAGCTTTGGTATTTTCGATCAAATAAGAAATCAAATGATCCATGTCTTTAATATTTGTGCCGTCCACTGAAACTATAATATCTCCGCCTAGTCTATAATCCATACCCTCAACAGTCGTAATGCTATCACCCGGTATCAACCCACCCTGCTCTGCTGGACCATCTGGCATTACCTCTACAATCAACGCTCCAGTGGTACCTTCAGGCAAAGCCATTAACTCCAGAATATCGGGAGATAACGAAGTCCCACTAATACCCAACCAAGAATATTTATAACTGCCTGTTTGTATTAGTTCAGGTATTACCCGCTTCGCAGCATCTATAGGAACTGCGAAGCCTATACCAGAGCTCGCACCTGTATTACTAATGATTTGAGTATTAACCCCGACAACGCGGCCTTTTCTATCCAGCAGTGGGCCTCCTGAATTGCCTGGGTTTATAGGCGCGTCAGTTTGTAGCACTTTCGGTATAGAAAATTGACTATTACCACTTCTAATAGTCCTCCCAACCGCACTAACTATCCCACTCGTGATACTGAAATCCTGCCCAAATGGACTTCCAATAGCTATCGCAATCTGGCCAACATTGACTTCGCTACTGCTTCCAAGGGTAACAGGGAACAGGTCTGTATTTGAGTTATCTATCTTAAGAACAGCTAAATCCGAATCTGGATCACTCCCTAGAATCTGTGCCTCGTCTTCAGATCCATCAGCAAACATGACTATCACTCTGTCAGCATCTGCCACCACATGGTGATTAGTGACTATATGACCCGATTCATCCCAAACAAATCCTGAACCACCACTGCGTTGAAACAAATCTTCCGGATCAGCTTCCAACATAAATGGTACGTCTAGCTGGGAATCTATCTTTCTAGAAGTCCTTATTTGGACTATTGAAGGGACTACGTCAGTGTACACGCCTATGAACACCTGCTCATGCGCAGCCACAATACTTTCTGCATCCATCGCTGGATCAGGTATCAGTGCAGCTAACGGTATCAGACTCGATTCAGGAGCATCTCCAATATCAACAAGGCCATCTTCCGGCACCTGGTCAAGCATTGCTCCGGCATCATCGTTGACACCGCATGCCACTAAGGCAATACACATGCTTAAGATAACCACTAGTGTCTTAACCGGTCCGATAATTAGATTCATTAGATGCAAGAACCTCGATTAGATAATTAATATAAGTACTAATTACACAAGCGTTTATTAACTTGTCGCCTATATATGGTATCAAGTATTTTTACATGACAACAGGATTGTATAATCAGGGCAAGTTTGAGAAACTTACAAGAGTAAAGCAACGATACCCAAACAATTGAGTATTGTTAGCGTTATATGACAAGCAAGTCTAAATCACTATGAAGAGGCCACTAGATTGTCCCTTGGACAGGATATCCCTAACCACGATTCATTCAATGCAGTGCACTGGCTCCCTTGGCAGGAAGATAGTTTCAAAAAAGCTCAAGCTGAAGACATGCCAGTACTTTTATCCATACACGCAGTATGGTGTTATTGGTGTCATGTCATGGACGATACCACTTACCAAGATTCGGGAATAATAGAATTCATCAATAGCAACTTTATACCAATACGTGTAGACAACGACCACCAACCCGATATTAACGCGAGATATAATTCAGGGGGATGGCCCAGCACTGTATTCTTGACACCACACGGTGGCTCAATAGCTGGAGTCACATATCTTCCATCAGATCAATTGTTACCGATGCTGGCAGAAGTCCGTCAAGCTTACAATGAACAAAAATCTGAGATTTACGACCATTGTAATAATCAAATTCGCGAACGACAAAACGAAGTAGCAAAAGTCGAAGCTACCTCTGATATCACGCCAGACTTAGTAGACCGTATCGCTCGGCGAGTCGCGGGAACATACGACCCAAAATTTGGCGGATTTGGTGACAACCCAAAATTTCCCAGCGCTCCCATACTGAAATTTCTTTGCCACCTGTTTCGGACGACGGGCGAACCTTTCTATTCGTTAATGTTAGAAAAAACACTGGATAATATGATATCCGATGGCATAATGGACCCATTTGGACGTGGGTTCTTTCGGTATACCGCAGGCCGTGATTGGACCCACGCGCAACACGAAAAAATGCTTGAAGATAATATAGGGCTGGTTCAGGTTTATACAGAAGCTTACAACCTCTTGAATAAGGAGTCGTATAAAAATACCGCCCTAGCTACATTGGACTATATCGTAGAAGTACTATTTGACCCTGAGGCAATCGGGCTTAGGGGGAGCCAAGGCGCCCATTCAGATTATTTTGGACTGGCTAGCGACATACGAGAAGTAGAAGAACCCCCAGCACCAGATCCTTTTTGCTATAGCCATCTTGGGGCTTCCGGCGCCTCCACACTAATGGAAACTGGTTGGAAACTAGGAAGGTCCGATGCCATTTCAACTGGCATAAAGATCCTCACTAACTTAGACAAAATGGCTTTGGCAGGAAACCTGCGTCATGCTTACGATAAGAATGGACCACTTATAACATCCAGTGACAATCTGTTGTCTGATTGGTCTAACTTGATGAATGCATTAATCGACTCAGCCATATACAATCCTAGTGATGAAACCGCGATAATACGGGCCATTAGTATAGCTGACCATATAATAGAAACGTTCTTCGACAACAATAAAGGAGCTTTCTATGACACAATCAGAAAATCAGATTCAATTGGTTTTTTAAGAGTTAGAGAAAAACCACTCCCTGAAAATATTACGGCCTGTGAGGGAATGCTTAAACTGTATAATACTACTGGTGACTCTAAGTATTTAGAAATCGCTCGACGGACTTTAAGTGCATTTATAGATACCAACAGTAATTACGGTGAACATGCGGCTACTTATGGATTATGCATTGACATTTTGATAAATAAATCGGTAGAGATCACCGTAGAGGGTCACCCAGAAGACTTGAATACTCAAGAATTACTTCGAGCTATTGACCAACTGCCGGAGGCTAACATAACTCTAAAACTAATATTGAAGGCGCAGGGAGAACCATCTCAGGCACATGTATGTGTGGGAAATGTATGTATACCGCCAATAAGCACACCAGCAGACATGAGATCAGCCGTGGAAACAGCAATTAACGAGTCTAGTACCGAATCCAGTGACCCCTTCCGAACCGTATTAGACGACTTTACTGGACTTTAGACTGCTGCTTTAATATAGCTTTTTAACACTACAGGAGCGTACCTAACTGAAACTTACAAATTGCGGCCAACTTAACAAAACCATTATTGAGGAACGTGTTACGTTATCGGGCTGGGTATCAAGAAGACGGGATCACGGAGGCATAATTTTCGTTGATCTCAGAGATCGATCAGGAATAGCTCAGATAGTATTTAATCCAGAATTGTTTCCTGAGGCATATACCACTGCCGATCAATTACGTTCTGAATGGGTTATAGAAATTACTGGGGTAGTTTCAGAGCGCCCTCCCGGATCGGAAAATCCTCAGATGGCAACAGGGGAAGTTGAAATCATAGCTGAGTCAATCAAGATATTGAACTCGTCGTTGACACCCCCATTTTATATAACCGATGAACTCGACGCTGACGAGGGCCTGAGGCTTAAATATCGTTACCTAGACTTGAGACGCCCAATAATGCAGCGCAACCTTATGATACGACACAAAGTGGTGAAATATATTCGCGACTTCTTGGATGCTAGAGAATTTCTTGAGATTGAAACCCCAATTCTAATCAAGAGTACACCTGAAGGGGCTAGAGACTTTTTAGTTCCCAGTAGAATGCAAAAAGGAAGTTTTTACGCATTACCACAATCGCCCCAGCAGCTCAAACAACTACTAATGGTTTCAGGTATAGAAAAATATTTCCAAATTGCCCGATGCTTCAGAGATGAAGACCTCAGAGCAGATCGGCAACCGGAATTCACACAACTAGACCTAGAAATGAGTTTTGTAGATCAAGAAGACATACTTAGGCTTACTGAAGAACTTTATATCGGTATGATCGAGTCTGTTACTCCCCATAAAACTCTCGTCAAGCCGTTCATTCGGATGACCTACAATGAAGCTATGGAAAAATATGGAAGCGACAAACCTGATTGGAGATACGGTCTGGAGATGACAGACATAACTGACTTGGCGAAAGAAACAGATTTCCGAGTATTTCTATCAACAATAGATAACGGTGGAATCGTTAAAGGGTTTGTAGTCCCCGGGCAATCTAATTACTCAGGATCTGATATGCGACGTCTTGAAGAAACCGCTCGGGAGTACGGTGCGGGCGGTATGAGTCACATACGTCTGCAAACTGATACTTCTTCCGGAGAATTAACCGAAGAATCAATATTACTATCTCCGGGTATCAAAATGCCTATCGATTGGACAAACCGTGTATCCGAGCGTATGGGAGCCAATCCTGAGGATCTCATAATACTAATGGCTGGAACTTCTCGAGCTACTAATGGTTGGCTAAGCGCCATGCGCGGATATATGGCAACGAAACATGACCTTATAGATCCCGACCTCTTATCGTTCGGTTTTGTAACAGAATTTCCGTTATTTGAATGGGACGAACAAAATAATCGATGGGATTCTTCTCATCACCCATTTACCTCTCCAGAACCTGGCTTGGAACATATGCTCGATGGTGAAGATCTGGGGCAAATAAAATCTCAGGCATATGATTTGGTATGCAATGGTTCTGAGTTAGCGAGTGGCAGCATACGAATTCACAAAAGAACTATGCAAGAGAAGATTTTCAATGTCCTAGGATATTCGAAACAAGAAGTACAAGAGCTATTTGGTCATATATTAGAAGCGTTCGAATATGGAGCACCACCGCACGGCGGGATAGCTCCAGGGATCGACCGACTTGTTACTATTCTTACTGACTCAGAATCTATTCGTGATGTAATAGCATTCCCAAAAACACAAAGCGGATCAGATCTGCTGTTCGGAGCTCCTGACGTAGTAGCACCACAGCAGCTCAAAGATCTTGCACTAAGAACCACAGAGTAACACTAACCTGCAGTTGCATAGAGAGATAAGCAGAATATACACTGATACTTATCAGAATTTCTATCACATATACATGATTGGAGGATGCATGACCGAGGCAAGATCCTTTAGCTACAGCAACCTATTCGCATCTAATGCGCCAATAAGTACTCGCAGCGAGAACCCGCATGCAAAATACGATTTTGCAGTAGCTTATCCAGATCCTGATACACTTCCTCTAAACGAACTAATAGATTCATTAAGGACAGCCATAGACAGAGAAGGACGTGATTTAGCGTACTACCCTTCTCCCGCAGGGTTACCGTCTCTGCGACAACTGGTGTCCGAAAAACTCCTGCGGGATCGGGCTATAGATGTATCCGCCGACGAAATAGTACTGACGTCCGGTTCTGGCGAAGCAATACTAATGCTAATCCAGGCCCTAACTAATCCGGGTGATGTTGTGTTAACAGAGGAGTACGTGTACTCCGGAACGTTACGACAAATGAAACTCTTCGGATCAGACGTACGAAGTGTTTCGTGCGATGAAGAAGGATTAATACCAGATGCGCTAGAATCTGTCATAAGTAAAGCAGAGTCTGAAAATAAAACCATAAAATATCTATATACCATTCCTTCTTTTCAAAATCCTCTAGGCTGGACTATGAGCCTTGATAGAAGAAAAAAAATATTGGGAATAACCCGAGAACATGGTATTCCAATACTTGAAGACGATTGCTACGTGGACTTAAGATTCGAAGGTGATCCCATAACATCAATACATTCTTTAGACGATACTGGCCAAGTGATGTATGTAGGATCATTCTCAAAGATTGTAGCTCCGGGCATGCGACTCGGATACTTAGTCGCTCCTCAAGAAGTAAGGGAACGAGCAATCAGTTTTAAAGCAGGAGCTGCTAATCAGTTTGCAGCACTTGCGGTTCAAGAATACCTCGGCAGCAATCTATATTCACACATAGATGATCACAATCAAGCTCTCCGAATAAAACGGGACGCTATGGTGTCTGCTTTGGGTGAAAATTTCGGAAGCGCCGCAGAATGGACTAATCCCCAAGGCGGCCTATATATTTGGATGACCATGCCTGCCGGTACAGACCTCGCTGCCTTCCAACAACAAGCATTCAACGAAGGTGTTGGATACCAAAATGGAACCATGTTTTCGCCAGAAGGTAATGGTGCCAATTGCGCGAGATTATGTTTCGGTCACCCAGATCCAACAACAATCACCGACGGAATCACGGAGCTAGCACATATCATGGAGCGTCATGGAATCCTCAAGTGAGTAATAAACAGAATAAATAAAAAAGGCCGCGGTATCGCGGCCTTTTTTATTTATTCTGTTTATTTTCTAAATGCAAACCTATCTACTAAATCACCAATACTCTGTCTAAATCCGGAATATTCTAATTCTCCATATGGCAACATCGCCGGTCCAGACCAACCTTGTGATCTCATTTCTATTCCTTTTTGCTGAGCTAGTAACCTCACATGATCCCATGAAACATCATCGAAGAAATCAGCATATGAATCCGAGAACTTACCATCGCCATTCAACGAGAACCCTACACAAGAAACCAATGGTAAACAATACATTCCGACAACGGGAGTATTTATAGGCACAGGCATCAAAGGCATAGTGTGTGATCCACGGGCGTCACCACCAATATAATGAGCCTTCGCATATGGCGATATCAGTTCTTCAGGAGCAGGAAATACGCCCTGATTTCTTACTAGTGCTACGGGATCATCCTTTCCAGTGTAAGTACCAGCTATATTATGCATACGTGTTGCCGAGATGGCCGCAGCCACTTGGCCAGTGTGTCGAGAGACTATAGAATCGATGCCAAATCGTTCATTATCTCTCAGTAAAACAGTAATCTTGTAATAGTCCTCTGGGGAATTCAGAGATATGATGCTATCACCGTCAGTATTGTCCATGTCTATAATATTAAAAGTAAAACCTTCACTCAGACGCGGCAACATTAGTCCAGCACAATACATAGGATCAGCGAAGCCCAGAAACATTGGCAAATTGTATGCTCCGGGTCCACATTTATCGGCTGCCAAAACCATAAATGACTCGGCCGGTCTAATAGGATTAGTTTTGACAGGGTCATGGTCAAACTCTATTTCTGCCACTGCTGGTCCTGCCCCTCTAATATTTCCGGATGGAGCATCTGCCAGCAAATCTTGACCGGCTCCGTAGAGACCATATTCCCTAGCAATCTCGGTAGCTTCTAAAAAAGTGTTCCAAGCAAACTGATGCACGTCCGTATTGTCTTTACCATTCGTATGCGAAGCTATAATAGCTATATCATCTCCCGTATGAGCGACGAAGCTATCAATCAGTAATCCGCTGTCCATCGCACTTTGGGCTGCCTTTCTAGTAGCTTCCATCATTCGTTCCGATGGTTTGGTGTGACCACCTATCGAGCCCACATCGGCTTTTAATACAGACAAAGTCATCTTAACCATTCTCATTCTCCTTCATACCCACGCGCAACCCTATATAATGGCTCCCAGATGACCAGATTGATTCTGGAGGCGGAAGGCCCTGTATTCTTAGATTAAAGAATACAGGGCCGGCTAGATATTCTATCAATCAATTTCCAGTTGAAACCGTTACAATTAATGCGTCGGGCTAGTATACTTTATGTAAAGGCGTATTTGCCAGCACCGTATGATAAAAGTCTTATATCATACGATTTTAATGATACAAACTAATATCGAGCTTCTCCATATATGAATGACATACTCCTCTACATATCGTTAGGACTAGCAATTTTATGGGCCATTCGTATGGCTCAGTCAAAGCGAAGAAATCCCATACTGTGGGCAGGTGTAACTTTTGGTCTAATGCTAATACCCACGGTATTAGCGCCCAGTCTTCCACCTATACTGGGGATTACACCCTTACTAATATTGGTTTTCCTGAGGCCTAAAAAACTGGCTGATGATTTGCCTAGAACAGATACAGTAGTCTGCCCTAAATGTAGCGCAATTCATGCATTAGGTTACAACTATTGTGTCAATTGCGGTTGGGAATTAAATAAAGCCTACCCTGAGGGTTTAACTAATCCTGAATTAATAAATGAACCGACTCTTGCAGCAACAATCGAACGTGACCAGAGTGGACATGCACAATCAACGGCAATTCCGGCTCCGGACCAAAGCTTAATCTCCGACACCATACATGAGAATGACGCGAATCAGAATGTACCTACACCGAATGACAGCACAGTACCAAGCCCTATCGGCACCGATACGCCAATGAGCACGGCAAAAGATCCAGAATCAGTGCCGATTCCTCGTCCGACTACCGCAATGGGTTTCACGGATCTCGGATTAACTCTCTCCAAACAAGGAAGATTCAGAGAATCTATTGACCAATTTACCAAGGCAATAGCGTTAAATTCTAATTATATACCAGCTTGGGAGAATCGAGCAGAATCTTACAAGGTTCTAGGATTACTGGAAAAGAGCCTTTCAGATACCAGTCAAGTAGAGCAGCTAAGATCTAGTTAGAAACACTGACTGAACCGGATTATCATGGATAATCCGGCACGAATACTAAACCGCCATTATGTGGTAACCGGCATCAACTGGAATTATTGCGCCTGTAATACCACTGGACATATCACTACACAGAAACAGCGCAGTTTTAGCCACTTCTTCCGCATTAATGTTCCTGTTAAGAGGAGACTTCTCAGCGTGGACCTTCTTCATATCTAAAAACCCCGAGATACCTCTTGCTGCCAGAGTATCCAGCGGCCCGGCAGAGATGGCATTAACCCGGATGTTAGACTCTCCAAATTCAGAAGCGAGCTGCCTAACTTCATGTTCCAGAGCCGCTTTGGCCGTTCCCATAATATTGTACCCTGGATACACTTTTTGAGATGCGTCGAAGGTCATAGTCAAGATACTCCCACCATCCGACATAAGGGGTGCAGCATGTTTTACGAGTGGAAGTAAAGAGAAAGCACTGATCTCTAAGGCCAATCGAAATCCTTCTCTACCCGTATCGGAGAAATTACCTTGCAAGTCATCTTTATTGGCGAAAGCTATACTATGTATCAAAAAAGAGATTTCGCCAAACTCAGATTTTACCTCGTCGAATACATTAGCAATTTGATCGTCGTTGGACGCGTCGCACTCGAGAGTTATAGCACCGTCTAGAGTTCCAGCCAGTTTATCTACGCGGTCTTTAAGTCGCTCATTTTGGTAGGTAAATGCAAGACGAGCACCAGATTCTGCCAGCAACTTAGATATCGCCCAAGCTATACTACGATCATTGGCGACACCAAATACTATTCCTTTTTTCCCTGATAGATCTATAGGATACAAATTATTACTTCTCCTCTAACTCAACTACGCCGTAGTCATGCAAATACAGGCGCCACTTTAGACAGAAAAGACTCAAGTTGCTGTTCAGCATTAAAAGAGGCAAACCTCACAATAACTGTCTGAGCTCCGGCGTCTTTGTATTCTTGAATCCGATCAATTACCTGATTGGAACCCCCGAAAGGACCCCATCTGTCTCCCCAAATATTCGCTCCATAATACCCTAGCAACCATTCTTCTGCATCTGCTTCAGCTATGGCTCGGTCTTCATCCATGTTTATAGTCATATACATAGTAGTTTGTACCTGCTGAACATTTTTTCCTAGGTTTACTACAGTTTCATAAAATTGACTAACTACGTCCTGAAATTCCGACGGAGTATCAGAAATGGATATAATCCCATCGCCTAGTCGCGCCGCTCTATCAATCTGAATATCCCTGACTGAAGATCTCCCGTGACATGCGAGCAATATAGGCACTCCAGAAGGCCGAGTTGGCAAAGGCAACATAACGGTGTTCTGCAGGTCGAAATGACGCCCATGAAATGAAAACCTCTCCCCATTTTCGAGACCTTTCAGAATTTGCAATATTTCCTCGAGTCTACGTGCCCTAGTGGAAGATTTAACTGAAACATTTTCCCATTCATTTCTTTGCGCTTCATTGAACGCACCCCCGATACCTGCGGCTATTACTAGCCTGCCCTGTGAGATCAAATCTACCGTCGCCAGTGTTTGGGCCAGCAATAGCGGATGTCTTAATCCCATTAGCATTACAGCCGTTCCAAGCCGTATACGATGCGTTTGAGCTGCTATAGCTGATAATGTAGACAGTGGTTCTAACCTTGGTTTAGCCGTAAGACTGTCTCCAACCCACACCGAGTCCAATCCTGACTCTTCCACCCTGCGAGCTAATGCCAAAACTGGTTCGATATTGCTAGGCCGTTGATCTGCCAACAACAGCCCACGGGTCGGCAGTAATACCCCTAATTTAAAATCTGTGTTATTCAAGATACGCTTTCCGCCGATATCCTAGCCAAAGTTGATTTAATCATCCATATTGGGGATCAATCGCTTTAACAACCCTGGCTCCATATGTTCATAAGCCTCAAGATCATCTACAGTGTCTAGATCAAATGATAAACCCTGACTATAACATATAGCGACCGATACTTTGTTGGAAGCTGCTTGGGCAAGATGTCTGGCAAAACTACGCTGCCCTAGTTGAGGTGTAAACGGTATTCCGTTAGGTACCATAATGCCGTTGGTCCCACCGTCACGCCTGGCAGGAGCTAAAGTAACGTTGTTACCTCGCTCCGAAGAACGCATTAGAGTATGTATATCACTTGGCTTGATAAAGGGTAAATCACCTGGGAGATACATTACTGAATGACCTTGTTTAAATGCTCTGTCGAAAGCTTTACCCAAAGTGTCATTTAGATTACTCCCCATGTCCTCTAGCCAGAGTCCATCCATATTCCTCGTTAAAGCTCTTACTCTGTCGTCTCCGCCTATGACCCAAAACAGTTCTATGGAAGCTCCGCGTATAGCATTAATCACTCTCCACAGCATGCCTGCCACTAATTCTGCACGCTGTTCTTTAGTCATTTGGCGAGCAAGCCTTGTCTTCCCCTCTGACAATGGTTTCATTGGTATGATTGGAACTACCGAAGGTGTCTCAAGCATAGTCACTTAACTTCCAGTTCTAATATCATTTTGGCTAGCTCTATCTTATCAGCTTCTGTATTCATTATCGTCTGAGCTACAACAGCCCGCATACCTAAAGCTTCTATTTCTGAAACGTATTGTGAATCTTGCTCGTCCAATACGAATATATTGCAAATATCTTTATATAATTCGGCCACTCCCAAGCAAGATACCTTACAGCCCAGTTCTTTCATTATTTTGGCAGCTGGTCCTTTAATAGCCTCTCCCCCAACGATTGGGCTAACAGCTATACAAGCACGTCCAGACAAACTAACCTGTCTAATTTTGTCGCGAATTCCTTGAATGGCTAGGATCGGGCCTAAACTTAAAAATGGGTTTGAAGGACATAACACTATCCTCCTTGAGTTATCCAACGCTTGAGCGAATTTGGCCGACGGCTGTGCAGAGTCAATACCATCATAATATATACCTGTCACTACAGGATTACTTCTTTCCTGGACAAAGTAATTCTGCATAGGTAAATCTCCAGTTTCAGTTTGCAGAACAGTACTCACTCTCTCATTAGTCATGGGTATCACATGGCATTTTAGCCCGAGTTTCCGACAAAGAAACTCTGTAACTTCAGACAACGTTTTGCCCTCTGAGAGAAGTTGTGTCCGGATAATATGTGTTCCGAAATCCCGGTCTCCTAGATTAAACCAGGTCTCTGACCCATATACGCCCAGCATAGACAATGTCTGGAAAGTATCTCCTAAAATTCCCCAGCCAGTCTCGGCATTATACAAACCAGATAGTGTATACATAACCGTATCCACATCGGGGCACACATACAGACCATGAAACATATCATCATCGCCTGTATTAACAACTATACTTACTTCTT
>Ga0315338_1001149_pt1 | contig 37888 bp, 35 predicted proteins | sample ASW8metaG_FD_204518 | JGI IMG/M metagenome (GOLD analysis project Ga0315338, IMG submission 204518) | Ammonia-oxidizing marine archaeal communities from Monterey Bay, California, United States - ASW #8 | ecosystem: Environmental > Aquatic > Marine > Coastal | place: USA: California | collected... | reverse complement strand
CGTGCGGCGGCCCAGGGCCGCCGCCAACCCTAAGCCAGGCTTGTGCAAAATACCAGCGGTCGGCCGTCGACCCGTCGCGCAGCTGGGGCGGCATGGCCGTTCATTCCGCGCCCACACCCCACCATCTATCACGCGCACGATCGTAGTGAACGGCCGGATTGTAGGCCTTGACCGGCAAGCCGATGTGGACGGCGCTCAAACGCCCGATCGCCGCCCGCACCTGGTAGATACCGACGTACTCATCGCGCTCGGCCAGAACTACGGCGACGCGCGCGTCCAACAACTCCTGCTCGGCGTCAAGGACATCGAAGGTGGTCCGCAGACCGACGTCGACCTCTTGGCGTACCCCATCGAGCACGATCTCGGCGGCCTTGACCTGATCGCGCGCCGCCCGGATGCTGTCGCTGGCCGTGGTCAGCCGTTGCCACGCCTGAGTTACGCCTTCCTGCACGTCGCGCTCGATCTGCAGCAATTCGAGACGGCGCTGGGAATTGGTTTGTCGGTCTTGCCGTATCCGCGAGTAGACGGCGCCGGCCTGATATAGCGGGATCCGGACCTGAGCCCTGATTTGGGCGCTATCGGTCGCCGATCCCGCGACGACGGAGTCCTCGGTCCGGGTGAGCGAGCCATCGAGCGAGACCTCAGGCAGCAGGCTGCCAGTTTCCGCCTTGATCGCATGCCCCGACGCCCGCTCATCGTACCGCGCCGCCAGCAACGTCGGGTTCTCGTCGGCGGCGATCGCCGCTGCCGTCGCGAGGTCAGGGGGCTGATCGGTGACGCGCGGGACCCTGGCGAGCTGTTGCGGCGCGTGCCCGACCACCTGACCGTAGGTGGCTCGGCTCGCCGCGAGATCGCCGCGCGACGCAATGCGATCGGCGATGGCCCGCGACAAGCGCGCCTCGGCCTGGGCAACATCGGTCCGCGTGACCTCGCCCACCTCGAAGCGATCGTGAGTGGCCTGGAGTTGCCGACGCAGCACCGCCTCGTTGCCCAAGTTGAGCCGCAGCACGGCCTGGCCCCGCAAGACATCCATGTAGGCGGTGACGGTCTCTAGCAACACCGCCTGCTCGACCGAGCGAAGCCGCTCGCGAGCAGCCAAAACTTTGGCTTCAGCCTCGCGCGTGGCGGCGGTCGTGCGGCCGCCCCGATAGAGGGGCTGGGTGACGCTGATCTGGGCGCTGAACGGGCTCAGAATAGTATTACCGCCCGACCCCAGGGCGCCGCCCGAGTTCTCGTCGCGCCGTCGGCCGTAGGAGGAGTCGATTTGCGTGGTGGGCCGCCAACCCGCGCGCGCCTGAGGCACGAATTCGTCGACCGCCCGCACCGCCGCGCGCTCGGCGGCCAGCCCCGGATTATTCGCATAGGCGGAGACCAGAGCCTCCTCCAAAGTCTCGGCGGTGGCGCGCCCCGCTAGCAGGAGCGCGAGCAAGCTTAGCGCTATCGCAGGGTGCGAGCCGCCACGCCACCTCAAAATACGAACTCGGCCCGACGGGCGAATCCCGGCAGCGGCGGGATCGCCGCGTCATGAGTAATCCGCTCGCTCAAGAGACCGCCGATCCGCCTAACCACGACGCAGCGCCCAATGTCGGCGTTTCCGACCACCGCCACCAGACGGCCACCCTCGCGGAGCTGGTCGGCGATGCCGTCGGGGACGGCGGGCACCGCGCCCTCTATCACGATCACATCGTAGGGACCCTGCTCGATGTATCCGCCGGCGAGGGGGCGGCGCATGATGGCGGCGTTGTCGACCTCCAAAGCCGCCAGTGCGGAGTCGGCTCGATCAGCCAGCCCCTCATCCTCCTCGAGCGCCACCACGGTGCCGGCGAGCCGCGCCAGCACCGCCGCCGAGTAGCCGCTGGCACAACCAACGTCGAGCACGACATCGTCGGGGCCAACCTCGGCCGCGACCAACAGCCGGCCAAACACCAGTGGTTCCATCAGATAACGACCCGCACCCAACGGCAGGTCTTCATCGACGTAGGCTATGGCCTGCTGGTGCGGCGCGACGAATGCCTCGCGCGGGACCGCCGCCATGGCGGCGGTGACGCGCTCATCGCGCACGCCGCTGGGCCGAAGCTGGCTCAGAACCATGTTATGACGCGCGTGCGCGAAATCGACCATGTCGCTGCAATCGAGCTCCGCAGGTTGGCGGCGTATATAGGACGCCGGCCGGCCCAGCGCAACCGCGTGCCCATCACCGCCCACCGGCCCTGGCCTATGGTGTGGATGCTCGGGTAGCCTGACCTACCCCGACCGAGTACATATATCAGCCGGAGTGCCTCCCCCTCGGGGACGGTCAGGCTTAGGGACCGCGGCCAGGTGGCGGAGTGGTTACGCAGCGGACTGCAAATCCGTGTACACCGGTTCGAATCCGGTCCTGGCCTCCATTCCCGCTGGTTGGTCGACAGCCGCTTTTGGCGCCGTTGGAACAGGTGTGGAGTGGACATTTGATGCACCCGACGCCATGGACCAAATCGCTGCTGTGGGGGCCGCTGTGCGTCTGAGCGATGCGACCGTCGCGGAGTTCCACCGCGAGGGCTTTGTGTTCTTTCCCAATATCTTCGCGGCTGACGAAGTCGAACTGTTGCGCCGCGAGGCGCACGCCATCTTCGAACTCGACCGCGAAGAGGTGTGGCGCGAGTCGAGCGGGGTCGCCCGCGCGGCGTTCGCTGCCCAGACCTACAACGAGGCCTATCGCCGACTGGGCGCGCACCCCCGCTTGATCGCACCGGTCGAGCAGCTTTTGGGCGGCCGGCTCTACATGCATCAGTTCAAAATCAACGCCAAGGCGGCCTTCGACGGCGAGGTCTGGCAGTGGCACCAGGACTACGGCACCTGGCACCGCGACGACGCCATGCCCGAGCCGCTGGCCATGAACATTGCCGTCTTTCTCGACGACGTGACGGCGGTCAACGGGCCGCTCTTCCTCATTCCGGGGAGCCATGCGGCGGGCGTCCAGGCCGCGGGTCATGATCTCGCAACGACTAGCTATCCGTTGTGGACGCTCGGTCGCGAGACGGTGCGCATCCTAGCCGAGGCCGGCGGCATCGTGGCGCCCCTCGGCAAGGCCGGCTCGATGCTCATGTTTCACTCGAATCTGGTGCACGCGAGCCCGCCCAATATCAGCCCGTTTGGGCGCACTATCGTCTACCTCTCACTGTGCCGGACCGACAACCATATCCGCAAGTTCACGCGCAAGGCGTGGATAGCACATCGCGACTTCACGCCGATCGAGGCACTCGCGGACGATTGCTTGCGAAAACTCGCCCAAACGACAGCGCCCCCGCCGGCCTAGCGCGCTTGGCCCGCCACGAGCGAGGGGTGTTATGCTCGCGGCGGGCAAGGAAGGGCGGATCGCGATACGCCGCTTCACCTCCTCATTTGGCTCATATGCACCGTGACCGTGCACTGTGAACGGGTGGTGGTCTCCGGTGGTGTAGACGGATGTGAACGATGCGCTGAGATCGCACGGTTGCCCGTGAGGTTTGGCGGACATACATGTTGGCCCACATGTTTCGGCTGCCTCCACGGTGGCGATCAGGAGCCAAGGCCATGACCAGCACTCAAGCCGCCCTTCCGGCCGCAGTCGTCGAGGTCCCCCTCACCTACTCGATCGCGACTGGCGAGAAGCCGGTTTCCGGCTCCGACCAGGTGGGGGGGCAGCTACGCTACCGCACCGGCAGCCAGGCAGAGCGGGTGGTGGCAATCGCCAACGGACGGTTGGCACGCGCCTCGTTCAAGCTCGACCGGCAAGGCTTCGAGCTGGCCGAGCACGCGACCACCGTCAGCGATTTCTACGGCGAGGACGAGGTGCGCTCGGTCTACTACCCGGAGGTCGAGCGGCTGGTGAAGGCGCGGACCGGAGCCACACGCGTGCTCGTCTTCGATCACACGCTCAGGACCGGCAATGAATTGGCGCGAGCGGCGCGCCAGATCCGCGAGACGGTCAAGCTCGTCCACAACGACTACACCGAGTGGTCGGGGCCGCAGCGCGTGCGCGACCTGCTGCCCGCCGAGGCCAATGCCCTGCTACACCACCGGGTCGCGGTGATCCAGGTGTGGCGGCCGATTCGCGCGCCGGTCGCACAAGATCCGCTGGCGATCTGCGATGCGCGCACGATCGCGCCCGGTGACCTGATCGCGGCCGAGCGCCGCCACCCTGATCGGGTCGGCGAGATCTATCACCTCACCCACAATCCCGACCACCGTTGGTACTATTTCCCGCACATGCAGCGCGACGAAGCACTGGTGTTCAAGTGCTACGACTCGGAGACCGACGGCCGCTCGCGCTTCACCGCCCACGCTTCGTTCGACGACCCTACCGCGCCAGCCGACGCGCCGCCGCGCGAGAGCATCGAGGCACGGACCCTAGCGTTCTTCGAACCGGCTTGAGCCTTCCTGCCCACGCCTCGGGCATCTGCCTATGTCTTGGGCAATGGGCTCCCGCCGAATAGGCGCCGACAGCCCGAATTTCTGCGGGTAATGCGGTGTTGACCGGCGGCACGCGGTTTGCTCTGTCTGTTGGGACGAGACACCGAGGGGGGTGGCAGAATGAAGAAGATCGAGGCCATCATCAAGCCGTTCAAGCTCGATGAGGTAAAGGACGCGCTGCACGAGATCGGGTTGCAGGGCATGACGGTGACCGAGACCAAGGGGTTTGGCCGCCAAAAAGGCCACACCGAGCTCTATCGCGGGGCCGAATACGTAGTCGATTTCCTGCCCAAGGTGAAGATCGAGATCGCGGTCGAGGATCGCCTGGTCGAGCGCGCCATTGAGACCATTCAACAGGCCGCGCACACCGGCCGGATCGGCGACGGTAAGATTTTTGTCACCCCGATCGAGGAAACCATACGTATCCGCACCGGCGAACGCGGACCCGACGCCATCTAGCGCCGGGCGCCTCGGACCGCCGCACCGACTTCCATCGACAACCCAGCTTTCCAAAGGACTGAGCCATGGCCGACGATATCACGAGCGTCTTGAAAACCATCAAGGACAACGAGGTCCCATACGTCGACCTCCGCTTCAGCGACCCGCGTGGCAAGTGGCAGCACCTGGCGATCGCCGTCGACCTACTCGACGAGGCGGCGTTCGCCGACGGCATTATGTTTGATGCCTCCTCGATTGCCGGCTGGAAGTCGATACACGAATCCGATATGGCGCTGATGCCGGACCCGACCACGGCTGTGATGGACCCGTTCTCCGCCCAACCCTCGTTGGTCATCGTGTGCGACGTGCATGAGCCCTCGACCGGCGAGGAATACAGCCGCGATCCGCGTTCGGCCGGCCGCCGCGCCGAGGCCTATCTCAAATATTCCGGCATCGGCGACACCGCCTACTTTGGCCCCGAAGCCGAGTTCTTCGTCTTCGACGATGTGCGTTTCAACGTCAGCATGAACAACACGTTCTACTCCATAGATCAGGAAGAGGGCCCATACAACGCCGGGCGCGAGTTCGATTCCGGCAACTACGGCCATCGCCCCGGCGTCAAGGGCGGCTATTTTCCGGTCCCGCCGGTCGATTCGATGAGCGATCTGCGCGCCGAGATGCTGTCGGTGATGGCCGACATGGGCGTATCGATCGAGAAGCACCACCATGAGGTGGCGCCGAGCCAGAACGAGCTTGGCATCCGCATGAACACGCTAGTGCGGTCCGCCGACGAGATGCAGATCTACAAATACGTCGTCCACAACATCGCCCATGCCTACGGCAAGTCGGCGACCTTCATGCCCAAGCCGGTGATCGACGACAATGGCTCAGGCATGCACGTCCACCAATCGATCTGGAAGGACGGCAAGCCGTTGTTCGCCGGCAGCGCCTACGCTGATCTGTCCGAGACAGCGCTGTTCTACATCGGCGGCATCATGCGCCACGCCAAGGCGCTCAATGCCTTCACCAACCCCTCCACCAATAGCTACAAGCGCCTGATCCCGGGTTTCGAGGCGCCGGTGCTGCTCGCCTACTCAGCGCGAAACCGCTCAGCCTCATGCCGCATCCCGTTCTCGGCCAGTCCCAACGGCAAACGTGTCGAGGTGCGCTTCCCCGACGCCACCGCCAACCCCTATCTCGGCTTCGCGGCCATGCTGATGGCCGGTATCGACGGGATCGAGAACAAGATTCACCCCGGCGACCCGGTGGACAAGAACCTCTACGACCTGCCGCCCGAGGAACTCAAGGACGTGCCGACAGTGTGCGGCAGCCTGCGCGAGGCCCTCGATTCGCTGGATTGCGATCGCGACTTCCTCAAGAAGGGCGCCGTACTGAGCGATGACCTCATCGACGGCTACCTCCAGCTCAAGTGGGAGGAGGTCCACAGCCTCGAACACACACCCCACCCGATCGAGTTCTCTATGTACTACAGCTCCTGAGCCACGCGCCGTGCTCGCCAAGGATCCGCTCGCGGCAACCCCGGCCCCGACCTGAGCACGAAGAGCCGGGAGGCGCGCGTCAGTCCACTCGATTGACGGCGCGGGGGTGGCCGTTGTCGTCGACGGCGACATAGGTGAACAGGCCCTCGGTCACGGTCACTTCCTTGCGCACGTGGCGGCGCCGGGCCACGGTCTCGACATCGACCGTGATTGAGCTGCGCCCAATCCGGACGATCCGCGCGTAACAGCTCACCGTGTCGCCGACGAAGACCGGGCGGTGGAATTTCATGCCCTCCACCGCCACGGTGACCGTGCGGCCCCCCGCCCTTTCGGCCGCGACGATGCCGCCGGCCAAGTCCATCTGCGACAGGATCCAGCCGCCAAAGATATCGCCGCTCGCGTTGGCGTCCCGCGGCAGCGGCATGGTACGGATGGCTGGCTCCCCCCGGCCCTCGGTCGTATCCTCGGCGCTCATCGACCTAAACCACTATATGTTGTTGGTGATACTCTCTCTTATACCTTATAGTCCGCCGTCGGAGCCACGTTTCCCGCACTCGGTTCGACATCGGACTCGATCGGGCGGGGACTTTCAGTCGCCGCCATGACCGATCCGTTCGCGCACCCGCGCAAACCCACCAAGGACTACACCGCCGCCGACATCGAGGTGCTCGAGGGCATCGAACCAGTTCGCCGGCGGCCCGGCATGTTCATCGGCGGTACCGATGAACATGGCCTACATCATTTGGCGGCGGAGGTTCTCGACAACGCGATGGACGAGGTGGTGACCGGCGCCGCCAGTCGCATCGAGATCTACCTGACGGTCGACGGCGCGATGGCCGTGCGCGACAACGGCCGCGGCATCCCGGTCGACCGCCACCCCAAGTTCAAGGGCCGCTCGGCCCTCGAAGTGATCCTGACGACGCTCCACTCGGGCGGCAAGTTTAACGCCAAAGTCTATCAGACGGCGGGCGGGCTACACGGCGTCGGCCTGTCGGTGGTCAACGCGCTGTCGGACTGGCTGGAGGTGGAAGTTGGGCGCGATGGGAAACTCTGGACCCAGCGCTACGAGAAGGGCCGCGCCAAGACCAAGCTCACCTCACGCAAGCTCGCAAATCGGCGCGGCACGGGCATCCGCTTCCACCCCGACCCCGGCGTGTTCGGCAACGGCGCGGCGCTTAGGCCGGCCCGGGTCTATCGAATGGCGCGCGCCAAAGCCTATCTGTTCGCCGGCGCGGAAGTCCGCTGGCGCTGCGATTCGGAGCTTCTCCGCGACACTTCGGTGCCCCAGCAGGAGGTGTTGCGGTTTCCCGGCGGCCTCGGGGAGTATCTGGCAGATATAGTCTCGGACCACGAAACGGTGACGCAAAGCCCATTTTCGGGAGGCGCGCGCATCGACAACGGCGATGGTGGGCGCCTCGAATGGGCTATCCATTGGACGGTCGCCGGCACACCCTTGCTGTCATCGTACTGCAACACCGTGCCGACGCCGCTGGGCGGCACCCATGAGGCCGGCTTGCGCGCCGCCCTCACCAAAGGCCTCAAAGCCTACGGTGAGCGGGTCGGCAATCGCCGCGCCGGCCAGATCACGGCCGACGATGTGCTCGGCGGCGCCGTCGGGGTTCTGTCGCTGTTTATGCGCGATCCGCAGTTTTCCGGCCAGACCAAGGAGAAACTCAGCAACCCCCAAGCCGCGCGGTTGGTCGAGGGAATGGTGCGCGATCATTTTGATCACTGGCTTTCCGGTGCGCCCGCCGTGGCGACCCGGCTTCTCGACACGATCCTTCTACGCGCCGAGGAGCGGTTGCGTCGGCGCCAAGAGAAGGATGTCGCCCGCCGCAGCGCCACGCGCAAGCTGCGGCTCCCCGGTAAGCTGACCGATTGCACGCGCAATGAAGCGGCCGGCACCGAGATTTTCCTGGTCGAGGGCGATTCGGCGGGCGGCTCGGCCAAACAAGCGCGCGACCGCGCGACCCAAGCGGTGCTGCCGCTGCGGGGCAAGATTCTGAACGTGATCAGCGCCCCGCGGGCCAAGGTGCAGGGCAACCAAGAGATCGCCGACCTGATCCAGGCGCTAGGATGCGGCACTGGTGAGAAGTTCCTAGCTGCCGACCTGCGCTACGAGAAGGTGATCATCATGACCGACGCCGATGTCGATGGGGCCCACATCGCGGCGCTGTTGATGAGCTTCTTCTATCGCGAGCTTCCGGGGCTGATCAATTCGGGCCACCTCTACCTCGCCCAGCCGCCGCTCTATCGACTGAGCCGTGGCGGCACGACGGTGTTCGCGCGCGACGCCGCCGACAAGGAGGCGCTCCTCCAAACAGCCTTCGCCGGTGCGGGGCCGACCGAGGTCAGCCACTTCAAGGGGCTCGGCGAAATGCCAGCGTCGCAGCTCCGCGAAACCACCATGGGCAGGGAGGGCCGCACACTCCTCCAAGTGGTCGTCGCCGAGGGCGGGAAAGCCAACACCGAGCGGCAGCTCGAGCGGCTGATGGGACGCAAGCCAGAGCTTCGCCTTGCCTTCATCCAGGAGCGTGCCGATTCGGTCGTGGATTTGGACATCTAAGTGCGCCGAGCGGCCGCCACCGTGGGCGTTCGACTACGGGCGTTGGTATGGCACACTGCCGAGCGCGCCGGTGCGGCAACACACGAACGCTAAGAGACGCGAGACGAGTCGGTCTGTGAGTGGCGATCTTATTTGTGCTCGGTGACTGCGCCGAGGGCAACCCAGCCTCTAATTTGAGCACTCAAGATCGAGCGCTGCGAAGCCCGCTCTATGGCTCTCATCTGATTCAGCACGTGGCCCGCGACGGCAGCTTCCCAGTGGTTATCCAAGGCAATCTCCTAGCGCTGCCGAAGTCAGAAGCCCATCAAGTGATCGCGCGGCCCCTACGCTTGCCGGTGTGGACCACCGGCGCGCGGTTCGTGCCCGTCGAGGACGCCGCGAGCCGGCGGCTTGGCGGCAACACGGCATACGCCGACGCCGGGGTGGTGCGGGCCGCGTCGGTGGCGAGTTAACTGGCCTTGCTGGCCGTGTTCTGCAACGCCAACGAGGCCCTGAGTCAGACCATCGTGAGTGGACGGAGGCCGACCGGCGCCGACAACCCTCAACTTGCGCAACTTCTCAACCGCGCGGTCTGTGGGGCAGTAACTAGTCGCCGCTCAAACGAGATAAGCCGCCAATTGTCAATGCCTGGAGCGTTCCGCCTTGCCCTGGGGCGAAAGATCGCCCATATAGTGCCCAAGGAACACAGAGATACCATGACGCGATTCGCCAAGACGCAATATGCGTGGGGCGTCGCGGTGACGGCCGGGGTGGTGCTCGCGGCATGCGCCACCGGTGGTGTACGCATTGGCGACGTCTACCACGTGGCCCCCTACAACCAGAACTTGGTGCAGTATACGGCCGCGCCGGGCGAGGTCGCGGTTGACATTCATGGCGAGGCGTTCATCGATCAGCTCCCCCAAGACGCGGAAGAAATCGCACGGCGGCTCAGGCTGCCGACGTGGGTCCCAGCGGCGCGTTTCACGACGCGACCGAGCGAGGTCGCTCGGGGGCGACAACGGTTCGTGCTGGCTTTCAACGCCACCGCGCGGGGCCCGATCGGATATGGGCTTTGCCTTGATCCGGGCGCCATCGAATATGCCGCGCCCGGAAACCGCGCCAAACTGGCGGCGGCGTTCTGTTCGGGTGATCGGCTGGCGGTCAACCCCGTCGCCGAAACGGGCTCCCTGTCGGGCCCGGATGATCCCCTCTTGACGGCCCTGACGCCGCAGTTGATGGCCAACTTATTGCCACTTCCGGCCTATCAGCCGAATCCAGCGTGTTCGGACGGGTCTTGCTGAGTCCACGTGCCGAGTACCTCAAGCCTAAGGCGGCCCTGCGTATGGGCCGGTCGCCTTCCAGAGGCGGCAGCCGTCGGGTCTCATGGCGTCGCGATTGACTGAGCTCCCGCAAACGCGCCCAACATCAAACTCAACAACAGAAATACGGAACATAATGCCATTTCGACAACTGGGGCTGAGCCCCGAAGTCCTGCGCGCTATCGCTGAAACCGGTTATGAGATGCCGACCCCGATCCAGGAACGGTCGATTCCGAGCATCCTGTCGGGTCGCGACATCCTCGGGTCGGCGCAAACCGGTACCGGCAAAACGGCGTCATTCACGCTGCCAATGATTGACATTCTGAGCGCCGGCCGGGTTCGAGCGCGCATGCCGCGTTCACTCATTCTTGAGCCGACCCGTGAACTGGCGGCCCAAGTGGCCGAGAACTTCGATGCCTACGGCAAGTATTCGAAACTCACCAAGGCACTTTTGGTCGGTGGCGTATCGTTCTCCGATCAGGATCAAAAGGTAGATCGCGGCGTCGATGTCTTGATCGCGACCCCGGGTCGCCTGCTCGACCACGTCGAACGCGGCAAGCTGATGCTCTCGGGCGTCAGCATGCTGGTCATCGACGAGGCCGACCGCATGCTTGACATGGGTTTTATCCCCGATGTCGAGCGCATCGTCGGCCTGACCCCGCGCATGCGTCAAACGCTAATGTTTTCGGCGACGCTGCTGCCGGAGATCCGACGTTTTGCCGCCATCTTCTTGAACAATCCCAAAGAGATCAGTGTCGACCCGCCCGCCTCGACGGTCGATCGCGTGACCCAAGGCTTGGCCGTCACGCATCCCGACGATAAGATCGAGGTTCTGCGCCAGCTGCTGAGCCAACGAGAAATCGTCAGCGCGCTTATCTTCTGCAACCGCAAGCGTGACGTCGATATGTTGGCGACCTCGCTACGCCGGAATGGCGTCGAGGCGAGTGGTCTACACGGCGACATGAACCAGGCGATTCGCACCCAGACTCTAAGCCGCTTTCGCGCCGGAGAGATCAGCATCCTGGTCGCAAGCGATGTCGCGGCGCGCGGCCTTGATATCGAAGCACTGCCCAATGTCGTCAATTTCGACGTGCCGATACATGCGGAAGACTACATCCATCGAATCGGCCGCACCGCTCGCGCCGGCATGGAGGGGGCCGCCTACACCCTGGCGACCCCAGAGGATGCGCCCTATCTTGAGGCGATCGCCACGCTGACTGGGTCCCAAATTCCCCGGATCGAGATCGATGGCGTCACGCAAGTGGAGCTTGACGCCGATGCCCGCCCGGCCCGCCGCGGACGCGGGGGACGTCGCTCCGCCGGAAACGGTCCGACCAAGCGAGGCCCGGCTCGGCCCGCACGCGGACGCGGACGCGGACGCGCGGCAGCCACGCCTGAGCCCCAACCAGAGCACCGGGCCGAGACCGTCGCGGGCGAAACGCCGAAAACCGCTGACACTCCACAGGTGGAGCCGACCGCGGCCGACGGCGGCAGCGTCACGGCCCCGCGGCCGCGCCGTTGCCCGGCAGCCAAGGCGAAGCCCGCCCCAACCGCCCAGCCGTCTGCCCCAACCGAGCTTGGGAGCGAAGCGGCCAGACCCGCTAGCGACCACGGCACAGAGCCGCTCGATACCAATGGCGGCAGCATCGCGCCCGCGCAGCCGCGCGGACGCTCGGCCACCGCCACGAAACGGAGCAGACAAAGCACCAGCGCGTGGGGCGCCAACAGTCCGGTGCCGGCTTTCCTGCTCAAGCCGACGGCCACTGGCGGCCGATCGAAAAGCTGAGAAGCGATGTAGACCATATTCGTGATGGTGAAGTGCGATCTCGACAAGGCCTACACTGTCGCCGATGCCGCTATCCAAGGGGTCGAGCTGCTCTGCACCGACGTAGCCCATGCGCCAGGCCACCTCCTCGACGCAGGCGATCTTCTGGCCTTGGCAGGTTCAGATCGTCTCGACGAAGTTGACGGCGTCGAGCATCGATTGGCGGGTGCCGGTGTAGAACCAGGCCGAGCCCCGACCGAACCGTTCCACGCGTAAGTCTCCCCTTCGCAGATAGGCCAGATGCAACGACGTTATTTCACGCTCGCCGCGTGCTGACGGCTGAACGCTTTGGGTGATCTCGATGACGTCGTTGTCGCAGAAGTAGAGCCGGTGACGGCATCGTTGGATTTCGGCCGCATGAGTTTCTCTTCAGTGGACACGGCTCGCTTCGGGTCGTCGAATGTCACCATGCCGAAGTGGCTTGGCTCGTTAATCTGGTAGGCGAACACCATGCCCCTTTTCGCGCGCCGCGATCCTTTGCAACGGCGTGCTCAGGCCGGTCGCGAAGAAGATGTTATCGCCGAGCGCCGAAAACCGCGCGCGGGCTAGCGAGCTCAGGCTCAAGCTAGTTGGCCAGGCGCCGCGGTCGCCTGGCCACGGGTATATGACGTGCCGGCGCGCCGGACCTGTTCGAGTTGATTTACGGCGGCTAAATCTATAGCCCGCCATCGCCAACAGCTCCAACCCGATCTAGTCTGACGATGCAGATAAGGCGGGTGTTTTTCCCTCCGCCACAAATGGGACGGGACCAGCGACGTCTCGCAACGATCATAGATTTCAATGGGAGAAGTTCATGTCTTCTGACATCGAAACACGGCTAAAACGCCTAGAAGATATCGAGGAAATCAAACAGTTGATCGCGCGCTACGCCAAGGCGTGCGATCATAATGGAGATCCGGTCATGATGGCGCCCTGCTTTACCGAGGATGCAGGGTGGAACTGCGAGGGAATCGGTAGCTGGAAAGGCCGCGATGCGGTTGTCCAGGCACTGCGCGAAACCAGCACCATAAAATTACCCTGGGCGCTTCACTACATGACCCAGCCCGCTATTGTCGTGGCGGAGGACGGCAAGACAGCGGCGGGCGAATATTACCTTTGGGAATTGGCCAAGGCCACGAAGGAAGGCGGCGGCGCGACCGAGGACACGTGGATCGGTGGCTGGTACGAATCCCAGTTCCGCAAGGAAAACGACGTCTGGCTGTTTAGCCATGTCGAACTGATCCTGAAACTCCTGAGCGCGACGGCTAAATCGGATTGGGAAACGCCTATTCCGCCGTGGCAGGGATAGGAGCTAACGCCAATTAGTTTCACGACCGCGCGCACAAAGTCTATTCTTACACGAAACGCAGTAGTCAGCGATCCTCCCGAACCTGTCCGGATTCAATTGACAGCAACAAGAGGCATGGAATGGAACTCCGAGATCAAGTTGCATTAATTACGGGCGGCTCGCAGGGCATCGGCGAGGCTATTGCCCACAAGTTCGCGGGCGCCGGTGCCCGGTGTGCTATCATTGCGAGTTCGGACCTAAAGAAAGCCAGCAAGGTCGCGAGATCCGCGAAACACGGCGCGAAGGCTTATGTCGCCAACGTCGCTAAACCGACCGAGGTCAACAAGCTGGTGGAGCAGGTGATCGAGAATTTCGGTCGTATCGACATCGTCGTCAACAGTGCCGGTGTGTTCTATCCAACTCCGGCGGGCGAGACCACGACGGCCGAGATGCATCGCATGATTGACGTCAACCTTAAGGGTACTTGGAACGTCGTGAACGCGGTGGTTCCGCACATGAAGGCGCGCGGGTATGGCAACATCATCAATCTCGCCTCGGCCGCCGGCGAGCGTGGATTCCCACATTATTCGATCTACTGCGCGACCAAATCCGGCATCATCATGATGACCAGATCGCTGGCGACGGAGCTGTCGCGCAGCGGAATCCACGTCAACGCGATCGCACCCGGCAACACGACAACACCAATGAACGAAGATATTCGCACCAATCCAGAGTTGAAACCGATGCTGGACTTCATCACCATGGTAACCCCGTCGGGCCGCACTTATTCGACGGCCGAGGAGATGGCTAATATAGCTCTGTTTCTCGCCTCCCCGGTCACTGGCAAGCCGATCTACGGCGCCGTGATCACCGCCGACGAGGGACTGTCTGCGGGCCTGTTCGTGGCGAGTTAGCACTTCGCCAAGCCCCGGTCTCCGGCCTGTTTGTGTTCATGCTTTCGTATTCCGAGTTCTTGTTCGCGCAAGTTCTGTCGGGGTCCGCCGACAACCGCCAGCTGTCGGTTGTCCAGCCGGCACTCATTCGTAATAACGACGTCTCGTAAGGTTTGCTGAACTTCAGCATGTTCCTCGCGATGATTCCCTCCGTTATGTTCGTGGCGATCATGTGGCACTTCGTCGTTGAGAGTGTCGTCGAGGGCACGGTTCAGGGCTGACGGCGCCTCGGGAGCACGGCGTAGCGTGGGTATGTTGTTGGCGCGCGGCGCCGCTACATAGGCGGGGGCAGAAATAGGGAGAGAGCTTAAATGGCAAGGAAGCCAAACCGAGCCGTCAAGACGGCCCCGCCGCGACGTTACGCGATTCGTGAGAAGGCGGTGGTGGCGCACAAGTTGACCATGGAACTCGCCGAGGCGCTCGCCGAGGAGACATTGCGCCTCGCTTGGGAAATGGGGCTTAACACCGTCTCGGCGGTGGTCGATGAAGGTGGAGCGCTGAAGGCCTTCCGGCGGCCCGACCGCTCCAACCTCGGCTGTGTCGACTTCGCCATCCTGAAGGCGCGCTGCGCGGTACACTTCAACACCGCCACCCACGCCCACTATCCCGCCTGGAGCCACCAGCCAGAGACCGTCGCCGCGCTGGCGGCGCTGCCGGGCTTCACCGTCGAGGGCGGCGGTGTGCCCATCCGTCTGAACGGAGAGCTCATCGGGGGCATCGGCGTCAGCGGCGCGCGCAATTGGCGCGAGGACGTCGAGGTCATCGCCAAGGCCTTCAAGAAATTCGGCCTCGACCCGATCGCGGAGTCTGCCGCCACGCCGGCGCCAACGTCGTGACGTGAGTCGCGGCAGCTGAGGCTTCGCTTGAAGCGAAGCAGCGCGGTCCTGGGTTAGGCCGGCAGCTGCCACTCGTTGGCGACGCTTTCGCCGGCGATGGTGGTTCGAACCATGTGGCGCGGCTGGTCGCTTGGGTGGTCATGGCCGCGGTGTAGGACGCAGCGGTTGTCCCACATGACCATGTCACCGGCACGCCAACAGTGTTTGTAGACGCGCGGCGGCCGACAGGCTTGCTCACACAGGCGCCGGAGCAGGCCGCGACTTTCTTCCACATTTTCGCCGACGATGTGGCTGGCGTGCCGGCCAATGTAGAGGCTGCGCCGTCCGGTCGCTGGGTGGGTGCGAATCAGCGGATGCTCAACCGGCGGCACCGCGTCCCACTCGTCCTGGCTTAGCGCGCCCATGCCGCCAATCAGGCCCTGACTGTAGGCGTAGCTGTGCACGGCAACCTTGTCGCGCAAGAACTCCTGCATTCCTGGGGCGAGCGCATCGTAGGCCGCCCTCATGTCGGCGTATTCGGTCTCGCCACCCACGCTGGACACAATTCTCGCCGACAGGATTGAGCCCTTGGCGGGCACGCGCTTGAACGAGCTGTCGGTATGCCAGTAACAATTGCCCTTCAGAAACAGGCCGTGGTCACTGTCGGGTGCCCAGAGGCCGCCGCCGTCCTTGACGTTGGACAAGACGACGACTTCGGGGTTATCACCGACATCGTTCGCAGTGACGTTGCGTTCGAGGATGCCGAAGCGACGACTGAAGGCGACGTGCGCCGCCTCGGACAGGTTCTGTTCGGGAAAGATTAGGATTCCAAAGTCGTGCCACGCAGCCTCGATGGTGGCGAATGTCTCGTCGTCTAGCCTGGCGAGATCAATACCGTGAACCAGCGCGCCCAGCGTCGCTTTGGTCGGCGTGATCTTAAGTGCCATGGCGCCCCTCTCAGCCGCGAGCTTCATTCTCGCCCATTTCGGTGCCAATCCGAACCGCATCGAAAATGGCCTCTCTCGGGACATGAGGGACGGCACCTGCGGGCTTTGTCAGACTAACGCCAATCAGGTTGAAGTAGTGATTTTGGGCCACTCTTGAATCGCGTAGAATACTTGTGATTGTCCACAACTATTAGGCGATTGAAAAATGGCGAGAATTTTAGTCTGACAATGCCATTGATACTCTACTAATCGCCGCGGCGAGGACGCCCCAATCGCAGCGACCCCCGGAGGCACGCGACCCTCGATGAGATCGCTGAGTCAATGCTGCGCGAATTCGCATTGAACGCAGATGAGCCTAACCTCAGAATGGCGTTTGTTGGCACGTCGCAGAGGGAAACGGGCGATGAGCGACAGCACCGAGGCGACATTCCCACACTAGGCGTCGCCTTGGAGGCGTTGGCCGGCGAACGCGACGGGCGATAACCTTGCGGGCGCTGGTCGCACACGGAATAGCGCACCGTGGGGTCTAGAGAGAGGGCAGCGTTATGTTCACACCGATACGTGGCAAGTCGGTCATCGTCACGGGGGGTAGCAAGGGCATCGGCAAAGGCATCGCCAGCGTCTTCGCCAAGCAAGGCGCCCGGATCCTGGTCGTGGCGCGCGGCTTGGAGACAGCACAGACGACCGCCCGCGAGATCGCCGCCGCTGGGGGCACCGCGTCGGCGTTCCAAGCCGATGTCGCGAAGTGGGAGGACATGGAGGCGATGGCGAGCGCGGCGGTCGAGCGACACGGCGGCATCGACATCTTGTGCGCCAACGCCGGCGTGTTTCCCGACGCCAAGATGCGGGACATGACCGCCGAACAGTGGGACGAGGTCCTGGGCACCAACCTCAAGGGCTGCTTTCTGTCGATCAAGGCGTGCATGGCACACCTCGGCGCATCGGGCGCGGGTCGGGTCATCCTAACGTCATCTATCACCGGCCCGCTTACCGGGTTCCCCGGATGGACGCACTATGGCGCTAGCAAGTCAGGCCAACTCGGCTTCATGCGCACCGCTGCCATCGAGCTTGCAGGCGATGGGATCACGATCAACGCGGTTCTACCCGGCAACATCAAGACTGAGGGCCTCATCCAACTCGGCGAGGAATATCTCGCCACGATGGCCTCCTCGATCCCGCTCAAAAAACTCGGCGCCGTGGAAGACATCGGTAACGCCGCGCTGTTCTTCGCCTCGAAAGAAGCGGCCTTTATCACCGGCCAAACGATCGTCGTCGACGGCGGCCAGACGCTACCCGAATCCCTAGAGGCTATGCAGGCGGCCTAGCGTCGTGTCTCCCCGAAGCGGCCAAGGTAGTCCTCCGCCAACAAACATGTGCCCTGGGTGTAGGGACCGCCCATCTCCTTGGCGAGATCGGTAGCGGAATGCGATCCGATCCAAGCGACTAGGAGCAGCCGCCGCATCATCACGAAGGTCGGGATCTCCGCCTCGTCGGCCGCCGGCAGATCAAGCGCCTTGCGGTATCCACCAACCCACGCCGCCAGCAGATCGGGCACGTCGGGTCGGTGCTCGATAAAGCTCACGGCGGTGGCGAAGTCGTACATGTACCAGCCGTAGCCGGAATCATCGAAATCGATAACCCGGGTTCCGTTCTCGTCGACCAAGAGATTGGCGAGCCGCAGATCGGCGTGAATGACGCCGAAGCGCGACGGCGCCTTGCCAAAGGCGTCGAGGCGCCGCTCGATGGTTGTGGCGAGACGCTCCAATAGCGTGATCTGCTCACGGTCAAGATCCATGCCGTCGCGCCAGTCTCCCCAATTGGGCTGGTCGCCAAGGCTCCGTGCAAAATCCCAGGTCAGCCGTTCAAAGCCGTCAGGAACCTGCCAGCTCTTGGAGTGGCGGTGAAGCCGCGCGGTGACTTCGCCAAGTTCCGCAAAAGGCCGGAGAAGATCGGCGTTCTCGTCCGGCTCGTCGCCAGGAAGCCATTCGAACAACACGCAGTGGCGCCGGCGCGGAACCCCCTCGGTAATCGCCGTCTGGATCAACTCGCCGTCGCGGCCGGCCACTGCGATTGGCGTGGGCACACCCGCCTCATCGCGCAGCGCCTTTATCCAGATCAGCTCGGAGGCAATGCCTTGCCGGGTGTGATAGCCCTCGCGGTGAACGCGGAGTGCCCATTTCCGGTCGCTCGACGGGGCGTCGACGCGGTAGGTGACGTTCTCCGAATAGTTGATTCTGGCCACTCTGGCGTCGGCCGGTAGATCGTAGGCCGCGAGGGCATTCCCGGCGAGCGCCTCGATCCGCTTGAGTTGTTCCACCGGGGTTAGTTCATCGAACCGCCGCATGCCCCATCCCCTGGATCGGCCGTATCCCGTCACAATATTGGTGGGTTGCCGGCCCCGCGTTCCCGGCTCGCGCCGTCCGGCAGACGGGCGCGGCGGCATCGGACCCGCCGCCCGGCGATCTCAGGACCGGCGAGTCGCGGCTGAAGTCGACTTCGGCGTCCGCATGCCGGGCCGAGCATACGGACGCCGAGGCGCTTATGCGGGCGGGTGGTGGCGAACCGCTCTCCCGCGGTGGTTCCGCGGCGAAGGACTAGCGGACGATCGACAGATTTTCGGCCGACGTCTTGCCGTTGGTGCCATTCTGCAGTTCGTACTCCACGACCTGACCCTCGGTGAGGTTTGTGAGTCCGGCACGCTCCACAGCGCTGATGTGAACAAATGCGTCCTTCGAGCCGTCCTCAGGCGCGATAAAGCCATAGCCCTTCGCGACGTTGAACCACTTAACGGTTCCCGTAGTCATAGATATTTCCAATCAATATGTGTTGTGCCCGCGTTCAGCAATTCAGGAGCAGCGTTGGCGCCCACATCGGCGAGGCTCAACGTCGGCGCTGGACAATGCTCGGTCCCTGTTGGTCCTGATCTTCCGAGGGAAAATCGTCGCCCCTCCCCCAATACTTACCAGAATAGCCAAAACATAGAAATAATCATCTGAAGCCCGGCAAAACCATTGGTCGTGCGCCGCGTCATCGCCCTGACGACGGCCGAAGACGCCTCCGCACCTTCCGAGCCCGATAGGGGCGAGTTGGCGCTGCCCTGGGAGTAGGCGTGAGATGGTGGATCAATGCGTTGGAGCCGTGGTAATGTCAGCGCTCCCGGCGTGAGCTCGACGGTAAGGTGGCTTTGTCCTTAAGCACGTTGCCTCGAGCACGTTGGTTGCGAGCCTGCTGATCAAATGTGGATGCTGACCGAGGTAGGAGAGACACCATGACCATTCGCGGCGCATACAAGCCCCACATCTTGCGTGTGGACATGACCGAGCAGACTGTCACTCGAGAGGCGCTCCCCGATGAGGAGGTGCTGCGCAAGTATGTCGGTGGCATTGGTTTGGGCCTTTGGTATCTGTTACGCGAAGCGCCGCCGCTCGGTAAGAACACCGATCCGGACGTGCCGCTCATCTTCATGAACGGCCCGCTGACCGGGACGCCAGCCGTCAACTCCTCCGACGTCACGATCGTCAGTTATCACCAGATCACACCGTACTCCGCGGCGGTCGGGCACACCCATGGGTTCTGGGCAGCTCGACTCAGCCATGCCGGACACCAGGGCATCATCTTCACCGGCCGCGCCGCGAAACCTACATATCTTTGGATCGACGACGATAAGGTAGAGTTCCGCGACGCCAGCCAGGTCTGGGGTCAGGACACTCGCGAGACCGAACGGCGCATCAAGATCGAGCTCGGCGACGACCAGGAAATCAGCATCGCCTGCATCGGTCAGGCGGGCGAGGCGATGATCGCCGGTGCGATGATCAAGAACGACCGCAATCATGGCGCCGGCAAAGGTAGCCTCGGTTCTACGATGGGGGCCAAGAACCTTAAGGCGATCGCGGTACGGGGCACCGGCAAGACCCCTCTGTTCGACGCGCCAGGCCTGGTGGAAACCGCGACCGAGTGGGAAGGCGAACTGTTTCCCGGCAGCGAGAACCCGGCCGACCGGACGGTCGCCGAGGCGATGCGGGACGCCGGCAACACCCGCCACTACGACCAAACCTTCGGAGCCCACAAGCGCGTGATCGGCAAAAATATGACCGACCCCGAGTGGGGGGTCAGGTTCGCCACGAAGTACGTGGAAGCGTGCAAGAAGTGGAAAATTACGCCCCAGCCGTCGTACAATTGCAAGATATCCTGCGCCTATGACGTCGAGATCACAGAGGGCGAGTACAAGGGCTTCACGGGCAGCAAATGTGGCGGCGGCGAGCCCTTGGAGGGGTCGGGCTCGATCATGGGCGTCGACGACCCGGTCGCCGTCGTAGTCATGAACGACGTCTACGATAGCCTCGGGATCGAGATGGGCCAATACGCCCCGATGTTGGGCGCCACCTTCGAGGCCTATAGCGAAGGGCTTATCCATCAACAGGATACTGGCGGCCTCGACTTCACCTGGGGCAACTGGGAATCGGCGATGGAGGTCATCAACCAGGCCGTCAGACGCGAGGGTTTCGGCGCCAAATTCGTCGACGGCCCAAAGGTGTTTGTGGAGAAAGTTGGCGCCGAGAGAGGCATCGTCGAGGAGCTCCGCGACAAGATCCTCGACATGAAGGGCGGCGGGGCCGTGATGCACGATCACCGCGCGGCCTGGAGCGCCTGGTTCTGCGAGATGACGGCCGGCTACGGGGCATCCACCCAGGGACGCGGCACCGATACGTTCCTGCGCCGCGATCTCGGCTATGACAAGGTGACCCCCGGCATCGCGACCAATGCCGAGGAGGCGGTCAGCAAAGTGGAGGGCGTATTCCGGACGCAGAACATGAAACTGTTCTGGGACTGCCTGGGCATCTGCACCTTTGGCGTGATGGGCGTTCCCAGCGCCATACGGTTCACGACCACGACATTGGGCCAGGCGGTCGGCTGGGAAGACTTCGACGAGGAGGAAGCCTTCGAGGTCGGCGCTCGGGTCGCTAACATGTTGCGGCTGGTCTATGCGCGACGCGGCTTCAAGCGCGAGGACGAGCTCGATGTCTCACCCCGGTTCTTGGAGATCACTAAGACCGGCCCGGCCTCGGAAGAGGGAATCGCGCCCTATCTGCCCGCCATGCTCGACGAATACTACCGTGAGCATGGCTGGAACCTAGATACCGGCACCCCGACGGCCGACACCCTGGCGCGGCTCGGCCTGGAGGAATTCGTCGCCGACGCCGCGTAACGAAAATCCTACCCGGGGCGACGCAGCATGCGCTCGAGCGAGACCCCGCGTACGTCCATCTCGTAGTCGAGACACCCGACTGGCGGGCGCGCGTAGTGCCACGTGAGGCCCGCCCGCGCCGCGCCGCCAGAGTATTGGAAGGGTCCACGAACATAGCGATAGCCGCCGGCCCCGAATACTGCTGTTTCCGTCATGACGATTGCCCCGATTCCTTATCGTGACGTTTCACGCGACACATCCGTCCCTAGCCTAACGCACCCACGGCAATAGCGCGGCGCGATAGCGCGCGCCGTAGTGGAGGTCCGGCGCGTTTGGAGTTAGGAATAGGAGGCGGCGACGCCAACCGACGATCAAATCCAAGCCATGGGAGGTCAAGATGCAGAAGATAAGCCGGGGCGAGGTGACGCGGTACGCTTTCGATTGGCGCGATGAGGTAGTGTTGAAGGTCGAGCAGGACGAGACATTTCAGGTCGAGACCGACGACGCATGCAGTGGCCTGATCATGGACGACAGCGATAACCCCGAGGTGCGGAGCTTCCACGACGCGCACTGGCAAAAGCTCCAGGAGAAGTGGCCGCCGACCTTCAACCCGGTGGTCGGCCCTATCTACGTCGAGGGCTGCGCCAAGGGCGATCTCTTGGCAGTCACCCTGGATTGGATCGATCCCTGGCGTTATGGCTTCTCGGGCATCATCCCAGGCCTCGGCCCGCTCCACGATTCGCGCAAGTGGGAAGGCTGCGCCGACGAACATGTCCATGTCATCGAGCATTTTCCGGGCCCGAGCGGTCACACCCGCGATGGCACCGGCAAGTACTCCGACAAGCTGACCTGGAACCTGCAACCCTTTTGCGGCACCCTGGCAACCGCGCCGGAGCGCGAGGTTTTCACTTCGCTTCTCGGCCAAGGCCCATTCGGCGGCAACATCGACTGCCGCGACGTGGCGCCCGGTAACACCATTTATCTCAACTCCTACCACGACGGCGGATTGCTCTATATCGGCGATATGCACGGCAGCCAGGGCGATACCGAGTTTACGGCCATTGCCGACGAGACCCGGGCCACGGTGCAGTTGAGCTGCAAGGTGGTGAAGAACAAGCGCATCCCCTGTGTGCGCATCGACAAACCCGACAGCGTCGTGGCCGTCGGCATCAACCTACCGTTTGAGCACGCAGTCTACGATGCGTGCTTCAACCTGATGGAGTGGATGCGCGACGACTACGGGGTCAAGCCGAAAGACACCTACACCCGCATGTCGTGCGATCCTGAGTTCCGCATCCGCACCTATCAGATGGTTCGGGCGGTCACCCTCCAGCACGTGGCCGGCGCCGAGTATCCACGGGAGAGGCTATTTCCGGCCTTCTGACCCCGGCCGGTCGGGAGCAGTGGCAGTGGAAAGAGCGGGCCTGGGCCCGCCTTTCCGGTGCCGTTCGCCACGCGGCGGAGGCAAACGCCAACTCTCAGATGAGTCGCGACCACACTTAGCCCTCGTGATACGAGGATCGCCAATGGGATTAGCCGGCAAACGACTTCTGGTCATTGATGACGATGAGCTCTTTTGCGAGCTCGTTGCCGCGGGCGGACAAGACCTCGGCTTTCGCGTCCGGCAATGCTCGGCGCCTAAAGCGATCGCGCACACCTACGAAGATTTCCAACCCGCGGTCATCGTTCTGGACCTCTTCATGCCCTGGGTGGATGGTGTCGAGGTACTGCGTTACTTGGCCGACCGCCACAGCACATCGTCGATCGTCTTGATCAGCGCCAACGGTCCGACCCTCGATCGAGCCGCTCTGCTTGCTGAGGGTTTAGGTTTGAACGTGCTGGCTCAGTTGTGCAAGCCGTTCACGCTCGACGACCTCGGGGTGGCGCTGCGCGAATTCGAGGGGGTGGCGACTGCGGCCTGATCGGCGCTTGAGCGGTCGGCACCCCGCGAGCGCCTGACCTAGGCGGCGCCTGATCTATAGGCAGCGTCCCGTCACGGCAGCTCGCGGCGTAAGGCAGCGATGTACGCCTCGATATCGCTGGTTTCTTCGGGGTTCGGCCGCTCACCATCGTCAAACACCCGCTCGAGAAGGCGCTCGAGACCTCGCGCAATGTCGCCGATTTTTCCGTAGCCGAAACTCGATGCGGAACCCGCGAGCCTATGGACGACAATGTGCAGCATCTCCGCCGCGTCGCCGTCGCCGTCGCCGTCGCCAAGGTCCGCCCACGCGCGCTCGATCTCGCCAATCCGCTCGGGCAATCTGGTGGCAAACCGAGCCGCGATGGCGGCGACTTTGCTATCCACCTCCTCGCGCGGCGCGGCAACGTTGTTAAGAACTCGCCCGACCTGCTCGACCATAATCTTATGGTCAAAGGGCTTGGCCAAAACATCCACGGCGCCAAGCGCCCGATATCTCGTTACTTCGATGGGTTGAGTCTGCGCCGTCAGAAATACTACCGGCGTGTCGCGGAGACCCGCCGTCTCGCGCAACAATCGCAGCGTGGACGGACCGTCCATGTCGGGCATCATGACGTCGATAATTATCAGATCGGGCGCGAATTCGGGCGCCACGGCTAGAGCCTCGGCGCCCGAGGTGCAGGTCCGAACCGCGTAACCGCCATAACTCGTCAGGGCTATTCGAGCGACGGTGAGAATGTCGGGCTCGTCATCGACTAGCAGCACCCGCCGCCCAGTCGCGCCCGTCATCGGCCCGCTCCGGCAACTACGGCGCAATAGACCACCATTGCCACTCTCAGCCCTCGCCCGCAGGTCTAGCCCTCAAGCTGTACCGCACATCCCCAACTTGGTCTTCGCGACGACAAGGGTGATCGACATTCTTTGCATCTGAGACCATACGGCGCATGCGGGACCATACGGCACTCACCCATCTATGGCCAAAGCGAGCTTCGCCTACAACCGATATGAAGGCTTGCCGCAATATCAACAAGGGTTTGCGCGGGAGAAGGCGAGATTTGGTCAATCCTGGCTGGTCGGCGGGCCACCTCAATCTGCTAGTATCAGGAGCGACAATAAAGTCCCCGCGATCCACGAGGAGAAATTGCGATGAAGGTTACGCTTTCGGTCATCAAGGCGGATGTCGGCTCGATCGGCGGCCACACCAAACCGTCGGAGCGGATGATGGACACCGTGCGCCGCGATGTTGCCGGCGCGATCGAGCGCGGCCTTCTCATCGACGCGTATGTCTCGCACACGGGTGACGACATCGCCATGGTGATGAGCCACACCAACGGCGAGGGTCACCCCGATGTTCACTCGTTTTGCTGGGATGCGTTCGTCAATGCCACCGAAATCGCAAAGGAATATGGGCTCTATGGTGCAGGACAGGACCTGCTGACCGACGCGCCGTCGGGCAACGTTCGCGGGGCGGGGCCGGCGGTCGCCGAGATCGAAATGGACCACACGTTGGAGCCGCCGCGCGCCGCCGAATCGTTCTGCGTGTTCGCCGCCGACAAATGTGGACCCGGCGCTTATAACCTGCCGATATTCCTCGGCTTCGCCGATCCCATGTATTGCTCCGGACTCATGCTCCCAGGCATGCGCGAGGGCTTCACATTCTCCGTCATCGACATGAACAATGCCAAGGCCGACAGCACTCTCGATCTGCACGCGCCCGAGGATGTCTACCAACTGGCGGCGCTGCTGCGCGACAACGAGCGGTTCGGAATCGACAGTATCTATTCGCGAGCTCACGGCCACAAAGCCGTTTCCATCTCCGCCCAGCGCTTGCATTCGATCGCCGGCAAGTACACCGGCAAGGACGATCCGATCGCGCTTGTGCGCAATCAGGGCATCTTCCCGGCGCCCGAAGAGCTGACGTCGCCGTTCGCGAAAGTTCACTACGTCGGCGGCGATGCGCGAGGTTCACACGTGATGCCGCTGATGCCGGTCCCGATCAACACGGCGGTGACGGGCATGTATTGTTTGCCGATCGTGTCGTGCGTCGGTTTCTCATTAACCCGCGATGGTCACTTCTCTGATTCGGTGGTCGATTTCTTCGACAACCCGGCCTGGGATGTGGTGCGGCATACGGCGCAGAAAAAGGCCATCGAGATGCGATCCCAGGGTTGGTCGGGTGCGGCGATGCTGCCCTATACCGAGCTTGAATACAGCGGATTCCGCGACACCGTCGGCGGGCTTCTGGATCGGTTTACGTTCCGTGAGTAGGTGCCAACGATACGGAACGTAGCGTACTCGACGCCCGGGTGCGGCCTTGAGCACCGCGTTCATCTGGTCGAACAGCTAGGCGAGGGCGCGGTAAACGCCTTGCCACCCCGCCTCCACACCACGCAAGATTCGTAGAAGGACATCAGCCAATCGAAGCTGGCAACGCGGCAAGACGCATCCGCCACGTCAGTATTCGCCTGAAGAGCCGCATAGTCGAAGAAACTCCCAGATCGCCTACAGAATCGCGCAACCGGGACGTGGGCGGCGGCGCGACCGCGCCTTGGCCCGCGATCCGTTCGATGACTTCGACAACCAGCGCTTCTGGGCCGGCGCAAACCTGGTGCGGACCTATGAAGAGGCGCCAACGCTTGATGTATTCCAGAAGCTTGGCCGCATCGATGGGCGTGTCGCCGGCCTCATCAGAGACCGCGTGCTCAACCTACCAGTGAAACGCATATTTTCGCCGCAGCGCCATCTTGTACAACGCCGCGACGGACGCTGGCAGCGCGGCGGGGCCGAGCGGTTCCCGACATCGGAGAAGCAAGAGCTGGGGCACGCACTCAGCCAGCTTGGCTATCCGCCAGAGGTTGCCGCCGGTACAGGCGCTCGGGCGTGGCGCAGGGCCCCTCTGGGAAACCGCATAGAGCACGGTCAGTTCATGAATGTAGCCCATGACGGAGTCCCAGTGGCAGCGCAGCGGCCTTAACGCCGAGACATTCATCGGGTTGGGATCATGGAGGCGTGTGCCGCAGTAGCGGCAAACAGTCGTTTCCATCGCCACACCGGCGCGCGCGTCCGGTGGAGCCCGGTGTTCGCCAAGCGGCCGACCCCCGTCGTCGCGAACAGCAATCAAGAATTGTGGTGCCAGGAGCGACAGTGACCTCGTGGCCACGATGGCCCTCTCGCCGCTAACGATTGCAGAGGTGAGTCCGCATGTGATCCACACGGCCAGTCGGTGGTAGACTCTGGTTCATGAGGCGACAACGCCGTGGAAATGAGCGACTACGGCGGCCGGGGTTCGCGGTCCTCGCGACAGTTCTGTTGATGGGAGTGCCCATCGGACCTATCCCGCTCGCGCAGGAAGGCACCGCACCAGACGTCGCAGCGGGGGGCGAGTCCGACCTAGCAACGGACGCCGGGGAAATCGCGGCGCGGACCGAGGCCCGCCTTACCGCTCTTCAGGCGCGCGACAAGCAGATTGCCGATCTGGCGCAGATGGTCGACCAGCTGCTAGCGTTGCTGGGCGAGACGCAGACTTCCAACCTCACCCGACGCGAGACGATCGGGGCGCTGTCACAGCAACTCAATGACGCAACGTCGGCCCGCGACGAGGTCGAGCGTGAACTCGAGGTCCTAAACACCGAGCGCGACCGGCTCGCCCAGCAGGTCGCCGAACTGGCCGCGGCGCGCCAAGAGAGCGCTGAAGTGCAGACCACGCTCGAGACTCTCGTTCTCGAGATCGAGACGTTGCGGTTGGGCACGGCCCGTTTGGAGATCGCACTGGCGGGCGCCCGCGCCGACGTCGAGCTGCGGGCCGCCCAGATCATCCAACTCGAAATGCAGCTCGCCGAGGCCCTCGCAAGCGAAGCCGCGACGTTGTCGCGATATCGTTCGGAGTTTTTCGGCCGGTTGGGTGAGGTGCTCGGCGAGCAACCCGATATTCGTGTCGTTGGCGATCGCTTCGTCTTTCAGTCGGAGGTCCTTTTCGATAGCGGTTCGGCCGCGCTCGGCGCCGACGGTCAGATCCAGCTCGCCAAGCTCGCCGATACGCTCTTGCGAATCGCGCCAACCATACCGAGTGACATTCCGTGGATCCTTCGCATAGATGGCCACACCGACCAACGCCCCATCGCGACAAACGCGTTTCCGTCGAATTGGGCACTTTCAACCGCCCGCGCTCTCGCCGTTGTAGAGTTCCTGATCGATCGGGGAGTTGGTCCCGAACAGCTCGTAGCCGCAGGTTTCGGTCAATATCATCCGATTGACCCGCGCGACGACGAAATCGCGCTGCGGCGAAACCGCCGCATCGAGGTCAAATTGACACAACGCTAAGCAGCCTCGCGCAGTCCGCGCCACCTAGACCTCGCAACTAGCTAGGCTAGCGTCGCATCGCGGTCCGGTCGGTACCTTGGTACAGCGCGGCGATTTGCCGTTCCATTGCGTCCTCGTGACGCGCCACCGCCGCCGCGTCCAGATCCGCTGTGGGCGGCACCTCCAGGTCAAAGTGTCCGTAGCTATCCTCGCCGCGCACCAGCATCGCCGAATCGCGAACCTTAAACTGCCGGACGTGCGGCGGGATGTACCGAATGGCAAGGCCCACGCGGCGTCTCGCCGACTGATTGGGATGGGAACCGTGCACCAATCGGACGTGGTGAAGCGACATCTCGCCGGCCCGCATCACGACATCGACAGTCGCGGATTCGTCGACTTCCATGTCGACTTCCTGGCCTCGGGTCAGCAGGTTGTGCTCGTCAAAGGTGTCGGTATGGGGAATCTGGTCGCCCTTGTGGCTACCGGGCACGAACTTCATCGCCCCACTCTCGATCGGAACATCGCTGAGCGCGAGCCAGGCGGTCACCACGTCGGGCGGCTCAAGCCCCCAATAGGTCGAATCTTGGTGCCACGATACAAAAGACGAATCGTGCGCTTCCTTAATGAAGTAATTGGTCGACCAACAGATGATGTCGGGGCCGATGATACTTTCGATCGCATCGAGAATGCCCCGATGGCACACCAGCTCGTGGGCCCACGTGAATAGCAAATGCACCTTGTGCCGGCGGTTGCCGGCGATCGGGGCACCGGACTGGGCCTCGTAGGATTCGAGATGGGCGGCATAGCGGGCGGCTTCATCACCCGACATCGCGGGGACCGGAAAGTAGTACCCGTCGCGCTGATACGCAGCGATCGCCGAGTCCGAAAGGCTTCCCGCCATCCGATCTCTCCTCCCTTATTCCGCCAGCGCGGCCTTGGCGCCCCGGACGATGATGGCCGGATCGCCTGGCCGCAGGCACATGGTATCAAACCTGACCATACCTTCATGTGCCCGCGACGGATCGGCGTAGACGGGCGGCGATCCGGCTTGAAGGCGGCAGATAAGCTCACCGGCTTCCATCGTCGATGGCGCTAGGCTGACACCAGGGATGCCAGGCCGGCTGCAATCTGCGAGGGGCGCCGCACTGGCACCAGCGAGGCCGCGCAGACCCTGGTACAGCTCGTCGGCGAGCGCACGACATTCGACCTGGCGTGCCTCCATGCCCCCATCGACGAACAAGCGCAGCGCGGTTAGAAGACCGACGACTTCCTCCTTGCCAACTTTGCAGGATCGACCAATCCCGTGTTGCGGCAGACCGACGAGTTTGCTCTTGTCAATCAATGACGGCGGCGGGTCCCATTGGTCGTAGTGCACGTCAAGGTCCAGGTTCTGCAACGCCGCCGCCGCGATCAGATCACGGCGCCCGCATAAAATGCCGGAAGCCTGTGGACCCGTGATGGCCTTACCGCCACTGAAGGCGACGAGGTCGGCGCCCTCGGTGGTGAAACGACGCAAGTTATCGACCGGCGGCAGCTGGGCAGCGGCATCGACGATGACCGGCACGCCACGCCGATGCGCGACCTGGACCACCGCCGGTAGAGGCGGCAGCGCAAAGGGCTGGGCTACGTACAGAATGGCGGCGGTGGCCTCGTCGATGGCGTCGTCTATCTCCCAGGCTTCGGTGTCCCTAACGCCAGCGCCGCTGAAGCGGTCGGCGATGCCGACCTCAACCAGTTCGACGCCGACGGCGCGGACCGCGTGGTCATAGAAATTGCGGTGACTGCGCGGAACAATCACTCGATTCTTCATGCCGCGTGTCATCGGCAGACGGTTCATCTTGCCGGGATCGAGGCCGGTCACGCAGGCCGCCGTGCCGAGCAACAGTCCAGCCGCCGCGCCCGCCGTCACGAGGCCGGCCTCGGCACCGGTGATCTCGGCGATGATCTCGCTGGCTCGCCCCTGTAGAGCCGCCATGTCCACACAGTGCTGCGACGCATCGTGCATTGCAGCAGCCACCTCCGCTGGCAAGATGCCGCCACTCACCCGCGTCGAAGGGCCCTTGGCATTAATGATGGTAGGGACGCCGATGCTCTCATAAATCGTCGCCATGGCGGAGCGGACCTCAGTCTCGCAGCGGCGGCGTGACGCCGTCGGGAACCGCAACCTCGAATGTGTTCAAGGTCATGGCCACCAGCACATAGTAGCCCAGCAAGCCGACAAGATCGACGACCATGGTTTCGCCGAGCCGTTCAACCGCCGTTCGATAGGTGTCCACGCCGACGGCGTGGTTCTCGTGCAGGCTGATCGCGAGATCGTAAACCGCCTCCTCGTCTCGGGCAGAGAAAATCGGCCGGCGCCGCTCGCGAATGGCAGTGATGACCTCCGGCCCAAGGCCGGCCTTGAGCGCGAAAGGCTCATGGGCGAACCACTCGTACTGAGCCCGCCAATGTCGCGCGGTGACCAAGATGGCGAGCTCTGAAAGGCGGGGCGGCAGCGAACTGTTGAAACGGGCGAATTCACCCAGCTTCTGGGCCCGGTCCGCGAGATCGGGGCTGTGCAACCAAACCGCGAGGGGCCCCGCTACTCCACCGCGCGGGCCGGCGGCGATTTCGTCATGAACCCGGCGCTGGGCGGGGCTCATCTGGCCAACATCGAGATCAGGCAGCCGGCTCATCGTCGTTACCTCCGCATGTTAGGTTCGTCGGGACCAGAGTGGCCAGGAGGCCCCTACGAGTTGCAGCACCGCCACCGTCGACGACCACCACCGAGCCGCTGCAGTAGCCGCCACCAGGATCCGGTGACCAGCGCGACTTTGCCCTCCAGATCGAAGTACGTAGCCAAGACATCCAAGTTCATCCGGCCGCTCCGTCGAAGTCGCTTGGAGACATCCCGACCATCTCGCCGGCCTCGATAACTTGGCGCCAGGTCTCGTCGTCAAGCGGGATGCCGTCACGCTCGCGTGTGGCGCGCGACGTGCGTTCGGGATCCCCCGGCACCATCACCTCGTCGACGCCAGGAGCCGGCGGCGAGGCTTTGACCCAATCCGTGAAATTGTCGATCTCGGCGGCGAAGCCCGCGTCCTGTCCCAGCGCCGAGGGCTCGATCAGAATACTGAGCATATTGTTGCGGATGGTATCCTGGCCGAACAATTCAGGTTTGGCGGCGCCCGCGCCCGTGACCAGGGCCCCGGCCATAAGCTCGCAGATCAGGGCAAGGCCATAGCCTTTGTGCAGGCCCATCGGGCGGAGCGCGCCGGGCGGGTCGGTGAACATGACAGCCGGGTCATCGCTGGGATTTCCTTGAGCGTCGATCAGCGCCTCGGCCGGCGCGCGCACGCCCTTGTTGTGAGCGACGACGACTTTGCCCATGGCGACATGGCTGGTTGCCATGTCCAGGACGATGGGGGGGCCATTTGTGGCGGGAAACGCCGTGCAGTAGGGATTGGTCCCGAAGCGCGCGTCGGAGCCGCCAAAGGGCGCGACCAGCGGCGGGTGGCCAGCGGCGTTGACATAATGGATAGAGATCAGCCCCGCCGCCGCGCATATCTCGCCCCAGGCACCGATGCGGCCCAGATGATGGACGTTGCGCAGACCGACGATCGACGCGCCGCCGCTCCGGGCCTTGGCGATCCCGAATTCCATCGCTTCGCGGCCGGCCACCTGGCCGTACGCCATACCACCGTCGATCAGGGCGAAAACGCCGTTGTCGCTCACCACCTCGGCATGGCCATTGACCACAAGTCGGTCGCCGAGCGCCGTCGTTACATAGCGCAGAATCAGTTGCACGCCGTGGCTGTCGTGGCCCATGAGGTTGGCCATGACGAGGTTCTCGGCGATCGCTGTCGCCTCTGCCAGCTCGCTGCCAGCGCCAAGGAATATTTGCCTCACGCGATCGGTGAGGAACCGGCTGGGTACAACGACCATGGTTCTACTCGGTTACGACGGCTTCGGCCTCGATCTCTACTTTCATCTCGGGCGAGACCAATGCGGAAACCTCAACCAACGACGACGCAGGCCGATGCTCGCCAAAATAGCGCTCACGGATCGGGTTTATCTGCGGCCTTTCCGTTATGTCGGTGAGAAAAACGGTGACCTTGACGACGTGCTCGGGGCGACCGCCCACGGCGCGCAGCGAGGCATCGAAATTCCGCATCGCGACCTCGAACTGCTCGACAGTGTCCTCAGGGATTGAGCCGTCGGGATTGACGCCAACGGAGCCCGAGACCCAGATACGATCACCGGCACGCACGACATGGCAGTAATGGCTCACCGGCTCGCGGAGCTCGGGCAATATCAGACGCTCAATCGATGTCATCGGCACATTCCCGTTATGGAGGACTCGTTGCCTGGGCAGGTTAGCACAAGGGTCCGCCCCCCTCCCCTTGCGAAATCTGCGGCCGGCCGACTACCATCGGCCGGCAGACGTTCTTCCGGCAGGTGAGGAACTGATGACTACTAGCACGCTCAAACAAACCGCTCCGTTTGGCGAAGACATGAGCGATGGAGAATGGCAGGCGCGTGTCGATCTCGCCGCCTGCTACCGCGTTGTCGATTATTTCGGCATGTCCGAGCTTATCCGCACCCATATTTCAGCTCGGGTGCCGGGGACCGCCCATGTGTTCTTGATGAAGCCAGACGGCTTGCTGTTCGAAGAGGTGACGGCTTCAAGCTTGGTCAAGCTCGATGTCGATGGCAATGTGATCGGCGACCCGGCCCAAAGGGTCAATAAGGCCGGATTCACGATCCATAGCGCCGTCCATATGGCGCGTGCCGATGCCCAATGCGTGCTGCACGTCCATACCCGTGACGGGACAGCGGTCTCGGCGCAAAAGGATGGCCTGTTGCCTCTCAGTCAGCACTCGGCCCGCTTCCACGGCGATATCGGCTATCACGACTATGAAGGCATCGCCCTCGACCTAGACGAGCGTGAGCGCCTGATTGCCCACCTCGGTGGGCACTCGGTCTTGATGCTGCGCAACCACGGCCTCTTAACCGTCGGACGCTCGATGGCGGAGGCGTTCAACCGGGCTTACTATCTCGAACTCGCCTGCCAGGTGCAGATCGCGGCGCAGGCCTCGGGCGCCGAACTGATCTATCTGCCCCAGGACGTGTGCGAGCGTACGGCCACGCAGGTGCGCGAGTTTGGACCGCTCGGCGAGCGCGATTGGCCCGCGCTCCTACGCCTTCTCGACCGTCAATCCTCCGACTACCGCCACTAATCCCAAAGGCCGTGAAAATAGTGCCGTTGGTGTAGCGGACATCACAGTATTCGGCCTCCCGCGACGCGCGTTCGTCGCGCGCCCGCCCTAGATTCAGAGCAGGGCGGGGCCAGCGATGTTGAAAGCGGCTGCGCCCGCAGGTCGACGAAGGGGGTTAGCATGGTTCAGTTTCACGACAACGTTAAAAGATTGCCTACAAGCGGGGGAAGAGGGCCTGGCGGAGGCGCATTACCGCACGAAGTTGATGTACTCCACTGGTCAGGGGGGGGGCATCAAAATCTAGTCTCGGCATATAAATGGTCCAATCTGGCGGCATTGCGGGGTAGCGACGCGGCGCGCCAAGCGCGGCGTGAGGTCGCGGCCGACATGACCCAGCGGGAAGTCTCGGAGGCGCAGCGGCAAGCACGCGAATGGCTGCGCGGCCATTGATCGACCAGGCGGCGCGCTTGCAACCGGCGACGCGCGCGCCCGATCCGTTCTCTCGGAGCCCGATGGCGCCTCAGCCGGCACGCACCAGCGGCATCACCTCGGCGGCGAAGCGCTCCATGCTGTCCTGCGATTCCTCGAGGGTGTCCCGGACGAAGTTGAATACGATCGTAGTCACACCAAGTTCGCCCATCGCGAGTATGTCCGCAGCAATCTTCTCGTTGCTTCCCAACAGCATATGTTGGCTCCCGTCATCTACCGAGTACGCCCTCTGGCCAATTTGGCGTGTATCGCCGGCATCGCTGAACCACACGGCCCAGAATGCCAGCGTTATGCTGGCCGGATCACGCCCAGCCTCCTCTGCGAGCTCATGCAGACGCCCTACCGCCGCACCATATCGCTCCAACGTATTAAGTGGATAGCGCGGATCATCGCCCCGATCATCGGCACCGACCGGAAACCACCCGTCGCCAAGCCGAACCACACGCCGCATCGCCGGCGGACTATCTCCACCAATCCAGATCGGTGGATGAGGACGCTGAACAGGCCGCGGCCGCGAGTAGATATTCGAGAAGCGAACAAACTCGCCATCGAATTCTGGTTCCTCGTTGGTCCAAAGCTCTCGGAAGGCATTGATAAATTCATCCGTCACTCGCCCACGCTCCTTAAACGGAGGTGCGTCGACCGCCTCAAACTCCTCCCGCATCCAGCCCGTGCCACAGCCAAGCGTAATCCGGCCGCCAGAGGCAACATCAATGGTGGCGATCTGCCGCGCGGTCAGGACTGCAGGGCGATACGGCACCACCATCACGGCTGGCATGATGCGCGCCTTTGTCGTCATCCCTGCAACCGCGGCCATCAGCGCTATTGGTTCTAGATGCTCTCCTGTTGAAAACACATCGGTGTATCCACCCTTCTCATAGGGGTATACGTGCTCCCACACCTTGGGAACTACTATATGGTCGGGGATCGCCATCATCGTGAATCCAAGCTCCTCACCACGGCGTGCATGCGCCGCTATCCCCGTGGCATTCGCGAAACTCCCACGAACCGGGATCGTCATACCTAGTTCCATTACCAAAACCTTCCCTGATGGCCAGCCCCCACGATGGGCCGCGAAGTACGCCGGATTATATCCCGTTCAGAGCCAGGCGCCGCGCGCCGTCGACCCACTTTTGTGTATTCAGGAGCGTCTCATTTCTCCCGACCAACGCCGCGAGAACGTGGCGGGCATGCCGACCTGATCGAGGATACGGCTGACGATATGGTCGACGATGTCCTCGACGCTTTCGGGGTGGTTATAGAACGCCGGCATCGGCGGCATGATACTCACACCTAGTCGCGCCAAGCCGAGCATGTTCTCGAGCTGAATGGGGCTCAACGGTGTTTCTCGTGGAACAAGAACCAGCGGGCGACGCTCCTTAAGGGTCACATCGGCGGCGCGATGAATGAGATTGTCGCCATAACCATGGGCCACGGCGGCGAGCGTTCGCATCGAGCACGGCACGATGACCATGCCATCGGTCGCGAACGATCCCGACGAGACCACCGCCGTCATGTCACCAGGGGGATGGGTATGGGTCGCCAACGTGCGCAACTCGTCCATCGTGACCGTGGTCTCGTGCTCCAGCGTCTGTTGGGCCCATTTGCTAACGATGAGGTGGACCTCGACGCCGTCGGCCGCGTGCAGCGCCTGCAAGAAACGGACACCCAGCACCATCCCGGTCGCGCCGGTGAGGGCGACGATCAGGCGCACGCCGCCGCCGTGGGTCGATCAGGCATCGGCACGATCCTGCAACCAGGCCTGCGCCAAGGTCAAGCCGCCGTCCCAAGCCGCGCCACCCACGGTCAGCCGGCGACGCGGCATACGGCCTCGGCGGCATAGCCGGTGACCACGCGGATATATCCGGAAAGAATCTCGTCGGCCACCGGGTCTCCGGTGTCGACGAGCAGCACAGCGCCAAGGGAGGTGAGCTTTTCGGGCGTGGCCACCAGGATGATGTTGTCGCGGCCGACCTGGCGGACGACGGCGGCGCTGATCTGCTGGTTGCCGCGCCCAAGGAAGTGGCCCTGGCCCCCGATTGGGGTGACGACGATTTTCACCCCCTCGCGGCCCCCGGCGATGAGGGCGTCCAGAATGTCGGCCTCGGTGACATCGGCGGCGAGGAGCCGGCCATCCTTGACCAAGTCGACGCCGAGCAGGGTCTCGGCGAGTCCAAGCCGGTGCGAAATCGCGCGGACGGTCGTGCCGGGGCCGAGGATATAGAGGCAGCCGGGCTCCATATGCTCGACGACGTCGGCGGCGATAGCATCAAGGGCTGCCCCACCGCCCGCCGCCTGCCCCATCTTCACGCCTTGAATAAGGTGCCGCGCAAAGGGCGCCTCAAGATAGCCATACAGCTTGGCCGAAACCGCGCCGCACCGAAACGCCGCCTCGTCGATGTCCATGACCTCGACCTCGCGCACCGGCAAACGCTGCTCGAAAAACCCAATCACGAGAGCGGCGGCCGATCGCGGGTTGGTGGCGTAGACCGCCGAGTGCATCTTCACGCCGGCCGGGATGCCAACCACGGGGACGCGGGTGCCCACCGCATCGTAAATATCGCGCGCAGTGCCATCGCCACCGGCAAAGAGGATCAGCGAAACTCCAGCCTCGACCATCGCCGCCGCGATGGCCTTCGTGTCCTCGGGCGTGCTCGCGCCGGCGCGGATACGGCCAGTGGTCCGGGAGTTGAAGCCTGCCGCGCGCGCGGCCTCGGCGCCCATCTCGTGCGGCGCGGCCGCAACGGCTATTCGGTCGGCAAGATGCGCTCGAACAGCCCGCAGCGTCATGACAGTGCGAGCGGACGCTTGGGCTTTGGCACCACGTGCACAGGCGCGGGCAACTATCTCGACGCTGTCGGTCCCCTTGAGGCCGACCGCGCCGCCGAGGCCGGCGACCGGGTTGACGATCAGCCCTAATGTCGGCGGCGGGCGGTCGTGGCGCGAAAATGACGTCTTGGCGCGCGCCCCGTCACCCATCGTTTGAAGTCAGCCGGCGCTCTTGCGCAGAAAGCCGCGGTGGGTAAAGGCCCAGCACTTGGGATCGTCGATGGCCACCTCGTCGATCTTGGTCACCGAGGCGCGATGGGGCGAGGTCTTCACGACATCGGGGTCGTTGTAGGCCTCGTCGATGATGCGACGCAAGATTTCCACGTACTCATCAAGCTCGTCGACCGTGTACGATTCGCCGGGCTCGATGGTGAACGGCTCTGCGACCAGCATCGGGTGGTGGCTGAGCATGAAGTGCTGCACCCCGTAATCGATCATCCGCCACATCACGTCATGGGCGGTAATGCCGGTCTCCGCATGGAGCTTCTCCATGCTGTAGCGAATCTGCTCCATGCGGCGGTATTTGTTCTTGGGCCACGGGATGGTCACACCGCGAAGCTTGCGGATTCCTTCCAGCATGTAGTTGCTGTTGAGGACCGCAGTTTCCGCCACCGCCTTCATCCCCTCGGGACCCAGACTCATCACCCAGGCATAGGCCTTGACGACGGTCTGGATGTTGCCGAGGAAGCTGCGTATGCGCTCGATCGCCTCGCGCCGCTCGCCCTTGATGCGGTACCGCTTGCCGTCAAATTCGATGACTGGCCCGAATAGGTACGCCGCCACCGCCTTTTTGACGCCGACCGCCGCGCACCCCTGACCGACCGCGCCGTGCGGCGCCGAGAACGTCTTGTGCAGGTTGAATTGGCAAAGGTCGAAGCCGGTATCACCGGCGCGCACGATCCCCAGCATCCCGTTGCCATTGGCCTGATCGTATGCGCAGAGGCCGCCTGCCCGATGGACCAGGTCGACAATCTCCTTGATGTCGCGATTGTAGATGCCGGTGTCCTCGGGATTCGTCATCATCAGACCGGCCGTGCGCTCTGAAATCGCGGCTTTGACCGCCCCGACCTCGGGATAGCCGCGTTCGCCCGGCATCAGCGTGATGACCCGATACCCGGCCACGGCCGGCGCGGCGGCATCGGCCGGGTGCGAGAACGCCGTCGTCAGCATCTCGGTGCGGCGATCACCCTCGCCGCGCGACTCGTGGTACTTCCGAATCAGGCACGCGTTAGCATAGATGCCCTGGGCGCCGCTTCCGGCTTCGAACGTGAAAGCGTCCATGCCGGAGATCGCGCACATCATCCTCTCGAAGTTGTACATGATCTCCAGGATTCCCTGAATCGTATCGTCGTCCTGAAGCGGATGAAGGTCCCAGACCCAGGGCTGGCGGACCAGGTGTTCATGCACCTTGGGGCTGTATTTGATAGTGCAGGTTCCCATCATGTCGGAGGTGACATCGGCCCCCATGCACATCTGAGAAAGCCGGAGGTAGTGACGTAACACCTGCGGCTGAGACATTTCGGGAAGTTTGGGCAGGCTATTGCGGCGCACGCCGGCCGGGAGCGAGCCAGCCACATCGCCGACCGCCTTGGCGATCGCCGCGTCGACAGCGGGCGGCATCACCCCGCGCTCGCCGGGGCTCGTCATGTCCATGATCAGCGGCTCGTTCCAACGAGCCGCGTGGAACAACTCGACCGCCCGGGTCATGCCGACACCTCTTTCAATGCCGCAGCGAGCGCATCGATCTCGTCCTTGCCGTGAATCTCGGTGATGCAGTAGAGCGCGGACTGCCCGAGAGTCGGGAACTCCATGCTCAAGTCCTTGCCGCCGAGAATCCCACGACGCTTGAGGGCCCGGTTAACGGCCGCCACCGTCTTGCCGGTGCGATCGAAGTTGACCACGAACTCCTTGAAGAACGGCGAAGCATGCAC
>Ga0315338_1001148_pt1 | contig 37897 bp, 39 predicted proteins | sample ASW8metaG_FD_204518 | JGI IMG/M metagenome (GOLD analysis project Ga0315338, IMG submission 204518) | Ammonia-oxidizing marine archaeal communities from Monterey Bay, California, United States - ASW #8 | ecosystem: Environmental > Aquatic > Marine > Coastal | place: USA: California | collected... | reverse complement strand
GCGATATATCCTTTAATGGACAGCATTTCCGCATATGGATCTTCGTAAGACCAGGCGATATTGGCGTCTTCACCGACGGTATAATAACTTGCATGGCCTTTAAACGGACAGAAACTGTCCTTGTCCGTCTCATGGGCCAGATCCATACGCACGTCACCGCGCGGGAAATAAACAACGGGGCGATGATTGGATTCCAGCAGGATCAGCGTTTTTTCACTTTGGGCAATGACTTTGCCTTGCAGGTTGGCCGTGATCTCGTGATCGGCGCTCTCGAACGTGATGCTATAATCAGGGTGCTTCAAAAAGCCCGGGGCATTTTCAATTTTGCTATTGAGTTCCATCTGCGAAGCCTCTTATGTTGAAAGTAGCGAATGCGGCGCCACCATTATGGCGTCACCTGCCGCTGTTGTTCAAGAAATATTGTCGCCCTGACAATTCAAATAGGCGCGGTTGAACCGCGAAGCAAGGAAGAGCATTGAAAATATTTACCGCCGCGCTTGGCACTGAAACTCATACTTTTGCGCCGCTGCCTACGGAAACCAAATCCTTTGAGGACTGCTATCTGGTGCGAAATGGCGCGCATCCGGAAGATATCCATATGATTGGTATGCCGCTGGTGATCTGGCGAAACCGGGCTGAGGCGCGCGGCTGGGAAGTAACGGAGAGCCTGTGCACTTTCGCGACACCGTCGGGGATTACTCTGAAATCCACATATGAGACCTTTCGCGACGAGATACTGGCGGATGTAAACGCGGCCATGCCGCTTGATGCGGTGATGCTGTCTCTGCATGGCGCCATGGTTGCCCATGGTTATGACGACTGCGAAGGCGACCTTGTGCATCGGGTGCGGGACATTGTCGGGTCGGATATTCCCGTCGGTGTTGAGCTTGACTTGCATTGCCATCTCAGCCGACAATTTATGGAGGATGTGACCGCCGTCGTCATTTACAAGGAATATCCCCATACGGATTTTGAACCGCGGGCCGAGGAGCTCTGGACAATTATCGAGGGCACCTTGGACGGTCGTCTCAACCCCACCATCGCCACGTTCGATTGCCGGATGATCGGCGTCTATCACACGACCCGCGAACCGATGATCAGTTTTGTGCGTAAAATGAAGGAGCTGGAAGACGAAGAAGGTGTTCTGTCGGTCTCCCTCGGCCATGGGTTTCCCTGGGCGGATTTGAAAGAAGAAGGCACGCGGCTTGTAGTCATCACAGATAATGATCCGGCGCTGGCGACCACTATGGCGGAAAAGCTGGGCCGCGAATTCTGGACGCTGCGGGATGTGGTGACCCCGGTCTTTGACGGACTTGAGACAGCCGTAGATAAATCCGTACATGGCAGCGGCAAGCCCGTTGTGCTCGCCGATATGGCGGATAATCCGGGCGGCGGTGCCGTTGGTGATTCTACGTTTATCCTGAAAGAACTGCTCGATCGTGGGGAGCGGAATTTCGCTGTGGGCTCCATCTGGGATCCCATCGCTGTCTCAATCGCCATTAGCGCCGGAGAGGGGACCGAGATCAACCTTCGCATCGGCGGCAAGATCAGCCCGGAATCCGGTGATCCGGTTGATGTGAAAGCCGTTGTGAAAAAGATTGTCCGTGATTGTATCGTTGATGGCCTTGGTGGATCAAAGCGCAATATGGGCGATACGGTTTGTCTGGAAGTGGAGGGGGCGGAGATCATTATTCATTCATCCCGCTGTCAGAATTTCAGCCCGACCACCTTCACCCAGCTCGGGATTGACTACGCGTCAAAGAAAGTTCTGGTCGTAAAATCCATGCAGCATTTTCAAGCCGCTTATGCACCCGTTGCCAGCGAGATTATCTATGCGGCGCCGGGGACACTCGCCTGGGATTTCAGCAAGATGCCCTATACCAAAGTGGCGCGCCCGGTCTGGCCCGTGGATGCCGATCCCTGGGCCACTAACGAAGAACGCCCGTGGTAGCCGATGAGCGGCGACGGTGCAGTGATGGTGACCTCGTTACCGCTAGCTGGATGAGGAAAAGAGATGGTGAGGGCGTGAAGCTGCATTCGGTCGGCTTTTTGTTGTACCCCAGGCGGTGCATAGAGCGGGTCGCCCAGAATGGGATGGCCGATTTCCATCATATGTACGCGCAGTTGATGCGACCGCCCAGTAACGGGCGTCAGCACTACTTCGCTCACCCCTTCAACATGCCGAAGGCATCGCCAATGGGTGAGGGAGGGTTTGCCCTGCTCAAAATCGACCTTTTGCTTAGGGCGGTTGGGCCAGTCCTTTATGAGCGGTAAATCGACGGAACCGTTTTCCTCTGCCATCTCACCTTCCACCCAGGCTTGGTAGGTCTTGCTGACCTTTCGTTCTCGAAACAGATTGTTCAGGTCCCGATGACAGTCAGGGTTAAGTGCCAGCAACATCACACCGGACGTTTCCAGATCCAGCCGGTGGACAATACGGGCTTCCGGGTGCAGACTTTTGTACCGGCTGTGGACGCAATCCGCCATATGGGCTGCCCGTCCTGGAACCGACAGCAATCCGCTCGGCTTGTTCAGAGCTAGAAGATGGTCATCCTCATATAGAATGTCCGTATAAGGGGCTGTTGGCGGGTTGTAGTCGTTCATGACCCCTAATATCAGGCTTGTGCTTGTCAGTCTTTCAGAATATCGCGGCTGATAATCTGTTTCATGATTTCTGACGTGCCGCCAGCAATGCGGGCCATGCGATTGTCCGCCCAGGCGCGGGCAATGGGATATTCCCACATATAGCCATAGCCGCCAAATAGCTGCAGGCAGTCATCCAGAACCTGACACATCATTTCGGTCGATTGCATCTTGGCCATGGCGGCATCGACGGCATTCAGCTCGCCTTTCAGGTGCAGCTCGATACATTTATCTACATAAACCCGGAGCATGACCGCCTGTGACTTGACTTCCGCCAGTTTAAACTGGGTGTTCTGGAAATCAGCGATGGATTGACCAAAGGCTTTGCGCTCCTTGGTGTAGTCGATAGTCCATTGCAGTGCCTCCTCGACAATGGTGGCGGAGCGCACGGCGATCACCAGCCGTTCCTGCGGCAGTTGCTGCATCAACTGTTTGAAGCCTCGGCCTTCAACGCCGAGCAGGTTAGATTTCGGCACCCGGACATTATCGAAGAACAGCTCCGACGTGTCCTGCGCCTTGTAGCCTATTTTTTCAAGGTTACGACCGCGCGTAAAACCTTCCCGGTCGCCTTCCACAAGAACAAGGCTAACGCCCTTGCCTCCAGCCGCCGGGTCCGTCTTACAGGCAACGACTACTAGATCGGCGAGCTGGCCATTACTGATAAACACCTTCTGGCCGTTGATTACATAATCATCTCCGTCTGCAATGGCAGTGGTGCGGATATTCTGCAAATCCGAACCGGCGCCGGGCTCCGACATGGCGACCGCCGAGATGACTGAGCCATCCACAAGGCCGGGGAGCCATTTCCGCTTCTGCTCGTCCGTGCCATAGGCAGTCATATACGGTGCGACGATTTCTGAATGCAGATGAAAGGCGGGACCAGTGGAGCCGACACGGGCCAGTTCTTCGGTAAAGATGGCACCAAACAGGAAATCACCGCCAACACCGCCATATTCTTCCGCCACGGAACAGCAGAGGAATCCGCCTGTCCCTGCTTCGCGCCAGATATCGCGGCTGACTTGCCCTTGCTTTTCCCACTCAGCGTGAAAAGGCGCGATGCGTTCCTCCACAAAGCGGCGGGCAGAAGCCCGAAACAAGTTATGTTCTTCAGAGAAAAGGGTGCGGTCCATGATTATTCCATCTTATTCTTGCTATTGTCGATAATGTGAAAATTTATAATTCATTTATGATTGAATGTAAATTACAGAGGCTGATGGGTATCTATTTTGCCATCCGAGGATCACAATCATTTGAACCGACAACCCGCGTGAGAGCAGCATTTAGGGCTTTAAAGGATTGGATCTACGCCAAGAAATTTACACAAATTCTTTAGTAGTTATCAAATATAAGAAAATAATTTTTAAGAAAACATACCTGTATTCGAGCAAGTACAGTATCCAGCTATATCTATTTTTTTTATATATAAGTAAAGGAAAATAATTAAAATACCGAGGGTTATTCCCAAGGTTCGGATTGACTTGGGCCCGTAGAAATCGTTAGATGATTGTGTGCCCGAATAATGATTTCGGTCTTCAAATATGGACCGGCGGGCGGCTGAAAAAGATAAATTTGAGTCGCAAAACGGACAAATTGGGCAAGATATAAATGTGAAACTATGCGTCGGGAAAATACAATAATAACGGTTTTTCAAGACTGACAGTTTCTAAAGGTAAAGCCAACAGGGAGTTAATCGATGACTGGGAAGAAAAGTGATCACGTAACAGAAGAAGCAATCCATCCGATGATCAAGGATGTAAAAGCACAATATAAAAACGGTAAAATGGACCGTCGTGAATTTTTAAGAACATCAACACTATTGGGCCTCTCGGCCGCCGCCGCTTATTCATTCGTCGGCATGGCAGATCCCACTATTGAGGCCGCTGCGGCGACACCGAAAAAAGGTGGCATTCTGAAATGCTCCATGCCGGTGCAGGAAATGGCCGATCCGGCCACCTATTCGTGGAACGAAAAATCAAACATCGCGCGGCAGATTGTTGAGTATATGACGATCACCGGGCCGGACAACGTGACCCGCCCGTATCTGGCGGAAAGCTGGAAAGCATCGGATGATTTGAAGACCTGGACATTCAAATTGAACAAGGGCATCAAATGGCATAACGGCGATGACTTTAACGCCGATGACGTTGTGTTCAATATCACCCGCTGGCTCGATCCGGCGGTTGGTTCATCCAATATCGGTCTGTTTGCATCCATGGTGACAACCACGGGTGAAGGCGACAAGGCCAAGAAATCCATGACGCCGGGCGCGGTCAAGAAGATCGATGATTACACGGTGCAGCTGAACCTCAATAATGCGGTTCTTTCCATTCCGGAAAATTTCTACAACTATCCGACCGCCATCGTGCATCGCGGGTTTAAGGGCGATTTGTCGAAAGAGCCTAATGGCACCGGACCTTTCACGTTGACAGAATTTGCCGTTGGTGAAAAAGCCATCCTTCGCCGGGTGGATCAGCCATACTGGAATGGTGAAGTCTATCTTGATGGTATTGATTATTACGATCATGGCGCGGCGTCCGCTGCGCAGCTGGCCGCGGTTGCCTCCGGTCAGGTGGACATGAACTATGAATTTGATATCGCCTCTCTTGGCATGGCGAAATCCATTCCCGGATTCACTATTTATGACGTCCGCACCGCGCAAACCGGCGTGATGCGTTTCCGCACGGACAAGAAACCGTTTGATAGCAAAAAGCTTCGTCAGGCGATCATGCTCTGTGTGGATGCCGAAAGGTATAACGAGCTGGTCTTTGGTGGACGCGGCGATGTCGCTGAGCATCACCATGTATCACCGATCCATCCGGAATATTATGCCCTTAACAGGAGGGAGCCAGATATTGAAAAGGCCAAACTGTTGTTGGCCGAAGCTGGGCATCCCGACGGTCTTGAAATCAGTATTGATCTTGGTAATACCAACGGTCCGTGGCAGCAGCAGGTTTGCGAAATTCTGAAGGAGCAGGTGGCTCAAGCAGGCATTACGCTCAATCTCAACCTGATGCCGGCGTCCAAATATTGGGAAACCTGGCAGACGGCTCCGTTCGGCTTTACCGCCTGGACCCATCGGGCTCTTGGCACCATGGTGCTGAGCTTGGCATACCGCAACGGTGTTCCGTGGAATGAGACGGCATATAACAATCCGGAGTTTGAAAAAGCCCTGGATGCCGCAGAAGCGCTGGTGGATGCGGAAGAACGCAAGAAGGCTATGAAGGTTGTCGAGGAAATCCTTCAGGAAGATGCCATCATCATCCAGCCGGTCTGGCAGCCAAAAATGTTCCTGGCCAATAACAAGGTCAAAAACCTTGAAGCGCATCCGACGCAATATCATCAGTTCTTCAAAGTGTGGATTGATAGTTAGACAGAACAACAGAAAACAAGGGCGATAATTTCGCCCTTGTTTTTTTTCTGCTCTTTAACTTTGCCCCGGGGGGGATGTATTCATGCTGATATTGGCCGCACGTCGTTTGGTTTCCATGGCTTTGATTATGGCCGTGATTTCCTTCACGCTTTTCGCCATCTTTGAATCCGACAAACTGGCCGTCGCCGGAAAGGTCCTGGGACCTTATTCCAGTAATGAACAACGGGAGCTCTGGCTCACTCAAAACGGCTATGACGAGCCGTTTCTTGAGCGATATGCCACCTGGGTCGGCAATGCGATGGTCGGTGATTTTGGGAATTCCATCCAATTCAAGGTACCGGTCTCCGAGATTATGTGGCCACGGCTGGCCAATACGGGCATATTGGCGGGTCTCTACATGCTCTTTATGATCCCGTTATCGCTCACCTTGGGAGTAATCGCTGGGATGAAGGAGGGATCATTACAGGACCGGGTAGTCTCAATTGGATCGGTGCTGACAACCTCGGTGCCGGAATTTGCCTCCGCCACCTTTTTTACGGCAATCTTCGTCTTTAGTCTTGGTTGGCTGCCCGGTACATCGGCCATGACAGGAGGATTTACCTGGGCGGAAATTGTGCTGCCGGTCCTGGTGCTGGTCATGTATGGATTTGGTTATACTGCCCGTATGACCCGCGCCTCTATGGCCGAAGTCATGACATCCCATTATATCCGCACGGCGGTTTTAAAAGGCATCCCGTATCGACGGGTGATTATGAAACATGCGCTTCGAAATGCACTGATTGCGCCGTTTACGGTGATCATCCTGCAGCTTAACTGGCTGCTTTCGGGCGTGATCGTGGTCGAGGTGTTCTTCGCCTATAAAGGCTTCGGCAAGCTGCTTCTCGATGGGGCGTTGTTTGGTGATATTTATGTGATCGAGGCCTGTACCCTGGTCGCGGTGTTCGTTGCCGTCTTCTCGCAATTTATCTCGGATATTGGCTATACGCTTCTTAATCCGCGTATCCGGTTCACATAGGAGGAGATGATATGACTGACGTTACAAACACCTCCGCACCTTCCATTTTCTCCCGTATTTTCAATGGGATTGGCCTTCTGAAAGAAAGCCCTATCGCCATCTTCGGCTTGTCGCTGATTATGTTCTGGGTGATCCTCGCCATCATTGCGCCGCTTTTGCCGCTGTATGAGCCAAATATCCCGCTGGAACCGTTTAAATTCCCTCTGGATGGCTCGGCAAAGAATGACGGGACGTACTGGCTCGGCACTGACCACAAGGGTCGGGATATCTTGTCGCGGGTAATTTTTGGCGCGCAGCAAGTGCTGATCTGGGCCACGACCGCAACGGTGGTCGCCTATATCGTCGGAATGTTTATGGGCGTGGTCGCCGGTTATCTTGGCGGCTGGTGGGATGAGGCAATCTCCTTTATTTCCAACATTCTGCTGTCGTTCCCTGTGATCGTGCTTTACATCATTATCATCACGTATCTCGGCGCAACCGGATTCAATATCGTGCTCGCCGTCACCTTTGCATCGGCACCGGGGATTATGCGTATCGTCCGTGGTCTTGTGCTCGACCTTCGAACGCGGGACTATATCTTTGCCGCCCAGACGCGTGGAGAAAGCGCCATGCATATCATGCTGGTGGAGCTGCTGCCCAACGCCCGCGGGCCACTGATTGTCGATGCCTGCCTGCGCCTTGGCTATACCACCATCACCATTGCCATGCTTGGCTATCTTGGCCTTGGCCTGCCGCCACCAGATCCGGACTGGGGCAAGATGATCGCAGAAACCCAAGCTTTGGGAAGCCTTGCCGGTCATATGGCCCTTGTGCCCGCCATCGCCATTTCGTCTTTGGTGCTGGGCTTCAATCTGCTGGCCGACGGCCTGCGTGAAATTTCAATGAGAGATTAGGAGAGACGCAATGGAACAGACACCCATTCTGGAATGCCGTAATCTCTGTATCTCGTATGATACACGCGGCGGCGAAATCCCGGCAGTCATCGATTTCAACATGAAGGTGATGCCGGGCAAAAGCGTCGGCATTGTTGGCGAAAGTGGTTGTGGAAAATCGACGGTAGCCCTTGCCATCATGCAGTATCTTGGCTCTAACGGGTATATCAAAAGTGGCGAGATCTTCTTCCATGGACGCGATATGCGCACCATGTCGCCGGAAGAACTTCGGAGTATCCGGGGGTCCAAAATCGCCATGATTTATCAGGAACCCATGGCGAGCCTGAACCCATCCATGAAAATCGGCGACCAGCTGGCGGAGGTACCGCTTTTCCATGAAGATGTGACCCGAAGTGAAGCCTTAAAACGGGCGCAGGAATTGCTGGAAGCAGTGAAGCTCCCTGATCCTCCGCGGATTATGGAGAGTTACCCGCATCAGATTTCTGGCGGTCAGCAGCAGCGTGTTGTCATTGCCATGGCGCTGCTCTCAAAACCTGATCTGTTGCTGCTGGATGAGCCGACAACCGCGCTTGATGTCACTGTTGAACGGGGCATTGTCGAGTTGGTAAACGAAATCTCCGCCGAGTTCGGTACGGCCATGGTTTATATTTCCCATAACCTTGGGCTGATATTAGAAACCTGTGACCGGATCACCGTGATGTATTCCGGTGAAGCCGTAGAAGATGGACCGGTTGAGGATGTGTTCGATAATATGAAACACCCTTATACCAGCGGGCTGTTTGCTTCTATCCCACTGCCGGGGGCCGACAAGAACGTTCGGCCATTGGTTCCGATTCCTGGACAATTGCCGCTCCCGCATCAACGCCCGCAAGGCTGTTTCTTCGGGCCGCGCTGTGCGTTTTTCAAAGACGGCACCTGCAATCAGGAGAAAGTCCCGATGCGCACCGCCGACAGTGGTGATAGCCATCATGTGCGCTGCGCCCGCTTTGAGGAGATTGACTGGTCGACGGGCGATCATACTGCCGTCGCCACCAAGTCTGTGAAATCGGGGAAAGTCGTGCTCGAAGTCCGCAATATGAAGAAATATTACGAGATAACGGACAGCTCCATTATGTCGTTGATCCGGCGGACACCGCCCAAAACCGTGAAGGCCAATGAAAATATCAATTTTGATGCCCGCGAAGCCGAAACGGTGGCCATTGTTGGCGAAAGTGGCTGCGGTAAATCCACCTTTGCCAAGGTGCTGATGGGCCTGGAATCTGCCACCGAAGGAGAAGTTGTTCTGAACGGTGAGGATTTGGCCAATCTGCCGGTACAGCAACGCAAAGCGCGTACCGTCGGGCACTTGCAGATGGTGTTCCAGAACCCGTTTGACACCCTCAATCCGTCGCATTCCGTGGGCAGCCAGATTGCCCGTGTCATCCGTAAATTCGGCGTTGAGAAAGACCCGCGGAAAGTTCAGGATAAGGTCAATGACCTTCTCGACCTTGTCAAACTCCCGCGTGATTTTGCGCATCGGCGCCCGCGTCAATTATCGGGCGGTCAGAAACAACGGATTGGTATCGCTCGCGCCTTTGCCGGTAATCCTGCGGTCGTCGTGGCGGACGAGCCGGTGTCGGCATTGGACGTATCGGTTCAGGCAGCGGTCACTGGGCTGCTTACTGAAATTCAAAACGATCTTCGCTCCACCTTGCTGTTCATCAGTCATGATCTCAGCGTTGTCCGCTATCTCTCGGACCGGGTGGTGGTGATGTATTTAGGGCATATCGTCGAGCAGGGGACGACTGACGAAGTCTTCTCACCGCCTTATCACCCCTATACGGAGGCGTTGCTTTCCGCTGTGCCGATCGCCGATACCTCGGTCGAACAGAAGCAGATTATTCTGGAAGGCGATATCCCGTCTGCGGTCAATCCGCCGCCAGGCTGTCCGTTTCAGACCCGCTGCCCGCGTAAAATCGGCAGCATCTGCGAAACCGATGTGCCACCAGTGAAAGACATGGCTGACGGCCATCGTATCGCCTGTCATCTCGATGCTGACGTCTTCGCCGCTATGGAGCCGGTTATTGTTGTGCGTGATAGTGAAGCGGCGGAGTAGAAACGAAAGCAACGCCCCGATCTATTCCGATCCAAAAACGGCGCTCGTCAGGCGCCGTTTTTTATGTCCGTTTTCGTTTAACAGTAGGCGGATTTAGGATAGTCACCATTCCCCTCTGATGCCTAGAGTTGGCCAAGCAATAAAGCGTTGTACCGTGAGGCGGAGGGTGTCATGGAATTTGCGTTTACCAAGGGAACAAGTTCGATCACTGTTAGCTGGCCGGATGGGCAGTCGACGGAATATCCGTTTTTCTGGCTTCGCGATAATTGCCAGTGCCCGGCATGTTTTCATCCTGCCACCCATGAGCGATTGTTATTCACGGCTGCCATTGATCCTGATATTGACCCCAAGTCCTTCACAGCCACCGATGATGGGTTTACGATCCTTTGGGACGAGGGGGAGGGGCATGAAAGCGTTTTTACCGCGGACTGGCTCTATCATAATGCCATCGTCGCGCCCAAGGGTGGCACGGTCCGCGCTTCCGCCACGCTTTGGGATGTGAACAGTCTGAATGAGCTGCCGATGTTCGACTATGCGGACTGTCTGGGAGATGATAAATCACTTCTCCGCTGGTGCTCCAGCCTCAGATCCATTGGCGTTGCCATTATCCGTAACATGCCGAAAAAAGACGGTGCCGTGATCGATTTCGCCGATCATGTAGGCTATGTCCACGACACCATCTATGACCGGTTGCATAACGTTTTCTCTGATCCCGATGCCTATAACCTCGCGTCCACATCTGAGGAGCTGAAGCCGCACACGGATATGCCCAACTATTTCTCGCCGCCGGGTGTGCAGCTTCTGCATTTTCTGGAGAATGAAGCTGAGGGCGGGGAGACCACGTTGGTTGACGGCTATCAGGCGGCACAGCAACTCAAATCCGAAGACGCGGACGCCTATGATATTCTGGCAAAGACCGATGTCGGCTTTCGTCTGGCCAGCTCCAAAGGCGATATCATCGGCCATGCGCCGCTGATCGAGGTCAATAACCGCGGGCAGATCAACACCATTCGGTATTCTAACCAGTTGATGCTGCCGTTGATGATCCCGGCGGCGGAGGTCAAGGGGTTCTATGACGCCTATCGCAAATTCACGCAGCTTCTGAACGCGCCGGATAACCTGGTGAAATTCAAGACACGCTCGGGCGATATGGTGGCGGTACATAACCATCGGGTGCTGCATGGCCGCACCGCTTTTAAACCGGCCTCTGGCGCCCGACATCTGCAACTCACCTATCTCGATTTTGATCTGGTCATGAGCCGCCTGCGTCAGCAGCGCCTCAATGAGATTGGGGAGGATAAAACCGTCGAGCGCTTTTACTGACCCTGATCAGCGCTGCTGGCTCATACGTTTTTCAATTGCCTGACGTTCCCATTTGCGGCCATACAGACCGAAATAGGCGAAGATAACGGCGGCTTGCAAGATCAGCCCGGCCCCCCAGCCATAAAGCACCCACTGAACCCAGAGCTCGTCCGGCGTCAGATAGACGTTGAGCAGATAGAGGAGGGGCAATAAAATGATGAAACAGATAAAGTTGAGCTTCAGTCCACGGATGTTCTGGACATAGTCTAGGGCTTCGTTTTCATCACGCGTTGGTGCGGAGGGTGCAGAGGTTTCCGCAGGTTTGCTGTCAGTCATTTTTGGCTCCTGTCGCAGATTGGCAATATCGGTATCAAAGGCGGCAGCAAGGCAGTTGAGAGATTCAAGCCCGGCGGTATTCCCGCTTTCGATCCGTTGGATCGTCCGAAGGCTGAGACCGGAAATTTGCGCCAGACGCTCCTGTGACCAGCCATTTTCAATGCGGAGTTTCTGCACACTCATTTCACTATCCTCTGCTTCTTCAGGATCTGATATTTAGGGCATTTTGCCCCTGCCGACCACGACACTGTCGCGACAGTCGCCCTGATTATAGCATATTTTGAAGAAAATAGCGCGCCGGTGTGCACATGCCAGAAAACAGCTATTTTCATGGAGAATCCCCAAAATCTGCCAAATTTTAACGAATTATTTATCCTGTTTGTTTATTTTTTTCCCATGTTTCGAAATGCGCCTTGTAAATGCGGGAAAAAACAATGACCGAGCAGGTCCATGACTTTTCACATTTTGTCGTTCAAACTCTTGTCTCTGAGAGCTGGCGGAGCTTTGATCGCTACACTCTTGAAGACGAGGCCCTAGATATCGCCCGCCAGCTTATTCCCGATTGGGGGTCGAGGCGGGTACGTGTTCTTGGCGGATATTTTGACCCCGAAAAAGCCCGTGATGTCTATCATCGGGTAACGATTACGGAGGCTGTCCCGGTGGGCTTTCTTCAAGCCTTGAAATCCTCAAAATTCGCGCTCGGCGGGGCCGGTATCAGCGGCGCGCTTCTGGCGGTGGTTCTGGGGTTGTCGGCCATAAGCACTTCATTTTCCACAGACGCAGGGGCAAACACAGCGCCCGAGGCCACAAGGGCCGCGCTTGAAAAACCTGCAGATATTCCGGCTGTGGCCGCAGCGCTTGCGCCGGTCAGTCTGCAGCAAAGATTTACCGATGTTGCCGTCGTTCCCTACGGTAAGGTTGAGGAACAGGCGATGGCGCCGATCCGTCTTCGTGGCCCGTGGAGCGGGGCATGTGGGACAGATTTGGGTACCCTGGTTATTGACGCACAATCACTCGGCCTTGGGCAAGACCGCACACACAGCGCATCACTAACCTCCGTCTGGCAGGCAGGCCAGCGTTATGGCCTGCTGCTCGAAGATGGCTCGGTTTTTGTGCTCGATATGGTTTCGTTTGATCAGCTGAAACCTGTCGGCACCCTGAGCCAGACCGGCGAATTTTCCGCCGATAAGACCGGCCTCACCTTGAACCGCTGCACGTAAAAAGCAGGGAACAGACGACCGGTCTTTTGCCGTTGGGGATGCAACTTCCAAGGCGATATTCCAGCATCATATATATGAAACGCGATGACGTGTCGGGCACGCTATAAACCCTCACGTCAGTCACCGAGTTGCCGCAACGCAGCCTTACCATTCCCTCAACGTGAAGGCGTAAATATAGGATATATTTACGCTATTTGCAAGTGTTTTGGAAATGTAGTAGTTTTTGGATATGATGTATTGGCCAGTGTTTCAAACGCAATAGGAATGATTTCGCGGATGTATAAAGAAACCCTAAAACTCACACTCAACATGTATAAAATTGTTTTGGCTTTTGTTGCAGTTGGAATAATCATTACAGTTTTGGGAGAACGCGAAATTTTAGACTCTTCGGGGGATGTCACGTCTTCTATTCTATTTATAGTTTTGGCTTTTTATGCACATTTTCTTGTTCTCTTTCCCGGGCGCATCCAGCAAAAAGAAGATAACAACAAGCTGATAGGCTTTTTGGGCTGGAGCTTCCTTTTGTTCTTTTTGATAGCGATTCTAGCAGCGCTAATAAGCCTGCCCTTCATTGGTTATGCTGTTTCAACTAACGCTGACGCCGAAAGTGGTTCTTTTGGCCTATTTATTTTGGCATTTGTGGTGGTGTACGGCATCGTCAGCTTGTTTTTCTATTCCTTGTTTGGGACTGTATTGCCAGCGCATGTAGCCGGTCGCGAAAAAGGTCTGAAAAAAGCTTTCAAACGCGGTAAAAAGAATTTTTTCTATATTTTTGGGCGACTGCTGATTGGGCCGGGCCTAATTATTACACTTTCTACCCTCGTCTATTTTGCCTTGTTAGGGGCGACTATAAATTCCGACACGTTGTTTCGCGACGGATGGGTTCCGAATATCGCGGCGATTATTGCTGAGGCAGCCTTTTGGTGGATCAACTGCTGGGCGACCATTATGGTCGCCTGGGTCTTATCCAAGGCATTTATGAGAACTGACACTGTTGATGTTGCGGCACCTATGAAAGAGAAAATGACATCGTCATAAGGAAACAGCCATGATCTTCAGCGAAATAAAGGGACTGCGTCCGCAGAATAGCAAGTCGCTGACATTAGCGGTAATATTGCTTGTCGCCGAAATTTTAGGGATTGCCGGTTATCTCGGCGGATATTTTTCCGATGCGCGCAAGTGGCATACGTTAGGAGACTTTAACTGGACAACAGAAGTGCTCATCTACACGACCCTGGCCTGGTTAGCTTGGATGGTGACGATGGCAGTTCTGGTTCTGACAAAAAAGGAAAGCCTGAGTCTTAAAATAGGGGCAGGTGTCTTCGTCAGCCTTCCCATGCTTGCTTTCTGGCCAGGTTGAATACTACCCGCCGCCGGTCTCAATAACCAGCGGCGGATGTATTTATCGTGTCACGCGGCTTTTCTGGCAGAGAGTTGTGCGAGCAAAGCCTTTGCCACGCCTTCGGACGACGCCGGGTTTTGGCCGGTGATCAGGTTGCCGTCGGTCACCACATAGGGAGCCCAATCCGGGCCCTTTGAGTAGTGGGCGCTGTGGGCTTCCAGCATATCCTCAACTAGGAAGGGGACCACGTCGGTGAGGCCAACAGCAGCTTCTTCGGTGTTGGTAAAGCCGGTGACCTTGCGACCCGCCACCAGCGGCCGCGCATCGCCGCCTCGGGTATGGCGGAAGATGCCCGGGGCATGACATACTGCGGCGATGGGCCGTTTTGCCTCGTCGAAATATTCGAGCAATTGCTGACTGATTTCATTTTCGGCAAGATCCCAGAGCGGCCCGTGGCCACCGGGATAAAAGACCGCGTCAAAGTCCCGGTAATCAACAAGATGCAGCTGTTGGGTGTTGGCCAGCAGCGCTTGCGCCTCGGTGTCATTCTTGAAGCGGCGGGTGGCGTCGGTCTCGAAATCCTTCGCATCGCTTTTCGGGTCCAGCGGCGGCTGTCCGCCGAGCGGTGTGGCCAGGGTGATATCAGCCCCCGCATCCTTCAGGACATAGTAGGGCGCGGCAAATTCCTCGAGCCAGAACCCGGTTTTCTCGCCGGTATTTCCAAGGCTGTCATGGGATGTGAGGATAACTAGGGTTTTCATAATTCATACTCCTGTTTGACAAAACAAGATGGAGACTGCTGGGCCATATCACCGGGCAGGGAAGCGCAATTTCGCCCCGGTCATGGACCGTTTTAGAAGGATCAGATCTCCATCATGGCTCATAGTTGGAGGCAGCCCGAGGCCAATGCAAGAGGGCCACAAAAAGACCTTATTCGCGGCATCGAGCAAAGTTATTAGGAGGGTTCTATGACGCAGGTGCGGGGTTTCGGGCAACACCCTGTTCTTGCATATAAGTTTCGAAATTATGATCGCAGTCATGGAGTTCGTCGGAAAGGAGCTTGAATGTATCCTGATAACAAGTCTTGTAACAGTCTTCCAGTTCCGTCGCCCCGGTTTTTGTCTTGCAGGTTTCCTTAACCGACGTGATTTGGTCCAGAACTTTTGCATGACGTTTCTGGTGCCTTTGGATGCCCGGATATTTGGCGCTATTCAGGATCGCTTCTTCATATTGGAAATGAACGGCGATGCTGGCCACCAATTCACTGAGGAGGCTATTGCAGTCATCATAGTCGCCGGCGTCGGCCGCATGCGTAATTTGGTTCATAATAGCAAAGAGCTGAACGTGATCCTTGTCAATTTCCGGTATCCCCAACTCAATTGATGTTGGTTCGTGTGTTTTTTTCATATCCGTATCCTAGTCCAAGGGTCATTTAAGCAAAGCACTTTAATATTTTGTTTTGCCTTATATACTGCTCTGATTGCGCCACATTCGTTTCTATATAAGACAACAGTACTATTATATATGAATAAATAATATTATTTATTTGAAACGGGCAATCTCGCGGACTTCCAGCTTTCAATGCCGCCTTGCATATGATGGATGTTTGTAAAACCGATCTCGTGCATCAGGGGAAGTGTTCGACCACTTCGGGCGCCGGTGCGGCAGTGGAGGAGATAGGGAGTATCGGGGTCGAGCTCCGCCAGCAGATCTTTAAAATTATCAGCATAATAGTCGATATTGATTGCACCTTCCAGATGGCCGTCTTCAAATTCGGCGGGGGTGCGAACGTCGAGGATAATGAGGCCTGGTGTTTCAGTGATCAGCGCCGCGGCCTCGGTCGCATTCACATGATGAACGCCGTTTTTATCGATCGTATCTGCCTCGGTAATGGAAAGTGGGCCGAGCAGGAAGGCCATGATAACAAGAGCTATGCGGAACATATGCTTCATTCAAAAAGGCGCCGTGCGCCTAGACATGGAAGGAGGAGCCGCAGCCGCAACGGCCTTTTTCGTTGGGGTTTTCAAAGGTAAAGCGGGATTGCAGGCCTTCTTCGAGCCAGTCCATCTCGGTTCCGGCGACAAATTCCACGGCATCCTGATCAATCAGCAGGGTCACGTCGCCCGAATTAACAATGGCGTCATCCGGTTTCTGATCCGAGGCATAATCCATGGTATAACTCAGACCATTGCAGCCTGTATTGGTGATCCCAATGCGCAGACCCAGAGTTTCCCCGTCATTTTGGTTGAGGAGGGTTGTCACGCGATCCATGGCGCGGTCTGTCAATGTCATTATCTGCATATCACTCATACTTCACCTATCTCGGGGTTCTGGCCCCTTATATATAGAATATCGTTTAAAACATTCCTAAATCAAGCTTTGCCGCTTCAGACATGTTATCGGGCGTCCAGGGCGGATCCCAGAGGATCTCCACATCTACATGCTTAACGCCTTCTACCGGCATTACCGCATCGCGTACCCAAATGGGGATTTCGCCGGCCACAGGGCACCCAGGGGCGGTTAAAGTCATACCGACGAAGATATTGCCATCGTCATCGATATCAATGACATAAATCAGGCCCAGATCGAAGATATTGACCGGGATTTCAGGATCAAACACGTCGCGGATCGCGGCCACAATGGGCGCTTCCAGCGGCGATCCGGTGGTACCTTCCAGAAACGGGCCTGTGGCCCTTGTCCGTTGTATATTGTCGAGCATTGTCATCATATTACTCCGTCGAAATCTCTTCCGCCCCATCCATGGCCGAACTCATGGCATGCCAGGCGAGAGTGGCGCATTTGACCCGCATGGGGAATTCCTTGACACCCGCGAGCACCATCAGCCGTTCCGTATCGTCCCCGGCATCGAAATTGTCATCTTCACCCTTGACCAGCTTCTGGAAGCCATCAAAAATGGTTTTTGCCTGCGCCTCGGTTTTGCCCTTGATGATTTCGGTCATCATTGAGGCCGACGCAAGGGAAATGGCGCAGCCCTTGCCCTCAAACGCTGCATCTTCAATCAGGCCATTATGACCCATCTTCAGATACACATTGACCGTATCGCCGCAAAGCGGGTTATAGCCGTGAGCCTCATGATTGGCATCTTCGGGGTGCCGGAAATTCCGCGGGCGCTTGCTGTGATCGAGGATCACTTCCTGATACAGCTCACGTAAATCATCAAACATAGGACACTACCTCACCCAAAAATCTCTTGCACGTCACGAAGGGAGGCGACAAGCCTGTCTACATCCGCACGGTTGTTATAAAGGGCAAAAGACGCCCGCGCCGTCGCCGCTACATCAAAATAATCCATCAGGGGCTGGGCGCAATGATGGCCCACACGAACGGCCACGCCGGCGCGATCGACAATGGTGCCGATATCGTGAGGATGGATGCCTTCCAAGGTGAAGGAGATAATCGCCGCTTTATGTTTTGCCTGACCAATAATGCGCAAGCTGTTGATCTGGCTTAACTGTTCCGTGGCGTAAGCGAGCAAGGACCGCTCATGAGCCATGATCTTGTCAAAGCCGATATTATTCACATAATCGATTGCTGCGCCAAGGCCGATGGCCTGAACGATGGGCGGTGTACCCGCTTCGAACTTGCTATGGCCCTTGGCGAAGGTGGTTTTTTCAAACGTTACCCGGTTAATCATGTCACCGCCGCCCAGAAACGGCGGCATGGCGTCCAGCAATTCAGGCTTGCCATAGAGCACGCCGATGCCGGTGGGCGCGAAGACCTTATGACCGGTAAACACATAGAAGTCGGCACCGATGTCCTGCATATCAATCGGCATATGCGGCGCGGCCTGAGACCCGTCAATCAGCACTTTCGCGCCCGCATCATGGGCGGCATCGATGATCTGCCGGATCGGTGTGATGGTGCCGATAGCGTTGGAAATATGAGTGACGGCGACGATTTTCGTCTTCGGCCCAAGCATCTCCAGATACGCATCGAGCATAAACTCGCCATCGTCATTGATGGGCACGGCCTTGACCACAGCGCCGGTTTTCTGGGCGATCAACTGCCAGGGGACGATATTGGAATGATGCTCCAACGTGGAGAGAATGATCTCATCACCCTCTTTCAAAATCATACCGCCATAGGAATAGGCCACCAGATTGATGCTTTCCGTGGCGTTCTTGGTGAAGATCACTTCATCGACGCTTTTGGCATTAATATGGGCGCGTACAGTTTCCCGCGCGCCTTCATAAAGCTCGGTCGAGGTCTGGCTTAAGAAATGCACGCCGCGATGAACATTGGCGTAGGTTTCCCGATAAGCTCTCTCAACCGCCTCCAGCACGGCGGTCGGCTTCTGGGCTGACGCGCCGCTATCAAGATAGGTAAGCGGTCTACCATGGACTTCCCGTGCGAAAATCGGGAAATCACCCCGGATCTTTTCGATGTCAAATGTTGTCATTTCATTCATGGCCGTTCCTTATGTCCGCTGCAGCCAGTCGGTGGAGATATTTGAGAAATATTCTTTCACAGCCTCATCGCCAATTTCATCCATTACATCAGCCAGAAATGCCTCGATCAGCATTTTCCGGGCGGTCTTGTCGTCGATCCCACGGGACTGAAGATAGAAAAGCGCGTCTTCATCCAGCTCGCCCGAAGTCGCGCCGTGGCTGCAGTTCACATCATCGGCATAAATCTCAAGCTCCGGCTTGCAGGCAACTGTTGCTCTGTCAGACAAAAGCAACGCCTTGCTAAGCTGATCGCCCGCGACTTGTTGTGCATTCTCGGCAATATGGATTTTGCCCTGGAATATCCCGCGGGCTTCGCCATCCAGCACGCCCTTGTAGACTTGCCGACTGTCATTTTCCGGCACCAGATGATTGGTGACGGTGGTGGTGTCGCAATGCTGCTTGCCACGCATCAGATAGGCGCCGTTCAGAATACTGGTCGCGCCAGCACCAACGATGGTGGTGGTGAGCTCATTCCGGGACAGTTTCGCGCCCAAAGACAAGCTGAAATTTTCGTAAACCGTATTGTCTTTCAGCAGGCAGTCTGTATTAGCAAGATGATAGGCCGCAAGGTTTTCCGCCTGCAGCTTGTAATGCCGCAACATCGCGCCGTCTTCCAGGGTAATATCTGTCATGGGATTGGCGAAGTAGCTATGGCCATCAGAGGCGCTATGTTCTTCAACCAAGGTAACATTTGCTCCAGCGCCAAGGCGGATAACGTTGCGCATATGCCGGGCATTTTGATCGGTGCCGCTGTTGCTGATAAAACGCACCAAAATCGGCTGATCCAACATGGTCGTTTCGGCCACATCCAGCACAAAACCGTCTTCCATAAAGGCAGTATTAAGCGCGACCACGGGACGACTGTCTGCTGCCGTGCCGATCAGCGCGTCATTCCCAGCATCCAGTTCCGCCGCCAATGACGTAAGCTGAATACCGCTTGGCAGGGTCGACAATTTGCTTGTCGAGGCGTCGAAGCGTCCATTGACGAAGGTCATCACATGGGGCGTGTCGAAGGCAGGAATAGCTTCTGAGGCCTCGGCAACGTCATCACCGATGCCTTTCAGCAGTGGCGCGAGATTGGTGAAGCGCCATTCTTCCACGCGGTTGCCCGGAAAGCCCAGCTTGGAAAAGCTGTTAAAGCCGCTTTTCCGCAAACCGGTGACAGCGGCGTTTTGATGGCCGGGCAGGGTATCAACGACCGTATCAAAGCGGCCTATATAATCCTGGGCGAGGGGAGAGAGTGTTTTCATGTTATGCCGCACTCATTTCCGTATAGCCCTTTTCTTCGAGCTCAAGCGCCAGCGACTTGTCGCCAGACTTCACAATGCGGCCATCGGCCAGCACATGCACGAAATCAGGTACGATATAGTCCAGCAAACGCTGATAATGAGTGATAATCAGTCCGGCACGATCGGCATTGCGCAGGCGATTAACACCATCGGCGGCAATTTTGAGCGCATCGATATCAAGGCCCGAGTCAGTCTCGTCCAGCAGCATCAAATCAGGCTCCAACAGCGCCATCTGTAACACTTCGTTACGCTTTTTCTCACCGCCGGAAAAGCCGACATTGACGGCGCGTTTCAGCATATCGTCTTTGATGCCAAGCTCCTTGGTTTTTTCCCGAACCAGTTTCAGGAATTCCATGGCGTCAACTTCGGTCTCGCCGCGATATTTCTGCTGAGCGTTGTAGGCGGTCTTGAGGAACGTGGCGGAGGCTACTCCGGGGATTTCCACCGGGTACTGAAAGGCAAGAAAAATACCCTTGCAGGCCCGTTCGTCCGGAGACAGCGCCAGCAAGTCTTCGCCTTTATAGGCAACGGAACCACCGGTCACTTCATAACCATCGCGTCCGGCCAGCACGTAAGACAAAGTGCTTTTTCCGGCGCCATTGGGGCCCATGATGGCGTGGATTTCACCGGCATTGATGGTCAAGGTAATCCCTTTGAGGATTTCTTTGCCGCCAACTTCGGCTGTTAAGTCTTTGATCTCTAGCATACTTCTGGTTCCTTATCCGACGCTGCCTTCAAGGCTGATGCCGACGAGTTTCTGGGCTTCCACCGCGAATTCCATGGGGAGTTTCTGCAATACTTCCTTGCAAAAACCATTCACAATCAGGGCCATGCTTTCTTCTTCCGTGAGGCCGCGCTGCTGGCAGTAGAAAAGCTGCTCTTCGCTGACTTTCGATGTGGTGGCCTCATGTTCGATTTTTGCTGTGCGGCTCTGGTTTTCGATATACGGCACCGTATGGGCGCCGCATTTATCACCGATGAGCAGGCTGTCACAAACTGTATGGTTGCGGGCGTTTTCGGCCTTCCGGCCCATGCGCACCAGACCGCGATAGGTATTCTGGGCACGACCGGCCGAAATCCCCTTGGAGATAATAGTACTCGAGGTGTTTTTACCCAGATGGATCATCTTTGTGCCGGTATCGGCCTGCTGCATATTGTTGGTGATGGCAATTGAATAAAACTCTCCTACAGAATTATCGCCCTGCAAAATACAGGACGGATATTTCCAGGTAATGGCCGAGCCGGTTTCCACCTGCGTCCAGGAGACTTTGGCGTTTTCACCGCGGCAGGCGGCGCGCTTGGTGACGAAGTTATAAATCCCGCCCACACCATTTTCATCGCCCGGATACCAGTTCTGCACCGTCGAATATTTAATCTCGGCATCTTTATGGATCACCAACTCGACAACGGCGGCATGTAGCTGATTTTCATCGCGCATTGGCGCCGTGCAGCCTTCAAGGTAGCTCACATAGCTTTCATCTTCGGCAATGATCAAGGTCCGCTCGAACTGTCCAGTTTGCGCCGCATTGATGCGGAAATAGGTGGAAAGCTCCATGGGGCAGCGCACGCCCTTGGGGATGTAGCAGAACGACCCGTCGGTGAAGACCGCTGAATTCAGAGCGGCGTAGTAGTTATCTGTATAGGGCACGACGGAGCCGATATATTTCTTCACCAACTCGGGATGATCCTGAATGGCTTCCGAGATCGGGCAGAAAATAACGCCTTCCTCTTCCAGCCTCGCCTTGAAGGTGGTGGCGACAGACACACTATCAAACACCGCATCGACGGCAACATTATAGGCGCCTTCGACACCCGCCAGTACTTCCTGTTCTTTCAGGGGAATACCGAGCTTTTTGTATACTTCCAACAATTCGGGATCGACTTCATCGAGGCTTTTAAGCTTTTCCTTCTGCACCGGGGCGGAATAATAATAGATATCCTGAAAATCGATTTTCGGAAAATCAACCTTGGCCCATTCCGGCTCTTCCATGGTCAGCCAGTGGCGATAGGCTTTCAGCCGCCATTCCAGCATCCATTCGGGATCATTCTTCTTGGCGGAGACAAAGCGGACGATATCCTCAGACAGGCCGATGGGGGCGGTATCGGATTCGATATCGCTCACAAAGCCGTATTTGTATTTTTCGGCAACGGAAGCAACCTGCTCTACGGTTTCTTGGGCGATGGCCATTTATCTACTCCGCTGTGTTCAGGGACGGGGCGTCAACCGTGTCGGCGCCTATCCTGGAAATATTAAGATGCTCGGTGTCATGGCACATATCGGCCAATGTCACCTCTTCCAGCGCCGTATTCAGCGCTTTGTTGATCTTTTCCCAGCCGCCGCGCATGGGGCAGCAGGATTCTACCGAGCAATCATCGACGCTGTCGTCAACGCAGGAGGTGACCGCAACCGGGCCTTCCATGGCGCGGACGATTTCAGCGATGGAAATGTCAGCCGGGGCTTGCGTAAGCTCGTATCCGCCATGGGCCCCACGATGCGATGTCAGCATCTTGCCCTTGGCCAGAACGCGCAAAATCTTCGCCGCCGTCGGTACTGTCAGCCCTGTATAAAGCGAGATATCCGGCGCCGTCATCACCCGACCCGGCATTCTTGCCATTTCGGACATGATCACCACGCCATAATCAGTCATTTTGCTCAGTTTTATCATGTTATTCTATATATCGTACCAAATCAGTCTTATATCAAGTTTTTATAACAGACGAATTTAGTCTTGTATATAGAAGTATCTGCTTTTCCACGCAAGCGACGTATTGCCGCAGTGGGATAAAAGCCCGGCTTGACATCAGGACCTGTATTGATCACGCTCTCCAAGCCATGACACAATTGTATACACTCGCTTTTCCCAAACTCAGTCAGCATGATCAGAATTGGATCGACCAGGTGCGGCAACGATGCGATCCAGATTTTAAGAAAGTCCGTCCTCATTTTACACTTCTTTTCGGCTGTGCGGATGTTTCGATAGATGTGTATGCTCAACATGTTGCGGATATTGCAAAAGCTATAGCCCCATTTAAATTTCATGCCCGGCGGGTTTCGCCCGGGATCGATCATTTCGGCACCATGGGTTATGCCTTTTTAGTTCCAGATGAGGGTCACAGCAGTGTACTTGAGCTGCATGACCGGCTTTATTCTGGCCCTCTTGCTCCTTTTTTGAACCTGAACTTATCATACATACCGCACATCACGCTCGGTAAATGCCAAGGCCTTCAACACGCGAAAATACTTTGTGATGAGTTAAATAGAGAAGCTATCTCTATCTCCGGGGAAATCGATACTATCACTGTGGTTGAAGAAAATAATGACAGCGTGAGAGAGCAGGAACAATTCTCCCTTCATGGCGAGTGAAGTGGGGCTCTGCATCATTCTTTACAAAGACTGATACTGGCAATTGCCGTAGATGCCCCATAAATGCTAGAAGCCTTTCAACTGACAAAATTCCAACATATTGGTACCTAAACCCTATGGCGGCTCCTATTCTGGCACTGCAAAATGCGCGCATCACTTTTGGTGGTGGCGATCTTTTCTCCGATATTTCTCTCGGCATTGAGCGGGGTATGCGGATTGCGCTGATGGGGCGGAATGGCTCGGGCAAGTCCACCTTGCTGAAGGCCATCGCAGGCGACATTGATCTGGATGGCGGGGAGCGGTTCTTGCAGGCCGGGGTGAAGGTCAGCTACCTGCGCCAGCAGCCCGTTATTGTACCAGGACGCAGCGTTCGCGCGCAGGTTCAGACCGGGATTACATCAGCGCATGACGATGACGGCGCTGATACGGGCTATCTTATTGATCAGGTACTGGCCGGTGTAGGCATCGACGGCGACCGGTTGCTGGAGACACTTTCGGGCGGGGAGGCGCGGCGGGTGTCCTTGGCCGAGGCGTTGGTGTCCGAACCCGATGTGTTGCTGCTCGATGAGCCGACAAACCACCTCGATATCAACACTATTCTCTGGCTGGAGGAAGAGCTGCGTAGCTTTAAAGGCGCGCTGCTGATTATCAGCCATGATCGGCAATTCCTGAAAAACCTCACAAATCGGCTGTTCTGGCTTGACCGCGGGAAACTGCGCACCCATGGCAAAGGTTTTGCCGCCTTTGACGACTGGTCAGCGGAAATCCTCACCCGTGAGGAAGTGGAAACCAAAAAGCTCGATCAGAAAATCGCCGAGGAAACCGACTGGTCACGCAAGGGCATTACCGCCCGCCGCGCCCGGAATGAGGGACGTATCCGCGCCCTGCATCGTCTCCGGGCGGAGCGGGCCGAACGTATTGGCCCCGTCGGCAGCGCCAAGCTTACGGTGAGCAGTGGCGGCAAAAGCGGTAAAACGGTTATGGAAGCATATGATGTTTCCAAAATATATAAGGATAAAGATAATAAAGAACATGAGGTTGTAAAGAAATTCTCTACTAAAATACAAAGAGGGGATCGCCTCGGTATCATCGGTGCCAATGGTAGCGGCAAGACCACTCTACTCAAACTTCTCATGGGAGAGCTGGAACCCACTACGGGGTCGGTCAAACTTGGAACCAATTTAACGCCTGCCATCTTCGATCAGCATCGCGATAGCCTCGATCCCAATATGAGCCTCTGGGATACGTTGGCCGATCCCGGCAGCGGGCAACTGTTAGTGCGCGGTGAGGTGCGGCATGTGGTGGCGTATTTACGGGATTTCCTATTCGAGGATAAACAGGCAAAAAGCCCGGTGCGGTCTCTGTCGGGCGGGGAGAAAAACCGGCTTTTGCTTGCTAAACTACTGGCGCGGGAGAGTAATCTCCTCATTCTCGATGAGCCGACCAACGATCTGGATATGGAAACCCTCGATCTGTTGCAGGAAATGCTGAGCAGCTATGACGGGACGCTCCTCCTGGTCAGCCATGACCGTGAGTTCCTTGATCAACTGGTAACCTCAGTTATTGTGCTGGAGGAGGCGCGCGCGCCCGAGGAATATGTGGGCGGCTACACCGACTATCTTCGCCTGAGAAAAGAAGCGGTCAAGAAGGCTGCCAAGAAGTCAGCGCCCAAGTCGGTTCCGTCAAAGTCCGCGAGCGGACGGAAGAAGCTGTCCTATAAAGACCAGCGCGATCTGGATCGCTATCCTGCCCTGATCGAGGAGTTTGAAACGAAAATCAAATCCCTGCAAACTGACCTCGCCGATCCGGCGCTGTTCACTAAAAACCCCGAGCAGTTCAACAAAAAAGCCATAACACTTGAAGCCTCTCAAACCGAGCTGGAACAGATGGAAGAACGCTGGCTGGAGCTCGAAATCCTGCAGGAAGAAATCACCAGTAGCTGAAGTATTTACAGCATCATACAACCCGTATATGGTTTTAAATTCTTAGTTTTTCCCCGTATGGATGCTTTCCATGATGAATGTTCTGCGATTTTTTGTCGCCCTTATACTCACTCTTTTATCCATAATACCGTTTTTTGGAATCGATATGGGGTTCGTTTTTCTATTAAACGACCATCCGCTCGCTGAACAGGCGGCCGACGCAGCAACTATTTCCACCAGAGCTCTTTATTTTGCAGGACCGGCCATTTTTGTTGGCTGCTTTCGCTTTCAATATAAAAAATGGGAAAGATGTCTTGCGGCGCTAAAATCAATCGTAATCATTATAATTGCTTATGAGATCTGGAACGTGATTGGGAGATTGGGATTACGTGAACTGATGGAGGGATGGACAGGCGTCTATTTTGGACTGGAGATGTTCGTCATTGTTTTGATAGTATTTGCATCCGGGATTCTAACCTCCCGCTTTCTTCCAGCACTCGATCAGCCGTCCCTCGGGCCGCGCCCTTTGTCAGTACGCCTGTTCGAGTATCTATTTATTTTTCAGATCGGTTTAAGCATATTGAATATCATCCTTGGATACGACTTGATGATCGCCAATTATGAAGAAATGATGCAAAATAATGCTGCCACCGCTGTGCTGACGGCACCTGCTTATGTGTTAATAATAACAATCACCTGGATGGCCGCCATGATCACAGCAGTGATCCTCTTTACCCGTTTTGGCAGCGTGATGATCCGGAACACCTATTTTGCTTTGATGATTATTGGCGTCGCGACAATATCTTATTTATTCCTCTCCGGAAAAAGCTGGGAACTTGAGGCATTAGTTCCTACGGAACCGACAGATCTCGCTTTTTTTGCCCTTGGCATGGTCAGTAATATTGGAGCGTTTCTCCTTATCCTCACTCCCTCTGCGCGCCGTTGGATCAATCGAAAGCCGGTTGAAACGAGCGTCGTAGAAGACGTTGTCGCATAATATTCTCTCTCATATCTTCCTTTTTCGAGTATCCTATGCCTTAATCTAGAAAATATCAGATAAGGAGGCGTCCATGTCCCAGCCGGCCACCGCTAAAGCCCCTGATTATCTTAACCCATCCGTGCCGCCGGGGTTGCCGGTGATGGAGATGCCTGTCGTCATGGCGACGGAGGAGAGCCTTAAAGGCTATGGTGCGCTTGTGGATGATCCTGAGAATTATCCGATCGAAATCGTGACCTGGCCCGCAGCCGGTCGCCGCGGTGTGGATGAGGGGACCGGCAATCAGGGTGGTATTGCCGAGGGCATTTTTGAATTCTGGTGGAAGGGCGATGTTCTCTGGGGGCGTAATAACGCTGTTGAAGATACTTATGTTATGGGTTGGAGTTGCGATCCCAATGATGCGGACGAGGAAAACACAGCGGCCCGGCATGATCAGGTGTTTCTCTGGCATGCCAACTATCATCCCGACGGCGGACAGCTTTTTTATTCCACAGACGGTACGCCGTTTATGGTGCCGTTGGCGCTACCCGGCGATGACGTAAAACCCACCGATTTTGTCTGCTTTTACTGTGACGGGTCTCGCGGTCTCTATATTCATCCCGATATCTGGCATGAAGGGGTCTTTCCCATTGGCGAAGGGGGACGGTTCTTTGACCGGCAAGGCAAGGTCCATGCGCGGGTATCCGTCAATTTCGCCGAGGAATTTGGCACCTTGCTCAGGGCACCTTTGGTGATCCCCGGCTAGCGGGTTACGCCTTCCCCAGTTGCCGTTCCCGATAGAGGATATAGAGGCCACTGGCGACAATAATACCGGCGCCGATAATGGTGAAATTATCAGGGAAGTCTCCAAAGGCGAAGAACCCGAAGACAATGGTCCAGATAAGCTGTGTATATTGGAACGGCGCGACGGTGGACGGCGTTGTAAAGGCGAAGGCGCGGATCATGATGAAATGGCTGCCACCACCGATAAGCCCGATCAGCGCCAGGATCAACCATCCCTCCAAATCCGGAGCCACCCAGGAAAAGGGTGCGGCAATGCTCATAACGACGGTACCGACGAGTGCGGTATAGAAGAGAGTAGTCACGGAGCTGTCTACACCGTTGAGAAAGCGAGTGGCTATCTGGTAAAGCGCATAAAAAACCGAAGTGCCAAGCACGAGCAGTAGCGCCGGATGAGCCTCCGTCATGCCGGGGCGCAGGATAACCATGGCCCCGCCGAAACCGACGGCCACCGCCGCCCAGCGGCGAAAGCTGATTTTTTCCTTCAGCAATAGCACTGAAAACAGTATGACAAAAAGCGGCGCCGTCGTAGAAACCGCTCCGGCATCGCCAAGCGGGACATATTTAAGCGCCGTAAAGAAACAGATGGTCGCGCCCAGCAAAAACATCGAACGGACAATCTGAATCTTTAAATTACTGGTCTTGATCAGGCGAAGCCCTTGAGAGGGTAGCATGATCGCCGTCATCAGAACCGTATGAAAGAAATAGCGGGCCCAGACCACTTGAACAGGCGAATAGGTTTCCGCTGCGTATTTGACGAAAGCATCCATAACGACGAATAGAAAAATTGCCGAACAATAGAGGAATATGCCGCGATAGGAAGAATGGGGTGTCGCTGAACTCGTATTTAACGCCATTTTCCGTCCTGTTATTCTTATTTTTATGGATTGAAGATCAACCTGTTGGAGACGCGTGTCAAGTTTCGCGGTCACCTGAAACCTGAAATTAAATTTGGACTTTCTATTTATTCCTCAATTGGTTAGCTTGTGAGGGTCAGGTTTCCTTCATTTACTGCAATTCTGTTTGCGGAGAAGGAGAAAAATGCAAGGAAGCCGGACGCAGGACATGTTTACACATATTCAAGGACGGTTTCTGTGGCAGATTTCGCCTTCTCCGCAAACCCGAAGGGCGCCCCGCCTATGGCCGCTGGCGGCGTTACACATCCTTGAAAACCGGGCGGTTTCCTGCAAATATGTGCCTTGCCAGTGACCAAAGGCGAGGCGCAGAATGGAGTAAATGAAGGAAACCTGACCCTAATCATGACTGAAGCTCTTTTATATAAACAAGATGAGGGGGTTGTAACCCTCACGATTAATCGGCCGGAGGAGCGCAATGCCCTCTCCGATGATATCATTTTCAATGCCTTCTTAGGCGCGGCGGATCGCATCAATGCTGATAATTCCGTACGCTGCGTGATCTTGACGGGCGCGGGCAGGGCTTTCTCTGCGGGCGGTAATGTCAAGCATATGCGCGATAAGGAAGGAATGTTTGCGGGCTCTCCCGCTGAACTTCGCCAATCCTATCGGCAGGGGATCCAGAAAATCCCATTGGCGTTTTATAATCTGGAAGTGCCGACCATTGCAGCCGTCAACGGCCCGGCAGTGGGCGCCGGATTTGATCTGGCCTGTATGTGCGATATCCGCATTGCTGGCGCCTCGGCGCGATTTGCGGAAAGCTTCGTGAGGCTCGGAATTATTCCGGGCGATGGAGGTGCCTGGTTCCTGCCGCGGACCATCAGCCGCAGCCGCGCCGCCGAAATGACCTTTACCGGTGAGATGATCAACGCCGATACCGCGCTTGAATGGGGGCTGGTGTCACGCATTGTTGCCGATGATGAATTGATGGCGTCGGCCATGGATCTGGCACTCCGGATCGCCGTAAATCCGCCGCATTCCTTGCGTATGGCTAAAAAACTGATGCGCGAAGGTGAACATATGCGCCTTGATAGCCTGCTGGAAATGTCCGCGGCGTTTCAGGCCCTTTCGCATCATGCCAAGGATCATAGTGAAGCCATCGACGCGTTTTTTGAAAAACGGGAAGGGAATTTCAAAGGTGAGTGACGTCCTGATCATACTGAGTGGCGTGCGGGCGGCAAGCTGGCTCGCTGACCAGTCCTATACCATCGGAATTGATGCCCCGGCTAGCTACGTGCAAGGCCGCTCGGGCAGCTTTTTGAAACTTGACCCCGAGACCCTCGCCGTAACCGGCAAGCGTCTTGCCAAGAAGGTTGAGAAGGAATGGACGAAGACATCTCCCGATGGAGTGGTCCTGCATAAACTCAGTGATGAAGACCAGAAAAGTGTCAGCAATCTCGTTCGGCACTTACCCTAATTCCCTGAATGTCTGTATCTGAAGAACCTCTCGAACAATATTTAAAGAAAATACGCGCCTGCGATATTTGCGCGACGCATCTGCCGTTGGGGCCCCGGCCTGTTCTCGTTGCCGATATGGCGGCGCCGATCCTGATTGCCGGACAGGCGCCGGGGACGAAAGTTCATGCCAGCGGCATTCCCTGGGACGATCCGTCCGGGGATCGTTTGCGCGACTGGCTGGGCGTCGACAAGGAGACATTCTACAATCCCAAAAATTTCGCAATTATTCCGCAAGGCTTCTGTTATCCCGGCAAGGTTGAAAAGGGCGGGGACGCGCCGCCACGCCCCGAATGTGCTGCCACCTGGCATCCGACCCTGATCCCCATGCTTGAGAATGTCGAGCTGATCGTCGCCGCTGGTCAATATGCCCATGGGTATCATTTAAAAGACGTGAAGAAAAAGACATTGACGGAAACCGTTCGCTGTTGGCAGGAATATGCCCCTGACATTCTGCCGTTGCCGCATCCGAGTTGGCGTGTGGCGGGTTGGATGAAGAAAAATCCGTGGTATGAAGAGGAAATCGTACCGCATCTGAAAGCGCGGGTTCAATCATTGCTCAAGAGTTGAGGAGCCGTAAGGATGTTTTCTCGGTATCAAGGGGCATTCTTGTCCATTTTGCTGATCCTGTTCGTGGCAGCCTGTTCACCGGTGGTGCAGGAGGCGAGGGATGTACGCCCCACACCGGCCCTGAACTCTGACACGCTGATCAGCTTTGATGGCACCAAACTTCCCGTAAAAATCTGGAAAGCGCCAGAAAAGCCCTTGGCCTTGATGATCGCGGTTCATGGCATGAATGATTACAGCAATGCCTTCGCCTATCCGGCCAGCTGGTGGACCGGGCAGGGGATTACCACCATTGCATATGATCAACGCGGGTTCGGGACGTCGGTTCAGCCCGGCATCTGGCCGGGGCAGGTGTTGATGATCCGCGATCTGGCGACATTGGTTCGGGCGGCACGCGCAAAATACCCTGATGTGCCGGTTTACTTGATTGGCGAGAGCATGGGCGGGGCAGTAGTGATGACTGCTGTCACCAGCGATGATTTTCCGAAAGTGGACGGAATTATCCTGTCCGCACCGGCTGTCTGGGGCTGGCAAACCCTGAATATTTTTTATAAATCTGCCCTCTGGGTTGCCGCTCATACAACGCCATCGACAAGACTAACGGGACGTGGCCTTGGTATTCAGGCATCAGACAATATCTCCATGCTGCGCAATCTCGGGGCAGATCCGTATTTCATCAAGGAAACCCGGATCGATGCCGTCTATGGCCTCGTCGATATTATGGACAGCGCCTATGACGCCGCCGAAAAAATCCCGACACCGGCCCTGATGCTCTATGGTGCCAAAGATCAGCTGGTCCCCCGCGGCCCCGTCGAAGATCTGGCAGCGCGGCTTCCGGAGGATGTTGATATCGTCATTTACGACGATGGCTGGCATATGCTGATGCGCGATTTGCAAGGCCCAAAAGTCTGGCGCGACATCGCCGACTGGATCAAAATACGGAAATTGCCATCCGGCAACAAGGTTGCAACTTTACCACTGTTTTCGGACAAAAAGTAAAACTGTCATTACAAACGCCGTTGACGAAAATGCTCTAATAACGCTATTCAAATATAAGTTTATTCAATTAAAATATGAGTTTTTCAATGAGAGTATTTTTATCAGTTTTCGTTCTTTTCTTACTGGCAAGTTGCACGGCAAAGGGACCTTTGTATACGGAAAAGGCCAACTTGCAATCGCCAGAAACTGGCAAGAGCCTTGTCTACGTCTATCGTGTTGATACCTTCATTGCATCAAGCGTAGCGGCAACGCTTCTTGATGACGGACGTGAGGTAGGCGTAATAAATGTTGGCGGATACATTTCCTATTTAGCTAACCCCGGCACACATAAGCTTCATACAGATACATCACGAATTGATGCCCCCCTCTATCTTGAGATGGAAGCAGGAAAGACATACTATCTCAGAATTGATTATGATGCCGGGATATGGACGGGCACCTTTATTATCAGTCCGAGACCTGAAGCAGAGGCTTTGCCGCAGCTTAAACTAACCCGCTATCAGGGCAGTTGATTTCTATAATCGCAGACTGCCCCCTGCAAATCTAAGAAATAAGTAATTTCATATAAAATGAGAGTTTTTGAATGAGAGTATTAATCGCGATTTTTGCCCTAATATTTGTTGCTGGCTGCTCGGCTACGGGCCCTCTTTATACTGAAAAAAATAATATTCAGGCGCCGTCCTCTGGAAAGAGCCTTGTTTATGTTTATCGGATTGATACCGTAATAGGGTCTGGCGTGACAGCACATCTTATCGACGATGGGCAAGACGTCGGCGCCGTGAATGTAGGTGGATATTTTTCTTATGAGGCGGCTCCCGGCGAGCATAAGCTATTTACGAAAACGACAGGTATTGATCAGCCTACCTACATAAATATGATCGAGGGGAAAACGTATTATCTGAGGATTAACTACAACCCTGGAACCTGGACAGGCACGTTTACGGTTGATCCTTTACCTGAAGCGCGGGCTTTTCCGGAACTTAAACTAACGCGATATCAAGGTAAATAACCACCGCAAGTTATAGGGACTTTATCAGCGGCACCAATTCATCGAAATGATCGATGACATGATCGGGACCGAGTTCCTGCACGGGTACAGGGGTGTAACCGAAGCTGACAGCGATGCAGGGGATTTTGGCGTTGGCGGCACCCAGGATATCGCTTTCGGAATCGCCGATCATGATGGCTTTACCTGCGCAATATCCCATCTCATTGAGGGTACCTTTGATATGGCGGGCATCGGGTTTGCGATAATCAAAGCTGTCACCGCCCGTCATCGCGGCAAAATAATCCGTCATCTGGAGGTCATCCAGCAGCGGACGTGCAAATCCAATGGGTTTATTTGTGCAAACTCCCATGACGGCACCGCCCGCCTTTAACGCCTCCAACGCCGCCATGACGCCGGGATAGGGCAGGCTCTGATCGGTCAGATGCGCCTTGTAATAGCCGAAAAAGACCGTTACCAGTTCTTCAAATTCGGCATCATCGGGTAGTCCACCCGTCGTGGTCAGGCCACGCTTTAGAAGAACCCGTGCGCCTTGCCCGACCATATGTCGGACTTGCTCGAGCTCGACAGTCTCGCGTCCGGCCTCCTTCAGGCAATGATTGAGGCTGGCATGAAGGTCCGGGGCGCTATCCACAAGGGTGCCGTCCAGATCGAAAATTACATACAGGTCCTGCATGGATGAAAAATCCCGTAACATAGTTTGATTGGGGTTACAGATATCGTTGTGCAATGGTGCGTTCAACTTGTAAAGTGCCGCAACCTGAATTTGTTGAGCTGAGTAAGATTATGTCCACTTCTATTGCTGCCGTTATTCTCGCCGCCGGGGCGGGAACCCGAATGAAATCTGCCAAAGCCAAGGTTATGCATGAAATTGGTGGCAGGCCGATGGTCAGTCACTTGCTGGATACGGTTAGCCAGTTGCAACCCGCCAAGGTCATTGTCGTCACGGCACCGGATATGGAGGCCGTCCAAAAGGCTGTGGAGCCGGCTGATATTGCGATTCAGCATACAGCGGAGGGCACCGGCCATGCGGTAGCGGCCGCACTGGATGCGCTTGACGGTTTTTTCGGCGACGTGTTGATCCTGTATGGCGATACACCGCTGATCCGGCTTGAAACATTGCAGAAGATGATCGCAAAACGACGCGAGACCCAGAAGACAGCCGTTGTTGTACTGGGCTTTGAGCCAGAAGACCCTGCGGAATATGGCCGTTTGGTTACCGCTGCAGCGGGCCATCTTGACGCCATTGTGGAATATGCCGATGCGGATGAGGCGATCCGCAATATCGGCCTCTGTAATTCCGGGGTGATGGCCATCAACGGCGCGCATTTGGCAATGCTTATCAAGGCCATCGGCAATGAGAATGTGAAGAACGAATATTACCTTACGGATATCGTTGAGATTGCCAATAAAAATGGCTTTAACTGTACGTTCGTCAAGGGGAATGAGCAGGAATTGCTGGGGGTGAATAACCGGACCCAATTGGCGGAAGCAGAAGCCATCGCACAAGCCGCCTGGCGGGAGCGGGCAATGACAGAGGGGGCCACCCTGATTGCGCCCGAAACCGTCTGGTTCAGTCATGATACAAAGCTTGGCAAAGATGTGGTGATCGAGCCCAATGTGTTCTTTGGGCCCAAGGTAACCGTTGGAGACAATGTCCGGATCAAGGCCAATTGCCATCTGGAAGGGACAACCATCGGTGCTGGATCCCAAATTGGGCCCTTTGCCCGTCTGCGACCCGGCGCGGAAATTTCCGACGATGTGAAAATCGGCAATTTCGTTGAGGTCAAGAAGGCCACGCTGGAGACCGGCGCGAAAGTCAGTCATCTTTCCTATATCGGTGATGCCCGCATCGGGGCGGACGCCAATATCGGCGCCGGGACCATTACCTGTAACTATGATGGGTATGACAAATTTCAGACGGATATTGGTGCAGGTGCTTTTATCGGCTCCAACACCGCGCTTGTGGCGCCGGTCAAGGTCGGTGATGGGGCCATTGTCGGCGCCGGAAGCGTAATATCGAAAGATGTCGAAGCGGATGCGTTGGCCGTTGAGCGCAGCAAACAGGAACAGAGATCTGGCTGGGCCGCGAAGTTCCGAAAACTTAAGAGAAAAGATACTTAATAGCTCTATCATGCTGTTTTTTATAGGATAAGGCAGATATATGTGTGGGATTATCGGCGTCCTCGGTAAAGAGGATGTAGTACCGTCACTTGTTGGTGGGTTAAAACGGCTCGAATATCGGGGCTATGACAGTGCAGGTATTGCAACCCTGACCGAAGATGGCATTGACCGCCGCCGGGCTGAGGGCAAGCTTGTCAATCTTGAAGCGGTGCTGAAAGGCGATGCCTTGTCTGGGCTGGCTGGCATCGGCCATACTCGCTGGGCCACCCATGGTGTGCCGAATGAGGTCAACGCCCATCCGCATATGACGGCGCAGATCGCGCTTGTCCATAACGGTATTATCGAAAATTACCGGGAACTGGCGGAGGAACTGACGGAAAAAGGCTATGTGTTCGAATCCGAAACCGATACGGAAATTGCCGCGCAGCTGATCACAAGCTATCTCGATGCGGGCGAAACACCGCAAGATGCCATGAAGACCGCTTTAAAACGCTTTCATGGGGCGTTTTCTCTCGCCGTGATTTTCAAAAACCAGGATAATTTGATGATTGGCGCCCGCCGCGGCGCGCCGCTTGCTGTCGGCTGGGGCAAGGGCGAGATGTTTTTGGGCTCTGATGCACTGGCCCTCGCACCGCTCACATCAAAAATTTCTTATCTGGAGGAAGATGACTGGGCCGTCCTAACCCGCGATGGCGCAACTTTCTTTGATAAGGACGACGAGCAAGTCACCCGTGAGATCAAGCAGACGCAGCTCTCCGGTGCCATGATTGGCAAGGGAAACCACCGGCATTTCATGATGAAGGAAATCGCCGAACAGCCCGCCGTCATCGGGGAGACCTTGCGAAGCTTCTTCAATCCGAAAAGCCGTACCATTACCATCCCCGATTTACCCTTTGACTGGAATGATCTGCCCAAGGTGATCATTGTTGCTTGCGGAACGTCCTTTTATGCGGCGATGATTGCCAAATACTGGTTCGAAACCGTGGCCCACCTCGCTGTTGAGGTGGATATCGCCTCTGAATTCCGCTATCGCCATATGCCGCTGGAAGAAGGCGGTCTTGCGCTCTTTATTTCTCAGTCCGGAGAGACGGCGGATACCCTGGCGGCGCTTCGCTATGCAAAGGAAAACGGTCAGCATATTGCAACCATTGTCAATGTGGAAGAAAGCTCCATGGGACGGGAATCTGATTATGTGTTCCAGACGCTGGCTGGCCCCGAAATCGGTGTTGCCTCGACCAAGGCTTTCACCTGTCAGCTGGTGACGCTTGCCTGTATCGCCATTGACGCCGGGGTCAAACGCGGCGTCATTGATCATGAGGAGGAAGCACGGCTTTCCGCTGCAATCTCCGAGGTGCCCGCCCGCGCCGCAGAAATCCTCGAGGATGACGAGAATATCAAGCATCTCGCCACGCAAATTTTTGAGGCTCGTGATGTGCTTTATATCGGTCGCGGCACCGGCTATCCCATAGCCCTCGAGGGTGCGTTAAAACTGAAGGAAATCTCCTATATCCATGCAGAAGGCTATGCGGCCGGGGAGCTCAAACATGGCCCCATTGCGCTGATTGACGAGACAGTCCCGGTGATCGTGGTCGCGCCAACCGATCCGTATTTTGAAAAAACCGCATCCAATATGCAGGAGGTCATGGCCCGCGATGCGCAAGTGATCTTTCTCTCTGACGCGGAAGGCATGAAACAACTCGGCGAACATGCCGTGGGCTCGGTCGAACTCCCCACCGTTGATCCTTTTGTGGCACCAATTCTTTATGCCATTCCCATCCAGCTGCTAGCCTATCATGTGGCAGTGTTGAAAGGGACGGATGTCGATCAGCCGAGGAACCTGGCGAAGTCAGTGACGGTGGAGTAGGGAGCCCGCCCCATTCCCTATTTGAGACTGTCAGTATAGTTTCTGCCAACGTTTCTGTTTGGGAAGTTTTTAAGAGGAACGAGAAATTTTTCGGTATTAGCGAGAGTAAAAAGGCCATAGATTGCGGTATGGAGAAAACTTCCAATACTACCACCAGTTTTCCTGGTGATAGTGAGTAAATATGCTTCTTCGCACATACCGGGCATGGACGGGGCCAGTTTCTGACATTCGGCTGGCGACACGTGATCAACAATTTTATACCGGATCGGAAGACAGCGCCCGTTCGGCATACAATCCTCGCTCACGACATCTTGTTTGATAACGTCCAATTTTAAATCTCGCTCGTTTACGATTTGCCCGTCCTGAATTTTCCCCACAAAGCACTGATTGAGAGATATCACCATTGCCTCTTTCCGGTTTTGGGATGGTACTGGATCTAGCCTGTCAATTTCATTACCAAAATACTGGCCTGGATTACGGCGAAAATTATCCGTCTCCATGATGGAAAATGTCTTTTCAAACAATCGGTAATTGGAATTATCTGCACGTTCTGTAGAGAAGCATTGCGGCGGAATCACTTTGCCGGAGCTCTGCCATGATTCAGGTAAATTCGGAATATCAAAATCAATCCCATTCGCGCCTGTTATGGACAGAATGCGCCACGCCCCCTCAGTCTTTTCGTACCATATTTTCCCATTCCCGAGCATAAATCCGCGCCATCCAAGACGGGAGCAGGGGGATGAACTATTAATGACACGTGATCGCCAGTCTTCAGAGAAAACTGTTTCAAACGTGCTGCTCGTAATAAATTTCCGTCTCGGACCATAATGAAGCTCTCCGACGACATGGGTATACAGACCTTTCAGGTCTTTATCTCGAACAAGGCGTTTGATGTCCTCGCCAAATTGAAAAGCTTCTTGGGGTTCATAACCACGCGCCATTACATAATCTAGCGGCTTACAGTTCGGTGATGGAGGGGCGGCAAGCGACAGTGGTCCTGATAAAGCAGGCCAGAATCCGTAAATGAATAGCACAATAAAAAGTTGTTTCATTTCCGAATTCTGTCAGAAAGAAAGTCGGGTGTAAAATCCTAACTTTCTACTCCGCCGCTTGCTGACCCCGCTCGCCCGCCTGGCGGTCGAAGTCGGTGATGTAATCGCGGGTAATGGGGGCGGCATCGATCTTTTTGGTGAGTTGCACCTGGAAAACCACAAGGCTGCCGAGGCGGAAGGCGGCTTCGACGGAGGACAGGTAATATTCCCACATGCGACAGAAACGCTCGTCATAAATTTCGGCGGCCTTATCGCGGTTTGCCAAAAAGCGAGTGCGCCAGGCGCGCAGGGTATCGGCGTAATGCACCCGTAAAATTTCCACGTCGGCGATATAAAGCCCTGCCTTCTCAATCACCGGAGCCAGTTGCGAGAGCGAGGGGATATAGCTTCCGGGGAAAATATACTTCTGAATCCATGGATTGATGGGTGAGGGGGCGTTGGCAGCGCCGATGGTATGGATCAATGCCACGCCGTCCTCTGCCAGCACGTCTTTAACCTTTTTGAAATACGTCGGATAGTGCGGCTCTCCCACATGCTCGAACATGCCGACAGAGACAATTCGGTCATATTGTTCATCGACATCGCGATAATCCCGTAAATGGTAGTCCACATTGTCTTGCAGGCCGGTTTTTACCGCCATGTCCTTGGCATAGGCAAGTTGGTTTTTGGACAAGGTTACACCGGTTACGTGGGCTTGTGAATTGGCGGCAATGAAGCGAGCCAGGCCACCCCATCCGCAGCCGATATCCAACACTTTTTGACCGGGCTCCAGGCAGAGTTTCGCAAGGACATGTGTCATTTTCTGCTGCTGCGCCTGTTCCAGACTGTCTTCGGCAGATTTGAAATAGGCGCAAGAATATTGCCGATGCTCGTCCAGGA